>Ga0073906_1000198_pt1 | contig 104285 bp, 91 predicted proteins | sample Inofromicrocosms_FD_65485 | JGI IMG/M metagenome (GOLD analysis project Ga0073906, IMG submission 65485) | Mouse cecum microbial communities from Vienna, Austria - Inoculum for glucosamine and mucus D2O microcosms | ecosystem: Host-associated > Mammals > Digestive system > Large intestine >...
GCCTATGAAGTTAAAGAAGTCCATCCATGCCTTGCTCAAAAGGGGTATAAAATCAATTGGTTAAATTGAAGATGAGACTATTTGTAAAAATAGCTCCTAGAATTTTGGGAATTCAGGTTTAAATCTTTTCATTGCGCAGCGCTGAGCAGGCGCTTGATAAGTTCGATATCTCTTTACAGATTTGAAACAGCACAAGTATTCGGCAGAATGACTTTACATGCGTCGCATTACTTTCTCCCGCTCGAAAGATCGATAAAAAGTGATAATCTCAAAAACTTCAAGCGGTTTGATATTGACTAAACGGTTACTCTGCCAATGACAATCCAATCAGCAGCAATTCTCGGAAGAGGCGCGCTTGGCGTGATGTACAGCTCTTTCCTGTCACCTCAGCTTCCTTCTGAACAAACTTATTTCCTGGCGGAACCCCATCGCGTGGAGCGTTATCGTCAGGAAAGAATTACCGTCAACGGAACGCCAGCAAACCTTTGCTTTAAAAGTCCTAAAGAACTCAATAAAGCGCCGGATCTTTTAATCGTGGCTCTTAAGGCGCCGGTCCTGAGACAGGCCCTTCGCTTGGTTAAGGACGCAGTGGATCAAAATACCATCGTGGTCTCGGTCATGAACGGAATCTCCAGCGAAGACATCATTGCTGAAGAGCTCGGACTGAAAAAGATTGTGCATTGTGTGGCGCAGAGGATGGACGCGTTGTTTCAGAACAACACACTGACGTACCGCACGTTTGGAGAACTTGTGATCGGCCTCAGCCCGCAAAATCGATCACAAATCGAAGCTCTGCAGGATACGGTTGAATTCTTCCGCCGAACTCAAATGCCGCATTTGGTCGACAGCAATATTATTCATCGAATGTGGTGCAAATGGATGCTGAATGTCGGTGTGAACCAAACGCTTTCCGTCTACAACGGCTGCTTCGAGATGATTCATAAGCCGGGAGAGGCCAGAGATGTCATGATCGGAGCGATGCGCGAAGTGCTGAAGCTCTCGGAGCTCGAGGGCACGGGGCTTAGCGAGAAGGATTTCAAAGAATATCTGAAAATTATTGACGAGCTGAACCCAAAAGGAATGCCGTCTATGCGGCAGGACCGTTTGGCTAAGCGCCCGACGGAAGTTGAGAGCTTCGCAGGAACAGTGATCGACAAGGCGGCTAGCTTCGGCTTAAACGTGCCGTTTAACGAGAAGCTTTACCGCCAGGTCAGACAGTTTGAGGCGGAATACCTGAAATAAGAAGCGATGGACGGATAAAACGGTTCTATCATTAAAATCGAGCAATTAACTAGGAGTAGTGAAATGCCTAAGCACGTACTGATTATTGACTGCGGCTGCGAGAATTACGGCAGAGGCGGCTGCTTAAACCATTATCTGAGCAATATTGCCGACGAAGAACTTCAGAAGCTGGGCTATAGCACGGAAATCACACTCGTAGACAGTGAGTGGGAACCGGCAGCTGAAGCAGAAAAATTTAAACGCGCTGATTTCGTTATCGTGCAGACACCGGGTTGGTGGATGAGTACGCCTTGGCAGTTTAAACGCTATCTGGATCTTGTCTGGATGCAGCCCGGCATTGCGCACGGAGACGGCCGCCATCACGAAACTCCGACCAAGGGCTATGGCACCGGCGGTATTCTGAATGATAAGAAATACATGCTGAGCTCCACTTGGAATGCGCCGATTCAGGCTTTCACAGAAAAAGATCAGTTCTTTGAAGGAAAAGGCATCGACGGCGTTTTCTTCTGGCTCCACAAGGCGTTTGCCTTTATTGGCATGAAACCGATGGAATCCTTTATTTGCAATGACGTTCTTAAAAATCCCAAGATTGACGAAGACGTCAAACGCTGGAAGGATCACATTAAGAAAAACTTCGGTTAATTAAATTAGAAAGAAGACGGCGCAGAACTAAAAGTCCTGCGCCGATTTGATTTTTAGAGCGAAAGATTAGCCTTCCATAGCGCCTGTCTCTTTGTCAAGACCAAATGCTTTATGGAGAGCGCGAACAGCGAGTTCCATGTACTTCTCATCCACAATGATCGAGGTGCGGATTTCAGAAGTGGAAATCATCTTGATGTTGATGTTTTCCTCTGCGAGAACGCGGAACATCTTGGCTGCGACACCGGCGTGGCTGCGCATGCCGATACCGACGCAGGAAATCTTGGCGATGGAGGCGTCAGTCAGGATACCCTCTTCTCCGAGATAGGGAAGAACATTGTCCTTGAGGACCTGAAGAGTCTTGTCAAGATCGTTGCGGCTTACAGTGAAGCTGAAGTCCGTTAAACCGTTCTTAGCGGCGTTCTGAACAATCATGTCAACTTCAATGTTGGCTTCGGCGACATGACCGAGAATTTTATAAGCGATACCCGGGGTGTCAGGGACGTGCGGCAGAGTGATTTTGGCTTCGTTTCTGCTGAAAGCGATACCGGAAACAACGACTTTTTCCATCTTAGGATCATCCTCAAAAGTAATCAGGGTGCCGGAATTTTGCTCTTCATCCAGCGGAATATCAGGGTCTGTCAGGCTTGAGAGTACACGGGTCGGAATGTGGTACTTGCCTGCGAATTCGACGCTTCGAATCTGAAGAACTTTAGAGCCGAGAGAGGCCATTTCTAAAATTTCTTCAAAGGCAACAATGCTCAGTTTGCGGGCATTGCTGACGACACGGGGATCGGTGGTGTAAATGCCGTCCACGTCTGTAAAGATCAGACATTCATCGGCTTTCAGAGCGGCGGCAAGCGCAACTGCGGATGTATCAGAGCCGCCGCGGCCGAGTGTTGTAATGTTGCCGTTTTCATCGCAGCCCTGGAAACCGGCGACGATGACAACTTTTCCTTCATCAAGATCCTTCTTAATGCGGTCGCCGTCAATTTCTTTAATGCGGGCTTTTGTGAACGCATCATCCGTAAGGACTCTAACTTGCGGACCGGTATAGCTTTTGGCTTTGAGTCCGATATTCTGAAGAGCCATTGCGAGGAGACCGATCGTGACCTGCTCACCGGTGGAAGCAATCACATCGAGTTCTCTGGGATCGGGATTTTTTTGAATTTCTTTTGCTAATGCGATCAGACGGTTGGTCTCTCCGCTCATCGCGGAAACAACCACCACAACCTGATGGCCGGCATTGTGCCACTTAGCAACTCTTCGGGCGACATTCTTGATTCGGTCGGTAGTGCCGACGGATGTGCCGCCGTATTTTTGAACAATCAGGGCCATGTTATATCTCTAAGTTTGGAGGGACTAGCGGTAACAATTGCTAGCGTTCAGATTTTTATTTTATGGAAAGAAATCGAGAATTCAGGAATGCTCAGAAATTTTTTTAACACTACGCGGTTAGAGATTTCCTGAGTCCTATGCCGTCTTTACATCATCATGCCGATATGGATAAATACAAAGAGTCCGCTAAAGAGCGTGATGAGATAAATGACAAGCGCAAAAAGATACGCGTAACGCGCAAGCGGCTGTGTCTTCAGGCGCCACGCGGCTCTGAATGACAGAACAGAAAACACAAATCCCCAGAGATACAGAATGACGGCGACGATCAAAAGACAAAGACCTGCCGCGTCATAGTTGGTGTCCGGCCCGTACGAGAAGGCCATGCCGGTGCCGTAAAAGACTAAAAGCCAGAAAATGCTTCCGCAGAGCAGATAACCCCAAAATAATTTATGCACGGAGGCTGACGCCAGAAAATCCCGATTAAGGATTGATGATTTTTTATTTGTGTCCGCGGCAGCCGTCGGTTCTTCTTTAGGAGTATTGTCAGCCTGCTGTGTCATTTTCATTTCCTGTGTAAACAGAGAGTTCTACCAGATTCCGGTCCGGGTCCCTCAGATAAATGGATTGCATCGCTCCTTTGGCGCCATGCCTTTGGAGCGGTCCTTCAACTTCGACGCCCTGGTTCCTAAACGCTTCGGCGATTTTGTGCAGATCGCTTCCGGTTTCAATCTCCAGGCAGAAGTCGCCGCAGCCCGGTGTCGGATTTTCCGCCGCGGGCAAAAGCGGGTCGTTCTCGTCGTGGATATTTATTTTAGAGAACGGAAGATAAACTTCATAACGCCGTGATGTTTTTTCAACGCGTAGACCCAAATCGGAATAAAACTGCGCGAGTACCTGCGGCCGCGGGCTCGTGAGCACAAAGTGGTCGATTGCCCTGACCTTAAAGAGAGAGGAGGGCGCTTCAATCTTCGGTTCATAGGCGGGTTTTCCGTCTTTCAGAACAAAGTCGCCTTGGGCAAGCTGCGGATGACGGGCTAGGTAATCATCATTAATAATGATTTCGTTTCCGATAATTTTTCCAACCGAGATACGGTAAAGCGGTTTGGATCTTTTCTTAATCGGATCCCAAATGTTTTTGTATTCGAAAACGTATCTGGAATTTCTGACTTTCTGAATACCGAACTTCGCTTCTCTCAGATCGGTGACTCGCGCTTCATCTGACATCACAGGGCCTTTTGTGAAGAATGCCTATATTGGTCGTGAAATTTTACCCGTCTTTGCCCGCATGCTTAAACTCAAAAGCATACGGAAAGGCTGTAATCCGTTAAAACAGAAACACAGTATAGGAGATACTAATCATGGCATGTGACTGCAGCAAGACAGACAAAAAACCGGTTGAACAGAAACCCGAAGACAAAAACGTTGAAACTCTGAAGAAGATTGAAGAGGAAATGGTTGAAGTTGTCGATAAGGGCACGGAAGAAGGAGAATAATCTCCGACTTTTCTGAATAAAAAAGGACCTCGATGAGGAGGTCCGCTTTTAGGCGCCGGGTTCGAGAAAATCGGATCCGGCGTTTGCTGTGTTTAGAGCGTGACTTCTACGCTCTTGCCGATTTCATAGAAATGGCCGCCCGCCACGTAATGAAGAGAGCGAAGCTCTTCCGGGCCTTTTTCCAGATGCCAGTGGTTGTCGGAGAAGACACGGCTGTCGGCCCATGCCTTGACAATTTCTCCGACGAACATGTCATAGCTTTTTTCCATATGCGCTTCAGGAATACGCTTGATCAGCGCCCAAGCAGCGCAGCCTTCGGGAAGCGGAAAATCACAGCCTTCAATATTGAAGAACTTCAGACCGCTGTCCTGAATTTTGTTGGGATTGCCGTTCTTGCTGACAGAGCCGAGATAAAGCAGTTCCTTGCGGATGCCGTATCCCGGAACGGTCAGAAGGAAGTATTCAGCCTTATCCAAAATTTTGCGGGAGTAGTGAGTCGAGTCCACCACGACACTCATCTTTGTATAGTCAGCAGGACAGGCCCAGGAAGCAGGCATAACATCGATGTCGTCGCCTTCTTTGACTTCCAAAAACACCGTACCGCCTAAATTGAAGAGACGATAGGGGTTCTCAAGATCAACCGGTTTGACAAATTCTTTTTGACTCAATTTGTTCTCCTAAATGAATAAAAGCACAAGGCTGATATTTTAATTTAGGAACTAAATAATGCTTGCCCAAAAATAGCGCACTAAATCGGTGCATATTGCATCCTCTTAATTCTCTATATCGGTGCATAACTGTGCAGATGGTCGGATAAGGCCGTCTAAAACCGTGCATTTGGCTTACAAATAAAGTTGGCACGCTTCTTGCATGTGTACAAGTAGGAAGAAAAGGTTTGCAGAAGCAAACCCGCATCGGTCTAAAAGACTGAGCCGACTTCCCCGAATACAGCGGCTGTGCGGACGCCACAAGCTGAGCAGCTGCGGCTAATGGTTAATTTTCACTTCGCTTGGAGAATTTTATGTTTACTAAGAAACTTGTTCCGCTCGCTCTGGCCGCTTCTCTTGCGCTCTGCGGCGCATCCGTGTCGGCTAAGACCGAATTCGTCACGATTGGTACCGGCGGCATCACCGGTGTTTACTATCCGACAGGCGGCGCGATTGCCAAAATCGTCAACGCCAAAAAAGATCAGTACGGTGTACGCGCTTCCGTAGAATCCACGGGCGGTTCTAAATTCAATATCAACGCGATCGATTCCAAAGATCTTGACTTCGGTATCGCTCAGGCCGATACACAGTACATGGCCTACAACGGAAAAGGTCCCTGGGAAGGCAAGCCCGTTTCCAAGCTTCGCGCGGTGTTCGCTCTTGCTCCTGAAGCCGTGACATTCGTCGCAGCCGAAGACTCCGGCATCAAGTCGATCAATGACGTCAAAGGCAAAACGATCAACCTTGGCGACCCGGGTTCAGGCAACCGCGTGAACTCCACCGATATTTTCAAATATGCCGGTATCGTTCCGGGCAAAGACTTCAGAGACGAAAAGCTCAAACCGGCTGACGCGCCCCGCGTGCTGCAGGACGGCCGTATTGACGGTTTCTTCTATACCGTCGGACATCCGAACGGCAACATCAAGGAAGCAACCGCAGGCAAACGCAAAGTCCGTATCGTTCCGATCACCGAGGTCGGCGATCTTCTGAAGGATGCGCCTTACTACGCAATGACAGAAATCCCGATGGATCAGTATCCAGACGCGACCAACGCCAAGGACAAGGTGAAAACGGTCGGCATGCTTGCCACGCTCGTGACATCGGCGGATACACCGGATGACGTTGTCTACGCGATCACTAAAGAAGTGATGACCAACCTTGATCAGTTCAAGAAGCTGCATCCTGCGCTCGCCGGTCTGACTCCTCAGAGCATGCTTGAAGGCCTGACCGCTCCGATCCATCCGGGCGCAATGAAGTACTACAAGGAAGCCGGCCTCATTAAATAAGCGCCGCTTCGCTTAAAAATGAAGACCCGCCGGCCTGCGGGTCTTTGCACCCCCGGTAGGGACCACAAAAAAATGAGAGGACGCCATGACGGACAAGAACAAAACAGAAATGCTTCTGCCTCAGGCAGGCATTCCCGGGTATATTCCCAAACCTAAAAAAGACGCGCCCGAAGATGTGATCGGGGAATATAAAAAGCAGGTTCAGCAGCAGGCCGAAAAAGGAATTGTCGGAGATAAGACAGGTCTGTCCGCTAAGCTGACCTATATCGTCGCTCTCGCATGGGCGTTTTTCCAGATGTCCACCGCTTCGTGGCTGCTTCTGGATTCTCTTTACGTGAAGGCGTTTCATTTGGCCTTCGCGCTTGCACTGATTTATCTCAATCTCCCAACGCTCAAATCCAATCTGAATTCGCGCTGGGACCTCCGTATTCTGCTTGCGATGAAACGCGTCACGATTGTCGACTTCATGATCGGCATCGTAGGCGTTATCGCCGCGCTTTATATTGTTATTGATTACGCCGGCATTTCCGAGCGGCCGGGGCAGCCGATCGGACGAGATCTGATATTCGGCGTGCTTCTTGTCGTCCTGATGCTTGAAGCGACAAGACGCGTGCTTGGCCCTGCGCTGCCGGTGATTTGCGGCGCGTTCATGGCCTACGTCTTCTTAGGCCCGTACCTTCCGGATGCAATTGCCTTTAAAGGTGCGACACTTTCCCGTTTCATCTCCCAGATCACTATGGATACGCAGGGTATCTATGGTGTGCCGCTTCATGTTTCCGCAACCGTCGTGTTCCTTTTTGTGATGTTCGGAACTATGCTTGACCGCGCGGGCGGCGGCGCGTTCTTTACTCGTTTGGCGATCTCCGGACTCGGACAGTACCGCGGAGGCGCCGCAAAGGCCGCAGTGGTGAGTTCGGCGCTCTCCGGAATGGTTTCGGGCTCTTCCATCGCCAACGTGGTGACGACCGGTACCTTTACGATTCCTTTGATGAAGCGTCTGGGCTATCCCGCCAAGAAGGCTGCCGCGATCGAGGTTGCTTCTTCGGTGAACGGACAGCTTGCCCCTCCGGTCATGGGCGCGGCCGCATTCATCATCGCCGAATACGTCAATGTTCCTTATGTAGAAGTGGCCAAAGCCGCTGCTGTTCCGGCATTCGCCTCTTATATCGGTCTGCTTTGGATCACGCATATTGAAGCCTGCAAGCTTGGTTTGAGAGGACTTCCCAAGAGCGAGCTTCCTCGATTTCTGATAGAGCTGAAAAACGGTCTGCATTATTTGATCCCGCTTGCCGTGCTTATTTGGGAGTTGGTGGTCGAGATGCATTCTGCAGAGCTCTCCGTTTTCAGAGCGATTCTGGCTCTTGCCATCATTATGGTTCTTCAGCCTGTCGCCATTGCCAGACTGCACAACGCTGATCTTTGGGCCGCCTTCAAGTTTGGTATTAAAAACACACTGAACGCTATGGCAGCCGGCGCCAATAATATGGCGGGCGTCGCGCTTGCCACAGCATCCGCCGGCATTATCGTGGGCTGCGTCTCGCTTGGTCTCGGCCAGCAGATCACATCCTTCGTGGAAGTGATGTCCATGGGCAACATCTTCCTGATGATCCTGATCACGGCTGTCGCGAGTCTGCTTCTTGGCATGGGTCTGCCGACGACAGCCAACTACATCATCATGGCATCGTTAACGGCGCCTGTGATTGTCGAACTTTCCACCGGTCTTTCACTGCACGGTCAGGAAATTGTGATTCCGCTGATCGCTGCCCATCTGTTCTGTCTGTACTTCGGTATTCTCGCCGACGATACGCCGCCCGTGGGTCTTGCCGCCTATGCCGGAGCCGCGATCGCCAAAGAAAACCCGATCTCAGTCGGTATTCAGGGCTTTTTGTACGACATCCGCACAGCGATCATCCCGATCTTCTTCCTCTTTAATTCCGACATTCTCCTTATTGGAATTGACTCCTGGGCAGCGAGCTTCTTTATCTTCGCAATGACCGGCCTCGGCATGGTTACGATGGCTTCTGCGGTGCAGGGCTGGCTGATCGGAAAATGCAATATTATCGAGCGTCTGCTTCTCTTGGCCTCGACCGTGATATTTATGTTCCCGGCGATGATTTCCGGTTTCGTTCTCCCGCACAGCCAGCGCTGGTGGGGCTACTTAGCTGCGATCGCGCTGCTTGGTCTCGTATTGGTTTGGCAGAAACTCCGGTATGACCCGAAGAAAGTTTCCGAGCGATCTGAAGAAATGATGGAGTCCGAGGAGCTCGCAGCCTCATAACAGTTTGACTACCCTTTCATTGTTCGTCATTTTCCGCAGCCCTAAAACCGCTGCGGTCTTTTTTTTAGGCATTAAAAAACGGAGCCGTCGCGGCTCCGTTATATCCTATTCAGCTATGGCAGCGGTTATATCCAGCCTTTCTTACGGAATTCCTTGAGTTTCTCGACGAAGTACGTCATTTCAGCAGGCGTTCCGAGAGAAATACGGCACCACTGCAGAGCAGGCGGGAAGGGACGGCCCACCATGATGTTTTCGTCCTTCATATGTTCGAAGAACGGTTTCAGGGGCGCTTTCAAGTCGATAAATACGAAGTTGGTCTGGCTCGGAAGATACGGAATCTTGAGTTCATCCAAAGCTTTGTACAGAATTTCACGAGCTTTGTCGTTGCTTTCTTTGGATTCGGCAAGGAATTCCTTGTCGTTCATTTCCGCCATCGCTGCTGCCAGCGTGGACTGATTCATCATGACTTCGTAGGCGACGTGATCACGGATCTTGTTGATCACGCTGACGGCACCGATCGCATAGCCGAGACGCATACCGGCCATGGCGAAAATCTTGGAGAAAGTTTTCAGGACGACCAGATTGTCAAAGCCCTGTTTTACAAGTTCTACACCGGACTTGAAAGAAGGGTCATTGACAAATTCGCCGTAAGCTTCATCCAGAACGAAGAAGGTATTTTTCGGCTGAGACTTGATCCATTTGATCAAGAAGCCGCAGTCGGCAATGGTCGAAGTGGGGTTGTTCGGGTTCACCAGATAAACGATTACATGGTGCTTTTTAGCTTCGGAAGCGGCCGCTTTTTTGAGCGCTTCGAGATCGACACTCCAGTTCGGTCCCATCTTAACGTTCTTGATCGGCATGCCGTTGTGTTCGGCAACCATCGCGCCGTCACCGTAAGTCAGTTCCGGCTGAACGAGAACAGTGTTCTTCAGGTTGTAGGCCTCGATTGTGGCGCGAATCGCTTCCGCGGAGCCGTGTGTGAGAAGAACTTCATCGGGTGTGACGCCGACAAATTTAGCCAAGTCTTTCTTAAACTGAACCACCTGCTGGAAAGGGTAGCGGGAACCGTATAAAGCGGCCCTGGCGATGGCTTCTTTAGCCTTTTGGCTCATGCCGAGCGGGTTTTCGTTAAAGGATAAGAGCAAAGGATTTTGTTTAGTCGGTGCGGTAAATTCCGGCTGTTCGGCAAAGGCGGCGGAAGAGCCGGCAGAAACAAGAGCGGTACCAAGAGAGGCGCCGGTCAGACGAAAAAGCTGACGACGATTAAGAGTCATCACATATCTCCTAAATGAGTGAATGCCTTGATGTATAGTACATTATTGAAAAATTTTCCCTGAAATTTATGGATTTTCGATAATATTTTTATTCTCATTTCGAAGGCGCAGGCTGCTGCGAAGTTTTTCTCGCAAATTATTTAAAACGACTGATGCGTATAAGTTGGTATTTGCGTCCGGCAATAAAAAAACTCCGCGCGGGCGGAGTTTGGTGTCGGCGGTGAAAGGCTTAGGCCTTCTTTTCGGGCTCAACGTAGCCTTCGGGATGGGCAACGCCTTCACCGAAGAAATGCGCTTCAATCTGTTCCATCAGCCACTTGCGGGCGCGGGGATCAGCCATAGAAAGGCGGTTTTCGTTAACAATCATGGTCTGAAGATGCTTCCACTGTTCCCAGGCTTCTTTGGAGACGTTGTTGTAAATCTTCATGCCAAGCGCGCCGGGAAGCGGCGGCAGATCGAGGCCTTCTGCCTCATGGCCGAGTTTTACGCACTGAACCATATGTGCCATTTGTATATTTCCTTTAAAAAGTTTCGGGATAGTGTACAGAGATTCTCCAAAATAGCTAGAGATCTTTGATAAAGATTTGTGAACGGCGCTGCCAGTTATAGAGTTTGCGCTTTTCGATCGGAAGGTCCTCGACGCTTGCCGGGCGGAATCCGCGCTTGAGGAACCAATGCATGGTTCGAGTGGTCAGCACGAACAATCGGGTAAGTCCGACTTTTCTGGCTTCGTTTTCAATATGTTTTAAAAGGCGTTCGCCGTCACCGGAACCCTGATAGGCGGAGTCAACCGTCAGTGCGCCCATTTCTCCGAGCTTCTCGTTGGGGAACGGGTAGAGGGCTGCACTGCCGTAAATAATTCCGTCATGCTCAAGCACATAGAATCGATTGATTTCGCGTTCAAGCTTTTCTCTCGGGCGCTTCACCAAGGTACCGTCTTCTTCAAGCGGTTCAAGCAGTTTGATGAGGCCGGAGACGTCGTCTGCGGTTGCCTGTCTGAGCGACTCGAGATTCTCGGACGTGATCATGGTCCCCACGCCGTCGTGCGTAAAGAACTCTTCAAGAATGCCGCCGTTGAGCGCGTAGGGGACAATGTGCACGCGCGAGACGCCGAGGTTAAGCGCCTTAAGAGCGTAGCGAAGGTTGTAAATATCCTCGTCATCGACAAGTTTTTTGCTCACAAATTCGTTTGCTTCCTGAACCGTCAGTTCGGTGACGACTTCACCGAATCTTCTGACACCGTCGACATTAGTGAGGAAGGCGAGTTTTTCCGCTTTAAGTTCGCCCGCGACAGAGGAGGCAAGATCTTCGCAGGTCAGATTGAACGCCTCTCCGGTCGGAGAGAAGCCGAGCGGAGCGATCAGCACGATATTGCCGAAATCGAGTTCTCTTTTAATCGCTTCCTTATCTACTTTGCGGACAACGCCGGTGAGCTGGTAATCGGTTCCGTCGATAATACCGAGGGGGCGCGCGGTCACGAAGTTTCCGCTGACGACGCGGCACTGGCTGTGCGCCATCGGAGTGTTCGGCAGTCCCTGTGAGAAAGCGGCCTCGATATCCAATCTGACTTCGCCTGCGGCTTCCTTTACGCAGCTGAGCGCCTGAGCGTCGGTGATGCGAATGCCGCTTACGTAGCGGGACTCGACGGCTTTCAGTCCCATGAGTTCTTCGACCTGCGGTCTTACGCCGTAGACGAGCACAATTCTTGCGCCGATCGCGGACATCATGCTGATATCGGCGATGAAGCTGTTGAAGTGATCTTCCCGGATCATTTCACCCGCAAGACAGATTACGACGGTCTTGCCGCGAATGGCGTGAATATAAGGCGCGACGCTTCTGAACCAGTCAACCCATTCAAGGCCCGGCTCTTCCATATCGGATGTGGTGTCAGTCATTGTCGAAATCAAGAATAAAGGTTGTATAAAAATTAGGGACCATTTTAATGATTTTGATGCGCCGAATATTTTCTGCGGATCTTCATTCTGCGGTTTTGAGCGGATTGGTTTAAGAGAAATTCGGGATGGCTGCGGTCTTCTGATTTTTTAGGCGCACCGATACTTCTTTTGAAACATTTGCGCAGTCTTTAATCGTTTGGATATTCCTTGTCTCGGGCATAATCTTGCCTAACTAATTGAAGAAAAAGTTTTATCCTTACTCGAATTACTTATTGAAAAAGAATTCCACTGCCATGGCAGACAACTTTAAAGATTTAAGAGCAAAACTTGAAAAAGCGGCGGCCGCAAAGAAAACAGAACAACCGAAGGCTGCTGAAAAGAATGTAAAACCGACGCAGCACAAAAAGCCTAATGTGCCAAAGACGGTTCCTCGAACAGAGAAGAAGACTGAGCAGCCGGAGAAAAAACAAACGCCCCAGAAGAACAAGGTTCCGGTAAAAAAACAGCCCGGAACTTCTTTGAAGGACTTTTCTCAGCTGAAGGCGCTTCGCCATCAGATCGGATCGAGCGCGGAGGCCGAAAAGAAGAAAGAAGTAAAAAATAAAACACAGCCGAAGAAGACTGAGACAGCACCGTCTTCAGGCAAAAAGAGCGAAGTCAGAAACGTTCCGCCAAAACTTCAGCTCGAAGAGCAGCTGCCGGTTAGCGAAAGAGCAGATGAAATCGCCGAAGCGATAAAAAATAATCAGGTTGTGATCGTCTCGGGCGAAACCGGTTCCGGTAAAACAACCCAGCTTCCTAAAATCGCAATGATGGTCGGACGCGGCACAAAAGGCCTGATCGGACACACTCAGCCTCGCCGTATCGCGGCAACGTCGATTGCAAAAAGAATTTCTGAGGAAATGGGCGCCGAGCTCGGCTCTGTCGTGGGCTACAAGATTCGGTTCAAAGATGAAATCCAGCCCGGCGCGTCCGTCAAACTGATGACAGACGGCATTCTCCTTGCTGAAACTCAGCACGACCGGCTCTTAAAGGCATATGACACGATTATCATTGACGAGGCGCATGAAAGAAGTCTCAATATCGATTTCCTGCTCGGCTACCTGCGGGAAATTCTGCCTAAGCGCCCCGATCTGAAAGTTATTATCACGTCGGCGACGATCGACTCGGAACGTTTTGCCAAACACTTTGAGCCGGTCAACGGAAAACCTGTTCCGATTATTAATGTTTCGGGGCGTCTCTATCCGGTCCAAATCCGCTACCGTCCGATCGAAGATACGGACGAGAGCGACGATAAGACAATGATGAGCGCGATCGCCGATGCCTGCTCGGAACTGATGAGCGCGGGCAGCGGAGATATTCTGGTCTTTCTTCCCGGCGAACGCGAAATCCGTGAAGCTTCTGAAGCACTTTCCGAATTCGCGCAGAAGGGCGTGGAAATTCTTCCGCTGTTTTCTCGCCTGAGTATCGAAGAGCAGGACCGAATTTTCCGGAGCGGCGGCCGAAGAAGGATTGTTCTTTCCACCAATATCGCTGAAACCTCGCTGACGGTTCCCGGGATTCGTTATGTGGTGGACAGCGGTCTGGCTCGTGTCAAACGCTATTCCTACCGCAATAAGGTGGAACAGCTGCAGGTCGAGGCGATCAGTCAGGCGGCCGCTCAGCAGAGAGCCGGTCGATGCGGCCGTGTCGCCAACGGTATCTGTATTCGTCTTTATGACGAGGACGATTTCAATCGCAGACCGGAATTTACTGATCCGGAAATTCTGCGAAGCTCTTTGGCAACCGTTATTCTTCGCATGAAATCACTTCACCTGACGGACGTCAGAGAGTTTCCTTTTGTCGAAGCGCCGCTTCCGAGAGCGATTTCCGACGGTTACGACCTTCTGAGGGAGCTGAATGCCGTGACGGAGCGAGGCGGAGAGCTGACACAAATCGGCTGGAAACTCGCTCGCCTGCCGCTGGACGCAAGAATTGCGCGCATGCTGCAGGCCGCTGAAGAAAATCAGGCGCTTGCCGAAGTGCTTGTTATTGCTTCGGCGATCTCGATTCAGGATCCGCGCGAGCGACCCTTGGACGCTCAGGAAAAAGCCGCTGAAGCGCATAAAAAATTTGGTGATGATAAGAGTGACTTCAACTCCTGGCTCAAACTCTGGAACTGGACGCAGAACGAAATTGCGAATAAAGAAAGCAATCGACTGCTCGATCAGAAGTTCCGTCAGAATTTTCTTTCGGTCAAACGCCTTCGTGAGTGGCGCGACGTATATCGACAGCTGAAGGATTTGGTCGCGGAACTCGGCTGGCGCGTCAATACGGCGCCCGCAACGTACGAGCAGCTGCACAAGGCGCTGCTTACGGGACTCTTGGGCAACGTCGGCTTTAAGAATTTAGATGCGGATTTCCGCACTCCGCCTTATACAGGTGCCCGAGGCATTAAGTTCTGGCCTTGGCCCGGCTCCTCCATTGCGAAAAAGAGCGGCAAATGGATCATGGCGTCCGAATTAATGGAAACGTCACGCTTATATGCGAGGACGATCGCCAATATCGAGCCGGAATGGCTCGAGAAGGTCGGAGCGCACCTTCTGAAAAAATCCTGGAGTGATCCGCATTGGGAAAAGAAAGCCGGTCATGTGGTCGCGTTTGAAAAAGCGACGCTCTACGGTCTTCCGGTGTACGGACAGAGAAGAGTGGATTTCTCTAAGAAAGATCCTGCGCTCGCAAGAGAACTCTTCATCAGAGAAGCGCTCGTACAGGAGGACTACGAGAGCAGGGCGCCGTTCTGGCAGCACAATATGGCGATGATCCGTGATATTCGTGAGATGGAACACAAGTCACGGCGTCCGGACGTGCTGGTGGACGACAGTCTGATTTATGACTTTTATGACAAACGGATTCCGAAAGAAGTTATCAGTCAGAGCACTTTTGATAAGTGGCGCGCTCAGGTAGAGCAGGACAGCCAGAAACTGCTTTACCTGACAAAAACCGATCTGATGCGCCATGACGCTTCCGGCATTACGATCGAATATTTCCCGAAGAAACTGGAAATCGCCGGCGTCCCGATGGCGCTCAACTATAACTTTGATCCGGGCAGCGTTCGCGACGGCGTCACACTTACGGTGCCGCTTTTTGCGCTGAATCAGCTTGACGCGGAACGACTCGAGTGGCTCGTGCCCGGTATGGTCAAAGAAAAAGTTCAGATGCTTCTCAAGAGTCTTCCGCAGAGGCTGAGACGTCATTTTGTGCCGCTGCCCGATTGGGCGAAAGCCTTTGCTCAGCGTCACGAGGTCCCTAAAGGAGACCTGTTTGAGACGATTATCGCCGAAGCCAAAGAACAGTTCCGAATCGATATCCGTAAGGCGGATTTCAAATTGGAAATGCTGCCGCCGCATCTCAGCATGAATTACAAAGTGGTGGATGAACACGGCAGACAGCTCGATATGTCGCGAAGCATCCCTCAGCTGAGAAGCGCGCTCAGCGCTCAGGCGCGAGAGACCTTTCAGAATATCGCTTCAAAAGACAGCAAAGTTGCAGAAGAGCTGCAGGAGCAAATTACGGAATGGAATTTCGGAGAACTGCCCGAAGTCATGGAAATTAAACGCAAGGGCCTTTCTTTAATCGGACATCCCGCGCTCGTGGATAAAGGAGAATACTGCTCTCTTGAGGTCTTTGACGATCCCCAGCAGGCTCAGGAGCTTCATAAGAAAGGTTTGGTGCGCCTGATTCGAATCGCTCTGAAGGAGCAGATTAAATACCTCGATAAAAATCTGAAGTCGCTTCAGACAACGCAGATACAGGGCGCGTCAATCGTGAGCCTTAGAAAAGCATTTCCGTCATTTGAGGAAATCAAAGCCGACGTGATTGACGCTGCGATTGAAAGCGCCGCGTTTACGGAGGAGCTCCCGATGAATAAAGAACAATTCGGGGAAATGCTCGGCAGAGTCAAAGAAAAACTGAATCTGCTCGCACTCGAACTCGGGAGGCTTCTTTCCGCGATTGTTGCCGAAGCCGCGCTCGCTCAGCAAAAGCTTAACGGCATCAAAGCCTACGAAAAAGTGCACGAAGATATCACGCAGCAGCTTTTCGATCTGTTTGAACCGCACTTTATCAGGAAGGTACCGATGGATCGCCTCAAACACTATTCGCGGTATATGAAAGCGATTCAGGTACGCATTGAGCGGCTGAGAAACGATCCGAACAGGGACGCCGAACGCATGGAAAGCATCCATGAACTGACGGTCCCCTATAAGCGTGAGCTTGCTTCGCGTAAGGGCGTCTATGATCCGCAGCTTGCCGAATTCGCCAACATGCTCCAGGAGCTTCGTGTTTCGCTCTTTGCGCAGGAATTGCGAACTCCTGTACCCATTAGTGTGAAAAGACTGAAAAAAATGTGGGAAAGCATCGTAAGAAAATGGTAAGTTTTTAATGCTGCCTGCGGATTTTTGATAGGTAATTTCCCGTATTTTTCTGCCAACTGGCGGATTTTACGTGCTTCTTTATTTGCATCTAAGCATAAATAAAGTCAAAATTTAACTGCGTGCGGCAAATCAAATCATAAGGGGAAGTAAATGCGGCTACTTGCGTCGTTTTTTTGTGCATTTTTTCTTTTAACGGCTTCAGCGGCGCCGGAAGTTCAGGCAGCTCAGAACAAGCGTCCGGCATCGGTTAAGAAAGTGAACACGACAAAAACCGCAAAAGCCCCGGCAAAGAAGGCCGCAAGCGCAAAGAAAGCCTCCAAAGGAAAGAAGAACGTCGCAGCCGCCCGCAAAACGACTAAGAAAGTTTCCTCTTCAGCCTCCCGCAAGTTTGCTTCCTCCAAACATTACGCAAAGAAGAGAAAGACCTACGCACGCCGTCACGTGAGAGGCCCCTCGTACGCTCAGCTGATGGGACTGCGCGGCTCCTCCGATCCGCTCGCGCTCTCGACCACGGCAGTGCTTGCCTATGATATGGAAAATGATCAGATTCTCTATGAGAAGAACGCCGATACCTCGCTTCCGATCGCTTCCATTACCAAGCTGATGACCGCGCTTGTGATCGTGGAGTCCGGTGTTGATCTGGATCAGAAGTTTGCTGTGACGACCGAGGATTTTGTTAAGTCAAGCGCACGCAGCAAGCTGAGAAAAGGCATGGTCCTCTCCCGCAAACAGGCGCTTCATCTGGCTTTAATGAGTTCAGACAACCGCGCAGCGCATTTCCTTGCAAGAACATTCCCGGGCGGAAAAGCCAAGTTCATTTCCGAAATGAACGCAAAGGCGGTTCTGCTTGCGATGGATGACTCGGTTTTTTACGACTCAATCGGTCTCAATAACGGTAACAAGTGTTCCGCGCTTGATCTGTCGCACTTGATCGCGGCGGCTGCCGAGCACGATGTGATTCGTGATCTTTCGACAACACCTGAAGCTTCCTTCAGCGTCGGAAAGCGTTATGTTGTGAGCCGCACAACCAATAGTTTTGTCGCTAATGACAACTGGGATATCGAACTTCAGAAAACCGGTCTGACGACAGCCGCAGGCTACTGCATGGTTATGCAGACCAATATTTCCGGACGTCCCGTGGCGATGATTTTCCTTGACGCGCCCAACAAAGCAGCCCGCAACCACGATATACAGAAGCTGCACGACTGGCTGACTAACGGTAAGATGCTGGAAACGGCCTCGCTGAACTAACAGAAGTTTCAATGATTCATCCTGCGTCCGAATGCCAGAGCATCGGCGCGGGAAAGTTTTTTTTAGAGCTGGCATTATTGTCGGAATTTGCAACTGAAGAGAATGCTTGAGCGGATGAAGAGCGGTCGATGCGCTAAACTCGTGCGATATTAAAAACATACGGGAAAAGCTGTGAGAGAGATTTGTCTGGATACCGAAACCACCGGCTTCGCGGTTAAAGAAGGCGACCGCATTATCGAAATCGGCTGCGTGGAGCTGAGTGATCACGGCATCACGAATCGGAACTTTCATACTTATTTAAACCCTGAAAGAAAGATGGAAGCCGACGTGATCGAGGTGCATAAGATCACGAACGAGATGCTGGTCGACAAGCCTAAGTTTGAAGACAAGGCCGACGAATTTATCGATTTCGTCAAAGGCGCTCGTCTGATTATTCATAACGCGGCATTCGATGAGGGCTTCCTGGACGCTGAACTGGAAAAGATCGGCAAACCCAAGCTTCGCGATCTCGGGTGCGAAATTGTGGATTCTTTGGAAATCGCAAGAAGCGTCTATCCGCAGATGCACAATAACCTGGACGCGCTCTGCAAACGCCTCAATATCGATACCTCTCAGCGCGAGAGAGAGGGGCACGGTGCTCTGCTCGACGCGGAACTTCTCGCTCAGGTTTACTTGGTTCTCAAACAGCAGCAGACCTCGTTCGATATGGACGCGGCGTCTGTCGCGTCCGTTGCGCGCCACGAGAGTGTCTCCGTCGGGGAGCTTCCGGTGATCCGCGCTTCAGAAGAAGATTTAAGCGAGCATGAGCGTGTGCTGGAGATGGTCAGAAAATCCGCAAAGGGCCCCGCGCTCTACGATATTGACGAGACGGAATTTGCGCAGAAGCGTGCGGAAGAACAGAAGGAACTGGACGAGAAAGCGGCCAAGATGAAGTCGCTTCTTGAGAAACTCTGATCGGGGCGGTTCCTCGTCCGGGTTTCGCTCAATGCGTTACAGTTCGCGGGAATCAGAAAAGAGATAAAACAGCATATTGAATGTTCCGAATACGGGACACACGGACCGCCAGTGTTGGTCCGCAATTGGAAAGGATTAATCGTATGACAGAAAACAGAAGAAGCCGAGGCGGCAGAAATACGCCGTTCAGATCGGCTGCGCCTCGGACAGTTCGTCCTTTGGACGCGCGCGGAATGCCTCGCGGAGAAAATAAGCCGAGGACCGCCTCTTCAGTGCCCGCGGATGTGAAGGGCGAAAAAATTCAAAAAGTACTCGCTGACGCGGGTGTCGGTTCCCGCCGGGATATGGAACAGCGCATTGCCGAGGGCAGAATCTCGGTGAACGGGGAGCCCGCTCATATCGGCCAGCGCGTCTTCCCGACCGATATCATTCGCGTGGACGGTCGAGCAGTGCGCAGAGCGAGCGTTCGCGAGAATAATGTTCCGCGTGTACTTATTTATCACAAGCCCGCAGGCGAAATCGTTTCGCGTGACGATCCGGAAGGCAGACCGACGGTTTTTGATCATCTGCCGCGCATGGGCGGAGCCCGCTGGATTAATGTGGGACGACTCGACTTTAATACCGAAGGCCTTCTTATTTTTACTACGGACGGCGCGCTCGCGAACTATCTGATGCATCCGCGCAACCGTATTGTCCGCGAATACGCGGTTCGTGTTCAAGGGACGATGTCGCCTGAAGCGAAAGAAGCGCTCCTCAAAGGCGTTAAGCTCGAAGACGGAACTGCGAAATTCGCAACGATTGAGGAGGGCGGCGGCAAAGGATTTAACCGCTGGTACAACGTGACGCTCAGCGAGGGAAGAAACCGTGAGGTTCGCCGCATGTTTGACGCGGTGGGTCTGCCGGTCTCGCGCCTGATTCGTGTGAAATACGGAGAACTGGAGCTGCAGCAGAAACTTCCGAGAGGAAAGTTTGAACAGCTGACACCGGAAGAGACTCAGGCCTGGTTTGCCGCGATCGGATATAAAGGCGGCTTAGATTCGCCCAATTCGAGAAACTCAGCCAAGAGCTCTGAAACCGGCGCAAAAGCGAAGACGCGTGCAGTCGATCCTCTGAAAAGCACGGCACACTACCTTTCCGAGGGACGTATCGAAGGGGTTCCCGCAAGACGCAGACCGAGCCGCGGCCGATTTAACTCAAAAGAAAAGTTACGATAATTCCGAATATTAGGGCAAATAAGGGTGTAGAATTACGGCAAATTATGTTAGGGCGATCTGCTGAAACAGCGAATCGGCCCTGACAGCGTGTCCGCTTTGTGTGCGAACACGTCCCTATCATAGTATTTATAAAGATGGGCTTTGCGGCCCATTTTTTTTTGATTTTTGAAAATTAGGTGTATCGGTAAATGGCAGTTTCAGCACAGTTATTTGAGATGATCGATACCACGGTTGAAGGGCTTGGATACGAGCTTGTCGACGTGGAGAGATTAGCGCGCGGCCTGATCCGTGTCACGATCGACAAGGAAGGCGGTATTTCCCTTGACGACTGCGAACGAGTCAGCAATCAGCTTAATACGATGATGACGGTTGAAAATGTGGATTATGACCGTCTTGAAGTGTCTTCTCCGGGCGTGGATCGTCCCCTGAAGCGCGCACGTGACTTTGTTCGGTTCGTCGGTCAGATGGTTCATGTTGAACTGTTTACGCCGCTCATGGCGCCGGGACTTCCGGAAAACGGACGCCGCCGCATGGACGGAACGCTGCTCAGCGTTGAAGGCGAGGAGACCAATCCGGTCCTCACGCTGAAACTGTGCGAAGGACGCCTTGCACGTACACCGAGTGAAAAGAACAGATCCGCGAAGGCCGCGAAGAATAAACCGGCCGAACCGGAAGTTATTGTGAGTTTCCCCTTCAAAGATATCGAAAAAGCCAACTTGATTCCTGAGTTGGATTTCAAAGGATCGAAATAAATGAGCCGAGCTTTATTAGAAATGGTTGAAGTCCTCGCCCATGAAAAAAACGTGGACAAAAGCGTCGTACTCGGCGCACTTGAAAGCGCGCTCGCGAGCGCGGTAAAAAAATCCGAATTCCCCGGAACAGACGCTGACATCGTAGTGAAAGTCGACCCCGAGACCGGCGATCAGCAGGTCTGGCGTCAGTGGAAGATCGTGCCCGATGAGGACGGTCTGCAGGAACCCGATCGTGAAATTCTTCACTGGGAAGCCGAAGAAGACTACAGCGATCAGGGCCCGACAGAAATCGGCGACTACGTTAAAGAGCCTCTTAAAGAAGTCAATGTTACCGGCCGCCGTTTCGCGACTGATGCCAAACAGGTCATTCTCCAGAAGCTGAGAGAAGCGGAGCGTACTCAGCTGCTTAACGAATTCCTTGCCAATTACAAGGACGTTAAGATCGTGACCGGTCAGGTCAAGCGCTTTGATAAGTCCGATATGATCGTTGAAATCGGCCGTATCGACGCTCGTCTGCCGAGAAGCGAAATGATCCCCAACGAGATCTATCGTATCAACGACCGCATTCGTGCCTACATTCTTAAGATTGATCCGACCTCTCGTCAGCAGCAGATCATCCTCAGTCGTACCTGCAACGAGTTCCTTGCCGAACTGCTTCGTCAGGTTGTGCCGGAATTCAACGAAGGCCTGCTTGAGATGAAGGGCGTAGCGCGTATCCCCGGACGCCGCGCTAAAGTCGCCGTTCAGGTTAAGGATAAGAGAATCGATCCGATCGGCAGCTGCGTCGGTGTTCGCGGCGCCCGCATTCAGAGCGTTTCTTCCGAGCTCTTCAACGAACGAGTCGACATTATCCGCTGGTCGGATCAGCCCGCTGAGTTCGTGATCAGCTCACTTTCTCCGGCAACGATTTCTTCCATCATCGTTCATGAAGATGAGGGCAGAATGGAAGTTGTGACTCCGGATGAAGAAAACACAAGAATCGCCAAGGGCACCGATTACATCAACGTGAAGCTTGCTTCGGCGCTGACCGGCTATGAGATTGACGTGATGGATCACGATCAGGCAGAGAAAAAGCGTGAAGAAGAAATCGCACCGCGCCGCAAAGAACTTATGGACGCGCTGAACGTGGACGAGGAAATCGCGCAGCTTCTGATTGAAAACGGTATTGAAACCGTTGAAGAAGTGGCTTATCTGCCGGAGGAAGAGCTCCTCAGCATCGAACAGTTTGATGAAGACCTCGTCAAGGAACTTCGTTCTGTCGCACGCAACGCTTTGATCACAAAAGCGCTCAAGAGGGAAGAGCTGCTGAAGTGGGCTGATCCCGCTTTGATCGACCTCAGCGGTATGACGACAGAAATCGCAGAGAAGCTGCATCCGGCCGGCATCACGAATCTTGAACAGCTTGCCGACTTGGCTACTGACGAGCTGGTTGAAATGACCGGTATCAGCGAAGAGAAGGCTGTGGAACTTATTACTAAGGCCCGCGAACATTGGAACCAGTAACGACGGGAGAACAATAATATATGGCAAAAAATACAGTAGAGACATTAGCCCAAACCCTTCAGATGCCCGTCAGCGTCCTGCTTGAGCAGCTTAAAGAAGCGGGACTGCCACAGTCCAAATCGGATGATGAGATCAGTGACTCTGAAAAAGAGAAACTGATTACCGCCCTTCAGGTTGCTCGCGGCAGCGAAAAGGCCGGACAGCGCAAGATTACGCTGACCAAACGCAAAAAAACCGTGATCACTCAGTCCGGAAACGGCGGCCACGCTGTTCAGGTTGAAGTGAGAAGGCGTCATGTCCTTGTGAAGAACCCGGAAGTGGTCAGCAAGGCTCGTGAAGAAGCCGCAAAAGCGATTTCCGAACAAAAGGAAAGAGCGCGCAAAGAAATGGAAGAAGCGGCTGCACGCGCTCGTGAGGAAGCTCAGCGCAAAGCGCGTGAGGAAGCTGAAAAAGCGGCTAAGGAAAAGCTCGAAAGAGAAAAAGCTGAAGCCGCGAAACGCGCAGCTGACGCCGAACAGGCTGCTGCCCGCCGCAAAGCCGCGGAAGAGGCAAAAGCAGCCGAACAGGCTAAAGCCAAACGCGAAGCTCAGGCTAAAGAACAGGAAGTCGCCCGCGAGCGTGATTCCGCTCGTAAGGCTGCTGAAGCTGAAGCCCGCGCTATTCGTGAAATGATGTCGGCACCGAAAAAAGTTTTGAATGCGCCCAAAACCCCGACCGAAGAAAAGAAAGCCGAACCGAAGAAAGCGCATAAGAACAGTGTTAAGAAAGAAAACAAGGTTTCGAAGAAGAACGGAGACTCCTGGGGTGACGAAAACCAGAAGCGCCGTACGCTTAAAACCCGCGGCGGAGATTCCTCAGGTGAGGAAAGCAGCGGCTGGAAGAATGACCGCAGATCTAAGCGTCACGCTAAGAATCAGCATCAGAACAGACAGCAGCAGAATGCGCCGCAGGAACCGATCGTTCGCGACGTAGTTGTTCCGGAATCCATCACGGTTTCCGATTTGGCCATGAAGATGAGCGTTAAGGCGATCGAAGTCATCAAGACCATGATGAAGCTTGGCGACATGGTGACGATCAACCAGGTTCTTGATCAGGATACGGCGATGATCGTTGTGACGGAAATGGGCCACCGTGCGACGGCCGCTAAGCCGGAAGATCCGGAAGCGTTCCTTGCAGAGGAAGAAGCAGAACTGCAGAACAAGTATCCGAAAGAGCCGAGACCTCCGGTTGTTACCATCATGGGTCACGTTGACCACGGTAAGACTTCACTGCTTGACTACATCCGCAGAACTAAGGTTGCGGCCGGTGAAGCGGGTGGTATCACACAGCATATCGGTGCTTATCATGTGAAGACCCCGCGCGGCATTATTACATTCCTGGATACCCCCGGACACGAAGCGTTTACCGCGATGCGAGCCCGCGGCGCTCAGGCGACCGATATTGTGATTCTGGTGGTTGCGGCCGATGACGGCGTGATGCCGCAGACGAAAGAGGCTATTGCGCACGCCAAAGCGGGCAATGTGCCGATCGTGGTCGCGATCAACAAGATCGATAAGCCGGAAGCTAACCCGGAACGCGTGAAGCAGGAACTGGTTGCTGCCGACGTTATTCCTGAAGAATACGGCGGCGATGTGCCTTTCATCTGCGTTTCCGCTAAGAGCGGACAGGGCGTGGACGAACTCTTGGAAAACGTACTTTTGCAGGCTGAAATTCTCGAACTGAAAGCCGTCAAAGAGGGCCCGGCCAAGGGTGTTGTGATTGAATCGAGACTTGACCGAGGCAAAGGCGCCGTTGCTTCCGTTCTGGTTCAGTCCGGAACACTCAAGAGAGGCGACATTGTGCTCGCCGGCGCAACATTCGGCCGCGTCAGAGCGATGCTCGATGAAAACGGCAAACAGGTTCAGCACGCAGGTCCTTCGATTCCGGTGGAGATTCAAGGTCTTTCAGGCGTTCCGCAGGCAGGCGACGAAATCCTTGTTCTGCAGGAAGAAAAGAGAGCCCGCGAACTGGCGAACTATCGTCAGGGCAAATACCGTGAAATCAAGCTCAAACACACGGCCGGCGGTCTGGATAAGATCTTTGGAGGTCCGGGAGACGGAGAAATCAAGAGCCTGCCTCTGGTCATCAAGGCCGACGTACAGGGTTCTCAGGAAGCTCTGGTACACGCGCTGACCAAACTTTCTACCAACGAAGTCAAGGTTAGCGTGGTTCATGCGGCGGTTGGCGGTATCAGCGAGTCTGATATCAACCTTGCGATTGCCAGCAATGCGGTTGTGATCGGCTTTAACGTTCGTGCCGACTCTTTGGCAAGAAAACTTGCCGAGGACAACGGTATCGATATTCGTTACTACAACATTATTTACGATGCTGTAGACGACGTGAAAGCGGCGATGGGCGGATTGCTGACGCCGGAACGTCGTGAAAACCATGTCGGTCTGGTGGAAATTCGTCAGGTCATTCACGTGCCCAAAGTGGGCTCCGTGGCAGGCTGCATGGTGCTCGAAGGGGTCGTCAAACGCAGCTCGCACGCACGTCTTTTGCGCAACAATGTCATTAAATGGATGGGAGAAATCAATTCTCTGCGCCGCTTTAAAGACGACGTTAAGGAAGTCAAGGCGGGCGCCGAGTGCGGTATCTCTCTTAAAGGCAATGACGACATTCAGGTGGACGACCGTCTTGAGATCTTTGAGGTCGAAGAGGTGGCCCGTACACTCTGATTGAATTAATCTGAGGCACAGGGAGCCTTCGGGCTCCTTTGTGTTTCGGAAGTTTTAGAAGGAGACTAAGAAATGATTAAATCAGCTAAACCGGGTCGCGCAAATCGCATTGCGGATCAGATTCAGAGAGATGTAGCCGAACTGATTCAAAAGGAAGTCAGTAACCCGAAAGCGGGGCTTGTCACGCTGACCGGCTGCGAAATCACTCCGGATTACGCACATGCGACGATTTATTTCACATCGATCGGTTCGACTCCGGAAGAAGCGACAGAAGCGCTCAACAGCGCCGCTCCGATGCTGCATTCCAGAATTTTTAAACTTCTGAAGATTCACACTGTTCCTCAGCTTCATTTTGTGTACGACAAGAGTGTTGAACGCGGCTTTGAGATGGATAAACTCATTAAAGAAGCCCGTGCTGAAGACAGTGAAAAAATTAAAGGTGAATAAGTGGGGCGCCGAAGAAAAGGTCTGAAAATTGACGGAGTTGTGCTGCTCGATAAACCCGTCGGGCTCTCAAGCAACGCAGCTCTGCAGAAGGTTAGACGAGCTTTGAACGCTCAGAAAGCCGGGCACACCGGAACGCTGGATCCGCTCGCAAGCGGTCTTCTGCCGCTTTGCTTCGGAGACGCGACTAAGTTCTCCGCTGACCTTCTTCATGCGGAAAAAGAATACGAAACGACGATTCGATTCGGTGTGAAGACGACAACCGGAGACGCTGAAGGTGAAGTGGTGAGCGAGAGAGAGCCGACCTTTGACTATCAGACCTTTTCCGAGGTCCTTGAAAACTTCAGAGGCGAAATCGAGCAGGTTCCGCCAATGTACTCCGCCCTGAAAAAGGACGGAGTTCCACTTTATAAATTAGCAAGAAAAGGCGAGGAGATCGAGAGAAAGCCTCGTAAAGTAGTAATATCCACACTTGACGTTTTGGACTTTAATCCGCCCGAAGCGACTCTTGTGGTGCGCTGCTCTAAGGGCACTTATATTCGTGTGCTTGGAGAGGACATCGGAGAGGCGCTTGGCTGCGGAGCCCATTTGAAATCATTAAGAAGAACCGCCGTTGGTGATCTGAGAATTTCGGAGAGTGTCACGCTCGCGGATTTTGAAGCGATGAGCGAAGAAGAAAGACTAAAAGTGCTTCTGCTGCCGGATCGGCTGCTCAGCACTTTGGTGCGCATCGATTTGGACGAGGCGCAGACCGAGAGATTTAGTCATGGGGGAAAAGTTTTCGTCGACGAGTCCGGACCCGAGGAAAAGGTCCGAGTTTACGGAATTCGTCCGGACGGAGAAAGATTTTTAATGGGCGTCGGCCGACTTGAATCCAATCAGGAGCTGATTCCCGAACGTTTGTGCGCATTTGCAGCAGAATAACTGAACTTAAATTTTTATATGACTCGAGCGATTAGAAATATTGCGATTATTGCCCACGTTGACCACGGCAAAACGACTTTGGTGGACAAACTGCTTCAGCAGTCCGGCACCTTCCGTGAGAACCAGGCGGTGGCCGAACGTGTGATGGATAGTAATGACATTGAACGCGAACGCGGCATTACCATTTTGGCCAAGAACTGTGCGGTTGAATATCAGGGCACCCACATCAACATTATTGACACACCGGGACACGCGGACTTCGGCGGAGAAGTCGAACGTGTGCTTTCTATGGTTGACGGTGTGCTGCTTCTGGTGGACGCGGTCGAAGGCCCGATGCCTCAGACGCGCTTTGTCACGAAGAAGGCTTTGGCCCAGGGTCTCAAGCCGATTGTTGTGATCAACAAGATTGACCGTCCCGGCGCTCGTCCGGATTGGGTCATTAATCAGACGTTTGACCTCTTTGACAAACTCGGCGCAACCGAGGAACAGCTGGATTTCCCGGTCATTTACGCATCTGCTTTGAACGGTTTTGCGGGCTACACCGAAGACGTGGAAGAGCTCAAGAAGATCGGCAATATGAAAGCCGTCTTTGACACTATTATCGAAAAGGTTCCGGTTCGTGACGACGATCCGAACGGTCCGCTTCAGATGCAGATCTCTTCCCTTGACTATTCGAGCTATGTCGGCAAGATCGGCATCGGCCGTATCAAGAGAGGCCGCATCAAACCGCTTCAGGAAGTTCTGATCATGAACGGTCCGGACTCTACGCCTAAGCGCGCTAAAGTCAATCAGGTTCTCAAGTTCCAGGGCCTGGAAAGAAAACTGGTTGATGAAGCTGAAGCAGGCGATATCGTTCTGATCAACGGTATTGATGAGATCGGCATCGGCACCACGCTGTGCGACGTCAACCACCCGGATGCGCTTCCGCTTCTGCATGTTGACGAACCGACGCTCACTATGAACTTCCATGTCAACACTAGTCCGCTTGCCGGCAAAGAAGGCAAGTTCGTGACCAGCCGTCAGATCAGAGAGCGTCTTGAGCGCGAACTGAAGTCCAATGTGGCTCTGCGCATGAAACCGACCGCTAACGAAGGCGTGTTTGAGGTTGCGGGCCGCGGTGAACTTCACCTTACGATTCTGATTGAGAATATGCGCCGCGAAGGTTATGAACTTGCGGTTTCCAGACCGCGCGTGCTTTACAAAGAAGTTGACGGCGTGAAGATGGAACCGTTTGAATCTCTGACCGTGGACGTTGAAGAAACGCATCAGGGCCCCGTGATGGAAGAACTCGGCCGCCGCAAGGGCGACCTGCAGGATATGCAGCCGGACGGAAAAGGCCGTGTGCGTCTAGAGTACAAGATTCCTGCCAGAGGCCTAATCGGCTTCCAGAACGATTTTCTGACCATGACGCGCGGTACCGGCGTGATGAGTCACGTTTTTGACGAATATGCTCCTGTAAAATCTGGAGATCTCGGCGAAAGACGCAACGGCGCTATTATCAGTCAGGACGACGGCAATGCGGTTGCTTACGCCTTGTGGAAGATTCAGGAACGCGGCCGCCTCTTTATCGGCCCGGGAGAACCGATTTACGAAGGTATGGTTATCGGTATCCACTCTCGTGACAACGACATCGTTGTGACCCCGATTAAGGGCAAACAGCTGACCAATATTCGTGCTTCCGGCACTGACGAAGCGATTCGTCTGGTTCCGCCGATTCAGCTCACGCTTGAAAGCGCGGTTGAATTCATTAACGACGACGAACTTGCGGAAATCACTCCGAAGAGCATTCGCATTCGCAAACGCTGGCTCAAAGAGTTCGAAAGACGCCGTGCGGCACGCGGAGACGAACGCGTTGGCCCCGGAATTTAATTCCGACGATCCTTGTCCCTGCGGCAGCGGCAAATGCTTCGGTGTTTGCTGCGGGCCGCTTTTAAAAGGCGCTCCCGCATCTGATGCTCGAGCGCTTATGCGTTCCAGGTACACCGCATTTGTGCTCAAGGATGTCGATTATTTACTGCAAACCTGGCATGAAACCACTCGCCCTAAGAACCTTGAACTTGACGAGACGGTCTGGAAATCTCTGAAAGTATCTGTGTATCTGCCGCTCTCAGAAACAAACGCCCGCGTGAAGTTCGCAGCCAAAGGTGCTGATCTTGAGGGCCGCGCCTTTACGCTTCGCGAGGACAGCCGTTTTGTTAAGGAAAACGGGCGATGGTATTACGTTGATGGGAAATTTAAATAGTGCCTGATACAACAATTCTGAATCCGCAGGACTGGCGTTTCTGTGTCGCTCCGATGCTTGATTTGACAGATCGCCATTGCCGCTATTTTCATCGCCTTCTGACCAAGCGGGCGCGCCTTTATACAGAAATGGTAACGACCGGTGCTCTGGTGCACGGAGATGTCCCGCATCACTTGGATTTTTCTCCTGAGGAGCATACGGTAGCACTGCAGTTAGGCGGCTCAGACCCGAAGGACTTGGCGCACGGCGCCGCGCTGGCAGAGAAATGGGGCTATGACGAAGTGAATCTTAACTGCGGCTGTCCCTCTGAGCGCGTGCAGAAGGGCTCTTTCGGAGCGTGCCTGATGTCTGAGCCGAACCTTGTCGCAGACTGCGTCAAAGCGATGCAGGACGCCTGCAGCGTTCCCGTCACAGTGAAGCACCGTATTGGAATCGATCAGATTGAAGAGTATGCCTTCGTCAGAGATTTTGTCGGAACGCTCTATGAGGCCGGCGTACGAGTTTTTATTGTTCACTCGAGAAACGCTTGGCTTAAGGGGCTTTCCCCGAAAGAAAATCGAGAAGTGCCGCCGCTTCGCCGTGGAGTTGTTTATCAGCTTAAGAAAGACTTCCCGGATGTAATTATCGTGATCAACGGAGCGATTCCGGATCTCGGAGTCGCAGATGAACAGCTCAAACATGTTGACGGCGTGATGCTTGGCAGAGCGGCCTACTATACGCCTTGGCTGCTTGCGGATGTTGACGCGAGAATTTACGGCGACGAGCATGAACCCGTGACGCGCGAGCAGGTGATTGATGAGATGGAGCGCTATGTTCGTCTGATTAAACCTGACGATCATTCGCTTCGTGCGGCCTGCCGTCACATGCATGGCCTTCTGACCGGATTGGCGGGCGCCAAGGTCTGGAGACGCACGCTGAGCGATGCCGCTCTGATTCGTGAGAAGGGTGCGGATATCTTCCGTTACGCCTACGGCAAAGCCGGGTGGACTGACGTCGATCAGTTTTCGGCAGAGGACAGCGAGTTTTTCTCCTAACCAATAAAACAAAAACCTCATTCACTGTGAAATGAGGTTTTTGTGTCGGGCAGGTCATATTGAATGGTCTGCCTGATTTTTTTGAAGGGAATAAATCCTCTCAAAACATAATTACTGAGCAGCTTTCAGGATTGCTTCGGCAGCTGTTGTATTAAAGAAATAGCGGCGGCTTTCAAGGGTTGTGCCCTTAGCGAAGAATTTGCCCGGACGGAAAATCTTGTCGCCTTTAGAAGGAGCAATGAAGGCGAGCTTGGAAACACCGCTTTCGTTGGAATCAATGCCGTATTCAGCCGGAGTGACTTCCTTAGGCATTGTCAGGACAACCGCATGTGTCTTGGGGCTGTTAACGAGGACCCAGGAGCCTTTTGCAACAGAGGGTTCTCCTGTCGGCGTGCAGAACATGGTGTCGCGTTTGACCGGAGTTACAGAGAATGTGCCGCTCTTAGCCTTCGGATCATTGCCGTCGAACATAATGCCGTAAGCGTGGCCGGAGACGCGTTTCAGGCAGAACGGAATCTTGTTGAAGTTTGTCAGCAGCTCGCTGCTGGTTTTAGCGCTGGTGAAGTTTTCGTTAACCGGCATAACCATTTCGTCGTTCAGGAACGTCGTGTCGGCTTTATAAGCGATGGAGCCCTGAGGGAATGTGGCATTTCCAACTCGTTCGACTTCAGCGAGGTCTCCGCCCTGGCGGTTTTTGAGGAAGGAAGCGATCTTAAGGCCGCTGACATCATAAGCTCTCAGCTTGAACGCAAGCGAGATCGGCTGCTTGCTATTGCCGTATTTCAGAAGCGCATCGCCGTTTTTTTCAAAAGAAACGGAAATCGGCTGAGCCAGAGAAACTTTTGCTGCGGTCGTCGCAACATAGCCAACATCCATCTGAGCAGGGATGAGACCGAGCGTGCCTTTGTCCTGTTTCAGAAGAAGAGGAGTGGCTCCTTTCTTCGGTTTTTTACCTGCAACAACGCTCCATGCTGAAGTATTTTTCCCGTCGATCACCCAAATCGGGGAGGAGGTCATGATGGATTGTGTTGTTTGATTAAGAGCAACGGGTTCTTTATTTGAGGAACCGAACAAATCGGAGAGAAAATCTGCGTGGCTCAATGAGGCAAAGGAAATAAGTGAAAGTGCGACAGCTGACTGTGCCGATAAAAGTTTGAGATTCACGATGACCTCTGAAAATTAACAAAAATAACAAAAAAGAATGCTAGCGCAAATATTCGTAAAACCTAAAGGTTGCACTAACAAAAAACCTAAATGAGGGCCAAATATTGAGATACAAAGTGCCACTTAGGCGGTACAGGGTTTAGGATTACTTTTGAGGTAGTAGTTCTTAGACACAAATGGAAGGGGTGTTTTTGATGGTTTGTAATTATTTCGTCATAAAGCGCTAATAGAATTGCCCCGTTTAAAAATTTGAATTTTAGTATGGATACCTTTTTAACCTGTACGATGGTCTTTCTGATGCTGTTGGCGTGCGTTAATTTGTTCGTTGGCGTCAGTAACGATGCAGTCAATTTTCTGAGTTCAGCGCTTGGCTCTAGAACAGCGCGTTACAACGTGGTGTTGGGTGTAGCTGCCGCCGGCGTACTTTTAGGGTGTACGTTCTCAAGCGGTATGATGGAGATCGCCAGAAGCGGTATTTTCAATCCCCAGCTGTTTACCTTTTGGGATGTCATGCTGATCTTCTTTGCGGTCATGCTGACAGATGTCCTTCTGTTGGATACGTTTAATTCCCTCGGTCTTCCGACCTCCACAACCGTATCGATTGTATTTGAGCTTTTAGGCGCAGCGGTGATTTCCGCAGCCTACAAACTGTGGGTCAGCAGCGGCTCCCTTGCCGGTCTCGGTGCCTATATCAATAATGAAAAGGCATTTACGATTATTACCGCGATTTTGGTTTCAGTTGCCATTGCATTTACCTTCGGCGCTGTGATTCAGTGGCTGATTCGCGTCATTTTCTCTTTTAAATATCAAAAAGTTTATCGATTCTTAGGCGGTATATATTCCGGCCTCTGCATTACTGCGATTTTCTACTTCCTCATCATGAAGGGCGCAAAGGGCGCTTCCTTTATGACGCCTGAGCTGCTCAGCTTCCTTGACAGCAATACTTCAACCATTCTTTGGTCATGTTTCATCGGTGTCTCTGCGGTCTTCCAGCTGCTGATTTGGTTCTTTAACTTTAATGCGCTGCGCGTTGTGATTCTTGCGGGCACTTTCGCGCTGGCGTTCGCGTTCGCGGGCAACGACCTTGTGAACTTCGTCGGCGTTCCGCTTGCCGCGATGCAGTCCGTAGACATTGCGGCGGCAGCTAAGGCCGCGAACGAAGCACTGACACCTCAGACCCTTTACATGGGCGCGCTAAAGGAGTCCGTGCGCACACCGACCATTTACCTGGTTCTCTCGGGTCTTATCATGGTTCTCACACTGTGGTTCAGCCCGAAAGCTAAACGTGTGGTGCAGACCGCGATTAATTTGTCAGCAAGCGAAAGAAGCGACAAGGAGCAGTTTGGTGCGACAACAGGCGGCCGCGTGATGGTGCGGTCTGCGCTCAGCGCAAAGAAGATTCTGAATCAGCTGCTTCCGGACAGTGTGCTGCGCGGTATCAATTCTCGTTTTGAAAAGCCGCGTCTGAAAAAAGGCGAGATCGCGCTGCCCTTTGACGAGGTGCGTGCGTCGGTCAATCTGGTTTTGGCCAGTATCCTGATTGCGGCTGCCACTTCGATGAAGCTTCCTCTGTCCACCACCTATGTGACCTTCATGGTTGCCATGGCTTCTTCTCTTGCCGATGGCGCATGGGACCGAGAGACTGCGGTTTATCGAATTTCCGGCGTTATGGCTGTGATCAGCGGATGGTTTCTGACCGGCTTTACCGCGTTTATTCTTGCCGGTATTGCCGTACTGCTCTGCATTTGGTTCGGGCCTTGGTTTATGGTGCTCGGCGGCATCCTCGTGATCATTCGTCTCTTCAAGAGCAACTTCTTCCCGAAGAAAGAGAAAGTTATTGAGACAGAGGGCATTAATCCGGGAATGGTTCGTGAGGAGCTGAGACTGAAGCTCAATCATGCGATTGCCAAGAACTTGGACGATACTGTTTCCATTTTTTCGACGGCCATGACCAACTTCCTTGCCGAGGACTATGAGGAACTCAAGAAAACCCGTCTGAGAGCGCAGGGCCTTCTCGATAAGATTTCCTATATGCGAAGCCAGTACTATCTGATGTGCGTACGCGGCGAAGGTCCGAGCAAGGATTATGACGCTCGAAATTATTATTACCGGACTTTCTCCAATATGAAGGACGTTGCTCAGGATCTGCGCAATACGCTTTCTCAGATGGAGGATCATCTGGCGAATTCTCATTCGGTCTTTAAGGGCGTTCTGCGCAGCAATCTGCTCCAGGCTTCGAACGAGCTGAACGGACTTGAGCATACGCTTTCCAAGTATGTGGAAGCCGGCGAGATTTCAGACGATATTCTGCTGAGACTCTCTGATACCAACCTTGAAGAGGTCAACAAATTCCAGATCGAGCTGATGAAGCAGATTGAAGATCATCAAATGCCGCTGCACCGCAGTGAGCTTTATTTGAGCATCCTGCAGCTTTATCGCGAGATCGTGAACCGCTATACGGTTATTGTGCTCCTGCAGAGAGAACTAAACATTGTTCTTTCTGATCCGGATCGAGATAACGGCGCCCCTGAATACGCTGTAGAGCATAAATAAGGTACTTAGCTCAATTAGCCGCATCTTCAAAAAAGGTGCGGTTTTTTTTCAGAAGAAAAATGAGACAAATCAGATTGAGGTCATTGAATAGTTGGTGAAAACACTAATTCTTGCTCCTGTTGTTACACTTTTTAAAAATTTGACGAAGCTATCGCTTTATTTTCGCATCAAACCTCAATAATTTTCAAAAAAGATATACAAGAAATGTCCATGAGACAGTTTCCTTAGGATATTTATCGGGTTTATCCGTAAATTGAACAGATTAATCTGTCCTTGTTTTTGCACCCCAATACAAGGAATAAATGAATATGTCTAAAGGACTGGTCGACTTATCCGTTTCTCGGCGTGTTCTCTTGAAAAACACTGCCGCGGCTGCCGCCGCGGCTGCAATGCCTTGCTTGTCTCTGACAGCGGCAGCCGAAGAAATTAAAAAACTTGAAAAGGAAGGCTGGAGTAAACATCCGGTCGCCTGCACGATGTGCGGCGCTTTTTGCGGTCTTCTGGCTATGAAGAAGGAAGGAGAGGAGATTTCGGAAAGTACGGTCCGAATTTTTCCGAATCCAGGGCACCCGCAGCAAGGCTACTGCGGAAGAGGTGCCGCCGCGATGTGGGTATGGAACCATCCGCTTCGTCTTCGCAAGCCACTGAAGCGCGTCGGCGAACGAGGCGAAGGCAAATTTGCGGAAGTGACTTGGGATGAAGCGCTGGATGCGATCGCCTCTAAACTCAGGAAACTTGTTGAAGAGAACGGAGAAAGCTGCATCAGTACGACATCTCACTCGTTCTCCGGCTTTAGCAAATGGCTGACCTTCCCATTAGGCTCACCCAACGATATCGGTCATCAGTCTACCTGTAATCTCGGCGGCATTGCGGCTCGAGACTGGGTATTTGGAAAAGGCTTCAGCGGAGCTGGAAAACTAGAACCTGATTATGCGCACCTGCGTTATCTTCTGCTGATCGGAAGATCGATGGGTAGCTCCATGGGCGCGCTTCATACGCTGAACGAAGCGCGCGCCCGCGGCTGCCATGTCGTGGCGATCGATCCGAGAATGCCGGACATTGCTTACGGCAATGCGGATTGGGTCGGCATTCGTCCCGGCACCGATGCCGCATTTGTCTTAGGTCTTATCAATCAAATGATTGAAAACAAGACCTTTGATAGAGAATTTATGATCCGTCACACCAACGGTGCTTATCTCATTAAATCAAACGGTACGCCGCTTACAGAGGCTGATTTCCGCAAAGACGGAAGTGCTTCCGTTTTTGTTGTCGCCAATAGTGCCGGAACATTTTCTCTTCGTTCGGTAAAGAGAGATGAAAAAGGAGCCGCGATCGGCTTTATTGAAGACCAGAACTTTAAACCGGAGCTCGAATTCAGCGGAGAGGCGATTCTTGCAAACGGAGAAAAAGAGCCTGTCAGAACCGCTTTTAGCGTGCTTAAAAAGCTTGCGAGCGAATACACACCTGAAAAGGTCCAGGAAATCACCGGCATTCGTCCTGAATCGCTTAAGGGGATTGCTTTTGACTATGCCAACAATAAGGGCTGTATCGACGATGGCTGGTATACCTCTAAGAACGGAACCGACGTGGAGCTTTATCAGCTTATCTGCATTGCCAACGCGATGAACGGCAATATCGATCAGCCCGGCGGCCTGATCGTAACTGCCGGTGCGGGCTTTAAGCTTCCGAGCGTAGCCGCAGGCAAAGGTCCGAACGGCGAAACCTGGGCTATGGCTAAAGAAAAGCGAATCGATAAGATTGTCTATCCCGAAACGTCCGGTACTTATTCGGTTGCGCTTGACGCAGCGGTTTCCGGAAAACCCTATCCGATTAAAGCGGCCTTCTTTGTCGGCACGACCATGTTCCATCGCCAGGCGGATGCGAAAAAACTCGCGGAAAACCTTAAAAAGCTGGATTTGGTAGTTGTTCAAGACGTGCTGCCTCAGGAACTTGTGGATTACGCCGATTATGTGCTGCCCGCCACGTACTTCATGGAACGCAGAGATATGTCCGGCGTTAAATGGGCCCGAGACGGATCGATTTATCTCTCAGACCCGCAGCTTACTCCGCCTAAAGGCTGTGAAGCGCGTCATGATGTCTGGATTCTTTTGGAGATTCTGCGCAGAGCATATCCCGAAAGAGCCGAGCGCGTCGGCTACAAGGGATGCAAAACCGCAGAGGAATTCAACGCTTACTTCGGCGCTTTTGTTGACCGCGGCTACAAGAAGTTCCTGGATGACTGCGAAAAGAAAAAGCCCGGAAGCGCAGAAGCGATTCGTAAGTCGATCAGCGAAAACGGCTGGGCTACGATTAAGACCAAGAAATACGGCGAATATCCTTATTTGAAGCCGTTTGGTACTCCGACTGGCAAAGTTGAGATTTACGGCTTTAAGTCGTTCTCTAAACCCGGATACGCTCAGGCGATCGCTCCGATTTCCGGCTACATCCCGTCTCCGGCTTATACGCAGCCCAAAGCCGATTCCAATGAATTTATTTTGGTTTCCGGCAAGAACTGTGTGACCTGCTCCGGTCTCAATATGTTTACACAGCCCACTCGCTTCATGGGTGACCGTACTGTCTGGATGAATCCGCAAGATGCGGCTCGCCTCGGCATCAGAAACGGCGACATGATTGAAGTGGAGGGCATGGACTCCGGCTATAAAGCCAATACGCAGGTCACGGTCACCAAACGAGTCGTTCCGGGCGCGGTCTTCGCCTATGGTTTTTCCGGCGGTGTCCGAACAAAAACACTGATCAAGGATCCGAACTATCAGTTCGTGAAAGAAGGTATTAATTCGCACTGGTACGACACAGGTTATGCCCAGCTGGTAGTCGGCAATGTCGCCAACAACTCCGCAGTGCGCATCAACAAGGTGAGAGGATAACCATCATGAGTGAATCTAAGAAACAGTTGGCTCATTTGTTTGACGCAACTCAGTGTATCGGCTGCGGTGCGTGCGTGTTGGCCTGTTCTCAGACGAATTTCCCGGAGATGCTGAATCGATCCATTCCGAAACGAAATTGGCCCGCTTCCAATATCCGTAAAGTTCAGTCCGAAGTTCGTCGTCCGGTGACGCTGCTGGTTCAGTGCCAGCAGTGTTCGGATGCACCCTGCGTTAGAACGTGTCCGTTCGGCGCGAACTACTATGACGAAAACGGTTTAGTTCGTACTGATCCGAATAAGTGTGTCGGATGCAATTACTGCATCGCAAGCTGTCCCTATGATGCGCGCTGGTCGCATCCGGACAGCGGACTGCCGATGAAATGTATTGGAGAGGGCTGCATGAAGCTCATTGAGAACGGCGAACAGCCTGCCTGTGTTAAGGCTTGCCCGGCGGGAGCCCGAGCGTTTGGCGACATCAATGATCCGAATTCTTTGATCGCGCAGAGAATCCGTCAGTCCAAAACAGAAACACTGATGCCTCAGAAAGGCACTCGTCCCAACTTCTTCGTAGTGGTGTAAATATGACAAACATCGCCGATTTTAATTTAATGACAACTCAGCTTGAAGCCGCGCACTGGGGCTGGACGATCGCCTTATTCCTCTGGGCGGTCGGACTTTCCGGCATGGGCTTTTTCCTCAACTATTGGGTTCGCCAGAAAAAGTTTGTGTACCTTTTGACGGCGGCCGCCATTATCGGCACGCTGCTCGTGGTCAGCCATCTGGCAAGAATGCTGAACCTTCCGTTTGCGGTTTTAAGTTCCGTCTTTGATATGGCGCTTAACCTCAGCTCCTGGATGTTCATTGGTATTTGTCTGTTGTCGCTGCTCTGCGTCGGTTCGCTCTTTTACTCGATGATCTGTGCCGGGATTTTGTTCAAGGGTGAGAAGTGGCAGCAGATGGCTGATTCCAATTGGTTCAACGGCATCTTTTCCGCGCTTGGCGCGGCCTGCACGGTGTACTCGGGTTTCCTGCTGACTCAGGCCGTAGGTATTCCTTTCTGGAATTCAGCCATTATTCCGATTCTTTGGATTATCTCCGGCATGGCCTGTTCCGTTGGCGCAATTGAGCTTCTGATGGTATTCGGCCAGATTGACGCAAGCCGCGTTAAGTGGAGCCGCACAACTTCTATTTGGGTTGAAATCGCCGAGCTTCTGACGATCTTTGCCTTCCTGCATGTATCGCTGTCCTCCAATATGGAAGCGGCAAGAGTGGGCGCAGAGAGCCTCCTTTACGGTCCTAACGCGCTGATGTTCTGGCTTGGCGTGATTCTATTCGGCAGTTTAGTGCCGCTCGTTGCCACGATCCTGACCAGAAGTCATAAGGTATTGGTCTGCACTGCCGTCTTGGGCATTATCGGGGCTCTGCTTCTGAGAGCGTCCGTTCTTTTTGCCGGCTACTATGATCCGATTCTGATGTAACAGTAAGACCGAAACTGCGGTCTGATAAAACCGGAGACTGCCGCAGCGCGGCTCTCCGGTTTTTTGCGCCTTTCGCAGATGTACTGAATCCGCAAATGGAAGCTGTCAGTCAAGGTCTATAGAAGAGCAGTATGCGTTAGAACAAATCCGGGCCTGTGTCTTATCGGTCGATGCAGGAGAAGGGCCGATCATGTTCAGCGCAAAAAAAGGCTCCGCTCGTTATCCGAGCGGAGCCGGAGCTTAATAAGCTATTCAGACTTATTCTTTTTTCGTCTGAACTAATTCAAGCGGCGCGTCATTGACTTCAGCAGCGCGTTTAACACGCTTTCTGCCGAGTTTCGGTTTGCTGACTTCCACCGGTGCGGATGCAGGAGCGGCTTTAGTAGCAACCAGCTCTAAGCCTGCTTCGGCAAGGATCGGTTTGAGATCGTCTGTCGGAGCTTTCACGCTCTTGACTTCAGCAGGCTTTGTCTCGACGGCTACGGGCTTTGATACAACCGGTTTTGTCTCAGCGGCGGCCGGTTTGACTTCAGGAGCCGGCGCGGCTTTCACTTCTGCAGCCGGCTTTTCTTCACGTACGACAGGAGCCGCGGAAGAAACCGCCTGTACTTCTACCGGTTCAGCTGCCTTAGGCGCTTCCGTCTTTGTCTGAACGAGCTGAAGAGGAGCTTCTTCGGCTGCTTCAGGAGCGCGTTTAGCGCGGCGCGGCTTTCTTGTCTGAGCCTTTGCGGCATCATCAGCGACATGAAGGTTTTCCGGAGCCTTGACTGTCGGCTTGCGGACTTCATTGTTGATTAACGGAGCCTCAGCCTGCGGAATAGTGCGTTCGCTCTGGACAATGTCGTCGATCGCGGCAGCGACCGGAGAAACTGCTACGGGCGGCACATCCGTTTTGACGCGGCGCGGCTCATTGCGGTCTCTGCGCAGTCTGCGGCTTCTTCTCTGACGAGGCTGCTCAGGCAGAGTGGACTGAGATTCCTGAGAAGGAACCACCTTCACCGCGACATCCTCGTTCTGCTCAGCGTGACTTTCCGCAGCCTTAGCAGGCGCGGTTTTCACAGGAGCTTCTGCCTCCTTGGCTTTAGACGCAAATTCAGATTTGGACTTCGGAGCCTGATTTTCAGAAGCCTTGTTTTCTCTGCGTTCGCTGTGCGCGGCGTTTTCTTTCTGAGTTTTGCGCGTACGATCGACTCGTTCACCGGCATTGGGTTTGGAAGAGGTGCGGGCAGCCGCTTCGGACTCCTCACGAACCTGCTGACGAATTTCTTCGTTGCGTTCGCTCTTGGCCTGGCGAATCTGTTTGACCGCAGCACTGCGCTCGGCCTTTTCTTTCTTCTGTCTGCGCTGCTCTTCGGCGCGTTCCTGACGGCGGTTCTTGCGCTCGGACGCGTCTTTTCTCTGAGTGCGTTTATCGTTTCTGTCGCGGCGCTGCTTGGCTTCGGGCTTCTCTTCAGAGGAACCGAAGAAGAAACCGAAAATCTTCTGAAGCAGAGATTTTTCGCTCTTGGCTTCAGCCTTGGCTTCTGCGGCGTCAACGTGTTTCGGCGCATTGTCTCTCGGGGGCAGGCCCTTGATCACAGGAACCTGACGGGGACGAGTGGACGGCTGAACATTCTGAGCTCTGGAGTAAGGCTCTTCGGGTTCGGGAGCGAGTTCCTCGACACGCTTGTAACTCGGAGCGCCTTCGGTCAGGAGGTCCTCTTCAGAGCGCAGACGTTCGATCTGATAATGCGGAGTTTCAAGTGTCTGGTTCGGAATCAGGATGACTTCAATGTGATGACGATGTTCGATCTTGGCGATTTCGTCACGTTTTTCATTGAGAAGGAAGGTGGCGACGTCAACCGGAACCTGAGCCTGCAGCGCAGATGTTCCGTCCTTGAAGGCTTCTTCCTGAAGGATACGCAGAACCTGAATCGCGCTGGATTCGGTATCACGGATCGCGCCGATACCGTTGCAGCGCGGGCAGGTGATATGGCTGCCTTCGTAAAGGGAAGGACGCAGTCTCTGACGAGAGAGTTCAAGCAGACCGAAGCGGGAGATCTTTGCGATCTGAACGCGGGCGCGGTCGTAATGGATCGCTTCCTTCATGCGCTGCTCGATCGCTCTCTGATTCTTCGGATCTTCCATATCGATGAAGTCGATCACGATAAGGCCGCCAAGGTCGCGTAGTCTCATCTGACGGGCCACTTCTTCGGCCGCTTCATAGTTGGTTCTGAAAGCGGTTTCTTCGATGTCGCCGCCGCGAGTGGAGCGGGCGGAGTTAACGTCGATCGCAACCAGAGCTTCAGTGTGGTCGATCACAATGGAGCCGCCTGAGGGCAGCGGAACGGTACGGGAGTACGCGGTCTCGATCTGATTTTCGATCTGGAAGCGGGAGAAGAGCGGGACATCGTCCGTGTAGCGTTTTACACGGCTGACCATGTCCGGCATCACATGACCCATGAACTGACGGGCCTGTTCGTAGATATCGTCTGTATCGACGAGAATTTCCGCAATGTCCGGCTGGAAGTAGTCACGGATCGCGCGAATGACCAGATTGCTTTCTTCGACAATGAGGAAAGGAGCGGGATTGACGCGTTTGAGCGGTTCGCCCTTGGGGCCGACGGGAGTGGAAACGTAGTTGCCCTGTTTGTCTTCATACTGAGGAGCAGCCGCCTCGGAGATCGCATCCCAAAGTTTCAGAAGGTAATCCAAGTCCCACTGAAGTTCTTCGACGCTGCGGCCGATGCCGGCGGTACGAGCGATAAGGCTCATGCCTTTAGGCGTGGAGAGCTGAGACATGGCTTCGCGTAGCTCCTGACGTTCTTCGCCTTCGATACGGCGACTGACACCGCCTCCGCGTGGGTTGTTCGGCATAAGGACGAGATAGCGGCCGGCAAGAGAAATAAAGGTTGTCAGCGCAGCGCCTTTATTGCCGCGCTCTTCTTTTTCAACCTGAACAATGAGTTCCATGCCTTCGGTAACAGCCTCCTTGATGGTGGCTGTACGGACATCGACCCCTTCGTTAAAGTAGGCGCGTGAGATTTCCTTGAAGGGCAGGAAACCGTGACGTTCTTCACCGTAATCAACGAAGCAGGCTTCGAGGGAAGGTTCAATGCGTGTGATGACGCCTTTATAGATATTGGACTTTCTTTGCTGACGTTCTGAAGACTCGATATCAATATCGATAAGCTTCTGTCCTTCAACAATACTGACACGCAGCTCTTCAGCGTGCGTGGCATTAAATAACATGCGCTTCATGAAGCACTCCTCGGTCACTTTCGCGGACCATAGACGTGCTGACGGAAAAGACTAGAAATTCGGGCGGCCGAATAGGGATATCAAAGGCATCTCGCTTTTGTAGTGCAGCAATCGGCTGCCGGAGGCTTCATAAGGTCGAAAGATGGAGGCTGCGCGGACTTGCCCCTACCCCGCAAGAGGGTATCAGCAGACAATGTTTTGCCGCGTGCCGTTAAGCTCACTTTCTTTATCCCGATTCCATGGATCCTGCATCAGATCCGTGTTCCAATTTTTGTGCGCGCATCAACCGGATGCTGCGCCCCGTTTCTACTCAATTCTGTACAGCAATGACCGCAAGGGTCATCGGCGAGCTGCGACGATCATGCCTGATCGGAGCACCGCCAAATATTCATTACAAATATCTTCGACGCGAATCGTTTCCGTGAATGAAGCTCGTACTTCCTATGCATCATCGGTTCGCTCTGAGGGAGGAACCCTAGATAGGGAGCCGTTTTCTTTCTTTCGACTGAAAAGATTACAATCGGCGAAGGTCATAAAGAGGCCGTTGAATCGGTGCGAATCAACCGAAACGCGTTTCGGAGCAGAAAATATTTTCTGTCCGACCGATCGCCTCGAGCAGGATTTTAATGCAAATGTCAAAGACACGCCAAAAGTATGAACAATTGAGCCCATCCGGGGCACAATCAGTAACGAAAAAAAACAGAACCCGCAGCGGCAGGGAACTGCTTGCCGCGATGAAGGCCGCTCAGAAGAAAAAGCCGCAGCCTGTAAAAGCAGCCTCTCAGAAGAATTCTTCAGCTCAGAGCGAACAGGTCAGATTTATCAAGGTGAATGCGTCTTCAGACGGACAGCGCTTGGATAACTTTCTGCTCTCTGAGCTCAAGGGCGTTCCGAAATCCATGATTTATCGCGTGATACGCTCGGGTGAGGTTCGCATCAACAAGGGCAGAGTTCATCCGGACAGCCGTGTCAGTGAAGGAGATGAGGTTCGCATTCCGCCGATTCGCGTCAGCGCTCAGCCTCAGGAGAAGAAAGCGCCGCCGCTGAAACTCTCTGAAATTCCGACGATCCTGTACGAGGATGAGCATATTTTGGCAGTGGATAAACCCTCGGGCATGGCCAGCCACGGAGGCAGCGGCATTTCTTTCGGACTGATTGAACGCATGCGCGCTTCTCGTCCTGATCTTCCTTTTCTCGAACTTGTTCATCGATTGGATAGAGGGACATCCGGAGTGCTGGTTCTGGCAAAAACCAGAAAGGCGCTTGTCCGTCTTCACGAAATGATTCGTGAAGGACAAATGCATAAAACGTACAAGACGCTTGTAAAAGGCGACTGGCAGAACGATCGTCAGCATGTCAAGTTTCCGCTCTATAAATATGTCACGGCCTCCGGCGAGCGCAGAGTGCGGGTTGATGAAGAGCAGGGGCTGCCGAGTCACTCAATTTTTCGGCTGATTGAGCGCTTCGGGGCGGTTTCGCTTCTTGAAGTAGATTTGTTGACAGGACGCACGCATCAGATCCGTGTACATGCGGCGCATTTAGGTTTTCCTCTTGTCGGAGATGAGAAGTACGGAGATTTTGAATTCAACGGCGAGGTTGAACACGGTCTTCTGGGATATCCTTTCAAAAGAATGTTTCTGCATGCCGGATCAATCGTATTTCACCATCCGGTGAGCGGAATTGATCTGAAAATCGAGGCACCGCTTCCGAAAGAGTGCCGGGAACTGTTGGACGCATTGGAAAGGAAAAAGCGTGACACCCTATAAATTCGTGGTTTTTGATTTTGACGGAACACTTGTAGATTCCGTGGACGCAATCGCAAAAGGAATACAGAAAGCGAATCAGACGATCGGGATTAAACCGGTCAGCTACGAAACAGCAAAAAGCGTTATAGGCCTTGGGTTCAAAGACATTATTCCGATTGTCGCTTCAGATCTTGATCCGGCTCGTTATGAGGAATACAAAAATATTTACGTCGGATACTTTCTGCAGAGCGACCCGTATCTGAAGCTCTTTCCGAAGGTGCTCGATCTGATGGATCGGCTGCATGAAGCCGGTATTAAAACTGCGATTGCCACAGGTAAAAGCCGCAAGGGACTTTCCAGAATTGTGAACCGCATGGGGATCGAAGCTTATTTTGATGACTCGGTGACTTCGGACGAAGCCAAGCCGAAGCCTGATCCGCTCATGCTTCATATGCTGATGGAGCGCGGCGGATTTAAGCCTTCGGATATGGTTATGGTCGGCGACACCGAACACGACATCAGACTTGCAAAAGCAGCCGGAGTGGATGCGATTGCGGTTTCGTGGGGTGCCGCCCCGAGGCTGAGGCTTGAAGAGTATCAGCCCAAGCACATTGCCGACACGATGGACGAGCTTGCTTCTATGCTCGGCGTCCGCGTTTAGAGGCGAGGATTCCGAACACCGTCGGAAGTTTCGGCAGGTTCAGATCCTTTGATTTCCATTGAGCGGCCGAGAAGGTTCTGATTTTTTCAGCCTCTCCCGTAATGTCTGTGGCCGCCATAATCAGCGTTGTCGGTGCGCAGACTCTCACTAAATAGGCGAGCATGCCGCTGTTGCGATAGGGCGTTTCGATAAATAGCTGAGTTTCGCCCTCGGCGCTCGCACTCTTTCTTTCCAGATCTCTGATCGCGTTCGTGCGCTGAGGCTCTTTAATCGGCAGGTAGCCGCAGAAACGAAAGTGCTGTCCGTCCATTCCGGAGGCCATGAGTGCCAGAAGAATGGAGCTCGGTCCGACAAGCGGCACGACGCGTATGCCCAGACGATGAGCTTGCTCAGCGATTTGCGCACCGGGATCTGCGACGCCCGGGCAGCCCGCTTCGCTCACGATACCGATGTCAAAACCCTCCAGAGCGGGTTTCAGCCAGGTTTTAATCAGATTGACATCCGGGCGGTGTCCGATCTCTTCAATAGAGAGAGAAGCGATCGGGAGCGGATGCTCGGCCGCTTTGAGAAAAGCTCGGGCCGATTTAGCGTTTTCCGCCAGAAAATATTTGAGCTCGCGCGCGACGTGAATCGAGCTTTCGGGCAGGGAAGCCGAGACGGTTCCCTGTGAAATCGGCACGGGGAGCATAAAAAGCCTGCCGAGCTGCGTCATTATCTGAGCTCCGGAAGAACGCTGATGCCTGCCTTAGCGAGCATGGTGGTGAGTTCAATCAGCGGCAGTCCGATAATTGCTGTCGGGTCGGAGGAGCGGCATTCAGCGATGAGCGCGATACCGAGTTTCTCGATTTTGGCGCTTCCAGCGCATCTGAAAGGTTTCTCGATTTCAAGATAGCGGCGAATGGCCTCAGGCGGAAGATCGCGCATCTTGATTTCGGTGGGAACAACGGTCGAAGAGACGTTGCCTTTTGCGTCGATGACGGTCATTGCGGAGTGAAACACAACTTCTTTGCCGCTCATCGCAGAGAGCTGCTCAAACGCCTTTTCGAAGCATCCGGGTTTGCCAAGCGGTTTGCCGTCAAGTTCGAGTACCTGATCGCAGCCGATCACGACGCAGTCGGGGTGCTGAGCGGCGACCACCTGTGCTTTAAGAATTGAGAGTCTTAGGGACAGGTCTTTAGGCTTTTCGTCCTTGAGCGGAGTTTCGTCAACTTCGGGCGAACAAGTTGTAAAGGGCAGCTGCAGGCGTTCGAGCAATTCTTTTCTAAACGGAGAGCTCGAACCGAGAATGAGTTGTAATCTATTATCCATTTTTGGGTTATCGCATCCACAGAAATAAATGAATGCGACTATTCTAGTTCAGTGCTAGGTATTAACAAGAAGGATCCGAATGTCTGAGTATCTAAAATCGACAGACTATGTAAACGCATATGATCTTGCCCGTGACAGACGTGTCATTTCGGGGAAGGTTCGGCTTACCGATATGCCGAGACTGCGTGAAGAGATCTGTCCGACGGACGCTGAATGCGTTTTTGAGATCAAAGGGATGACCGCCAAAAAGGGCTGGCCCGGAGCTGTCATGACGCTCGCCGCTAAAGTGCCGCTTATTTGCAATCACTGCGGCAAAGCGATGGAGTTCCCGATTGAAAGCGACGTGCTTTTCCGTTTCGCCAGAGACGAAAAAGAAGCCGATTCCATTCCGATTGACGACGAAGACGACACAGAAGTGATTGTCGGCAGTGAGAAGCTCAATCTGATGGAATGGATTGAAGAGGAGATTCTGCTTTCGCTTCCTTATGTTCCGGTTCACGACTACGCGTGCAAATCCGACATTGAAGCGCCTAAGCAAGAAGAGCCGAAGAAAGAAAATCCCTTTGCAAAACTTAAAGATCTGCAAGGTTTGCGAAAGAATTAACGTTAGTGTAAAATCCGATGTTTTCCGAGAGCGGAAGTGTTTGTGTTGTCCGCTCGTTTTTAAGATTTAGATATTATTTTCGTGGGGTTACCATGGCTGTTCAGCAAAATAAGAAGTCGACCAATAAGCGCGGCAATCACCGTGCTCACGATTTCCTGACCAATCCTCCGCTCGCTGTCGAACCGACAACAGGCGAAGCACATCGTCGTCATCATATTTCTGCTTCCGGTTTCTACCGTGGCAAGAAAGTCATCGCCACTAAGAACGACGATCAGGAATAAGTTCTTCCCTGAGGACTGCTCTCATTCGAGACCCACGGCGGACGATGCGGCAGGAATTATGAAAGAATTTGTATCTTAGGCTTAAGCCTAAAGATCAAGAAAGCTCGAGGTCAAACTCGGGCTTTTGTTTTATAGGCCTGCAGATTTTTTCCGCCGACCGCCGAGCTTTTTCAGAGCCTCATCTGCGGTTTCCGCTGAATCCAGCGCGCAGAGCGTCTCCCAAAAGATTGCCGCGGCTTTAGCGATAGGACTTTTTCTTTTTTACAGCGACGTGACCGGAAACTCGTTCGGGCGTAATCGGAACAAATCTCAAACCGCTTTTACCGCGATTGGTAAAAGAGCCTTCCACACACAATAGAGCGCCCATGCCGGAGCTGATCAGGTCAAGAGCGTTGGAGGGCAGGTTGTGGTAAGCCGCTACCTTTAAATCCTTATCGGAAACTTCGAGCCAGCTGCTGATCTCTTCCAGCACAATGAATCTTCTAGGCAAAATCAAAGGAGTGGCGACGACTTCGCTGAAAGTCATCTCTTTTCGATCGCTCGGAAAGTCTGCCTTTCGAACGACAAGCCCCCAGCGATCTTTTGCCGGAATCGATGTTTTATCGTATTTTGCGCTCTCAACCGGCTCCAGAAGAATGGCTAAATCCAGTTTGTTCTCGTCCATTGAACGCTTTAAATCATCACTGTCGGCAGAATAGATTTCAAAGTGGACGTGCGGATACTGCGCTGTAAATTTCTGCATTTCCCGTGTGAGAATCCGCATGGCAGAAGTTTCGACAATGCCGATGCGGATGATGCCGAGAAGGAACTCCCCTTTTTCCGAGAGCTCCATTTTCGCCTGGTTCGCGAGCTCGTTGTCTTTGCCGCGATTGCCGCGCTTGGCGGACGCGAGTCTCAGTTAAAGGCGCACACGGGAGCTAATCTCAAAGAAGAAAACACGAAGCAGAATCTCGCTGACGCGCTGCAGATCGCTATTCCGCTCAACGGATTCCCGAGAACTTTGAATGCGCTCGCGGTCGTGAATTCGTTTAAATAATCTTATAAGCCGTAATATTTTTGCAGGGAAGGCCGTAAGCGGGCCTTCCTTTTTTATTGGGCACCGCACAGGTGTCTTTCAGAAGTACAGGAGTGAGTGTTGCGATTTTTCCCGGATAGTTTTTACGGATTTTAGAAATTGTTTTTTCTTGTAATGCTGAAAAAGCGGTTCGCACAGAACCCCAGAATAAAGTAATCTCTCGTTTATCTGTTTGTAATGGAAACGAAATTCGTGTCTGAAAAAATTTATTCCCGAATCGCTTCTACAGGAAGTTTCCTGCCGGAGAAGATCGTCAGCAATGATGAACTTGCGGCCAAGCTTGCCGAAAGAGGCGTAGAAACCAGTGACGAGTGGATTCGTACCCGCACCGGTATTGAGCAGAGATATTTTGCCGAAGGCGCGGGCTCCACGACCGCTATGGCCTTTGAGGCCGCAAAGCGTGCCTTGGAAAACGGCGGCTTTACACCTGACGAGATTGATCTGATTATCGTCGCGACGACGACGCCTGACTCCGTTTTCCCGAGCACGGCGTGTCAGGTGCAGGCGCTCCTTCAGGCCAGCAGCGCCGGCGCTTTTGATATTCAGGCGGTTTGCTCCGGATTTGTTTACGCGCTCTCAATCGCCGATTCAATGATCCGCGCAGGATCCGCCGAGCGCGTCTTGGTGATCGGTTCAGAAAGCCTTTCGCGCGTTTTGGATTGGGATGATCGTACAACCTGCGTTCTCTTCGGTGACGGAGCGGGCGCTGCGGTGCTCGAAAAGAGCAGCGAACCCGGAATTCTCGCAACAGAACTTAAAGCCGACGGCACGCGCGGTGTGCACGTGCTCGCTGCCGACAGCCATATTGACAACGGCAAGATTGTCGGAGACCCCTATATTCGTATGGAAGGGCGCCTCGTATTTAAGGCCGCGGTGGAAAAAATGATGGAAAGCGCGCTGAATGTGCTTGCGGCGGCAAATCTCGCGCCCGGTGATGTCGATGTCTACATTCCGCATCAGGCAAATCTTCGCATCATGAATATGGTTCGCGGCAAGTTAAATATTCCTGAGAGCAATCTTGTGGTTTCCGTCACTAAGCACGGAAACACGTCGGCGGCAAGTGTTCCGCTTGCGCTCGATAAGGCCCGTCAGAGCGGACAGCTCAAACGCGGCGACATTGTTCTGCTTCAGGGCGTCGGGGGCGGCTTCACCTGGGCTTCCGCACTGCTTAAATTCTAATAAAACAACTTATAACGCAAATGTCAGAAAAGAAAATTGCTTTTGTATTTCCGGGACAGGGCAGTCAGTCCGTCGGAATGCTTTCAACCCTTAAGGACGAACCGATTGTGCAGCAGACGCTTGAAGAAGCGAATGAAGTACTTGGATTTGATTTAGCGAAACTCATTGCCGAAGGTCCGTCTGAGGAGCTGAGCCTCACTGTCAATACGCAGCCCGCATTGGTCACCGCAAGCACCGCGATGTATCGCTACTATCTTTCCAAAGGCGGCCGACGCCCCGACGTAGCGGCCGGCCACAGTCTCGGAGAATACTCCGCGCTGGTCGCTGCCGGTGCGCTTGAATTTAAGGATGCCGTTAAGCTCGTGCGCTTCCGCGCCGAGAAAATGCAGGAGGCGGTCCCCGTCGGTGAAGGCACGATGGCCGCGATTCTTGGTCTCGATGACGACAAAGTTAAATCCGTCTGCCTTGAGTGCGCCGCCAACGGCGTCGTCGATGCGGTGAACTTTAATACACCGGGACAGGTCGTGATTGCCGGCACCGTTGCCGCAGTGGAAGCCGCAATGAGCAAAAGTCTTGAAGCGGGTGCAAAACGCGCGATCCGTCTTAATGTTTCTGGCCCCTTCCATTCTTCACTGATGAAGCCCGCCGAGATTGCGATGGAAGAGCGCCTGCGCACAGTTGAACTGCGCTCGCCTGAAATTCCGGTTCTGCACAATGTGGACGTCCGTCTCAGAAGCGAAGCCGACGATATTCGCGGCGCGCTCTCCGCTCAGGTTTCTTCGGCTGTTCTTTGGGCCGATACCGTCCGCGAAATGGAAAAGATGGGCTGTACCGAACTCTATGAAGTCGGCCCCGGCGCTGCGCTTACCGGTATGACCAAGAGAATTACCAAGGGTATCGCGGCAAAAGCATTGAACAGCAAAGAAGCGCTTGAAGAAGCGGCTTCTAATAATCAGGAGTAAGAAGATTGACCACAAATAATGTATTCAGCGCTGAAGCGCTTAAAGGCGAAATTGTTTTGGTGACAGGCGCTTCCCGCGGTATCGGTGCCGCGATTTTTGACGCGTGCCTCAAAGCGGGCGCCACCGTAATCGGCACGGCGACAAGCGAAGCCGGCGCAGCCAAAATCACAGAAAGAGCTCAGGGCGCAAAGGGATTCGGCCGTGTGCTTAACGTGGCCGACCGCGAAGCGAGCGACGCCTTTATGAAAGCGATTGAAGCCGAATTCGGCGCGGTCACGGTTTTGGTGAACAACGCCGGCATCACACGCGATACGCTTTCGATGCGCATGAAGGACGAACAGTGGGATGAAGTGATTGAAACCAATCTGACAGGCGGATTCCGTCTTGCCCGCGCATGCCTTCGCGGCATGATGAAGGCGCGTCACGGCAGAATTATCAGCATCGCCTCCATCGTCGGCATGATGGGCAACGCGGGCCAGGCTAACTACGCAGCGGCCAAAGCGGGCACAATCGCGATGAGCAAATCGATCGCGCGCGAGATCGGTGCGAGAGGTGTTACGGTCAACTGTGTCGCGCCCGGATTTATTGCGACCGATATGACCGACGCGCTCAGCGAAGCTCAGAAAGCCGCGCTTTTAGCGCAGATCCCGATGGCTCGCTTAGGCAAGCCGGAGGATATCGCAGACGCTGTCGTCTTCCTTGCGTCCGTTGCCGCAGACTACATCACCGGACAGGTGATCGAGGTCAACGGCGGTATGAGAATGTAAATCCGCCTTTTTTGGCTAGTTTAAACATCGGCGGCTCGGATATAATTCGAGATTAGCCTAATTATGCAGTACATATTTTTTTAAGAGGTTACAAATGGACAATATCGAACAGCAAGTTAAGAAAGTAGTTGCCGAACAGCTCAGCATCAACGAAGCAGACATCAAGAATGAAAGCTCCTTCATTGGCGATCTGGGTGCCGACTCTCTGGACACAGTTGAGCTCGTTATGGCTCTTGAAGACGCTTTTGGCATTGAAATCCCTGACGATCAGCAGGAAAAGATTCAGACTGTTCAGCAGGCTATCGACTTCATCAAAGCCAATCAGAAGGCCTAATTTTTAAGCATTAACGGAGCAATTAATGCGTCGAGTAGTCATTACCGGCTTGGGCATGATCAGCCCGATTGGCAACACGGTAGAGGAGAGTTGGGAGAATGCGCTGGCGGGTAAATCCGGCATCGTTGCGGTGACGCACTTTGATGCGTCCGCTTTCGGCTCCCGCATCGCCGGTGAAGTCAAGAATTTTGAAGTGGAGAAGTATCTTCCGGCGAAAGAAGCGCGTCGTTTTGACCGCTTTATTCAGTACGGAGTGGCGGCTTCTCTTCAGGCTCTGGATGACAGCGGACTTCAGATTGATGAAGAAACCGCGGTGAGAGCGGGCTGCGCTGTCGGCAGCGGAATCGGCGGATTGGAAACAATCTGCGTCAACAACGGTTCCTATCTGGAAAAAGGACCTCGTCGAATTTCGCCGTTCCTGATTCCGGGCAGTATCGCCAATATGGTTGCCGGTCAGGTTTCCATTATGCGCAATCTCAAGGGACCGAGTCTTGCCTATTCGACGGCCTGCACGACCGGTCTGCACAGTATCGGCGAGTCCGTCTGGCTCATCCGCCGCGGTGACGCGGATGTGATGGTCGCCGGCGGCGCTGAAGCCGGTGTCTGCCCGCTCGGTCTCGGAGGCTTTGACTCCATGCACGCGCTTTCCCGCCGCAATGACGATCCGCAGACCGCGTCCCGTCCCTTTGACAAGGACCGAGACGGATTTGTCTTGGGCGAGGGCGCCGGTGTGCTGGTGCTTGAAGAGTACGAGCACGCGAAAAAACGCGGAGCGAAGATCTACGCCGAAGTGGTTGGCTACGGTCTTTCTGCAGACGCGCATCACATCACGACGCCGAGTGCGGAAGGTCCGATGCGCTGTATGCAGGCTGCCCTCAGACAGGCGGGAATCAACGCTTCCGATGTTCAGTACCTGAACGCGCACGGAACCAGTACGCACGTTGGCGATATCAATGAGACCAAGGCGATTAAGCTCGCTTTTGGCGACGCGGCCAAGGATTTGGTGGTTAATTCCACGAAGTCTATGACGGGTCACCTTCTCGGAGGCGCCGGCGGTATCGAGTCCGTGTTTACCGTTCTGGCTCTGAAAAACCAAGTTTCACCGCCGACCATTAACATTTTTCAACAAGATCCGGAGTGTGATTTGGATTATTGTGCGAACGAAGCGCGCAAAATGCGAATACGCTACGCGATGAAGAACTCGTTCGGTTTCGGCGGAACCAACGGTTCTCTTGTTTTCGGTCAGGTTTGATCTCAATCCGACTGAACAGCAGCAGGGGTCGCGCAAGCGCCCCCTTTATGTTTTTTTGAACCGCCTTGTCCGCATCCATTCGAAACAATTCTGATGGATGCGGACAAGCAAACATCCATTTAGGAATGTATGAAGCAGATCAGAAACTTTTCTATTATCGCTCATATCGACCACGGCAAATCCACGCTCGCTGATCGCTTGATTCAGCGCTGCGGCGGTCTTTCCGAGCGAGAGATGGAATCTCAGGTCCTGGACTCCATGGATCTGGAAAAAGAGCGCGGCATTACTATTAAGGCTCAGACCGCCTCTCTCAATTACAAGGCTAAAGACGGCCAAACGTACTTATTAAATCTTATTGATACCCCGGGACACGTTGACTTCAGCTACGAAGTCAGCCGTTCGCTTTCAGCCTGCGAAGGTGCGTTGCTTGTTGTGGACGCCACGCAGGGTGTGGAAGCTCAGACAGTTGCCAACTGCTATACCGCCATTGAGCTCGGCGTCGAAGTGCTTCCGATTCTCAATAAGATGGATCTTCAGAGCGCAAATCCTGATGAAGCCCGTGAAGAAATCGAAGAAGTCATCGGAATTGACGCGACGGACGCGGTTGAAGCCTCTGCCAAGACCGGTCTTGGCATCGATGAAATTCTTGAACGCATTGTGGAGCGTGTCCCTGCGCCTAAGGGCGACCCGAAAGCGCCGCTGCAGGCGCTAATTATCGACTCCTGGTTCGATAACTATGTCGGCGTTGTGATGCTGGTGCGTGTTGTGAACGGAACACTTCATCCGAAAGATAAGATCCGTCTGATGGCGACCGGTGCAAACCATTTGGTTGAACAGGTCGGCATCTTTACACCGAAATCTCAGACGAAGACCGAGCTCAGCGCAGGGCAGGTGGGCTTTGTGATTTCCGGAATCAAAGAATTGAAAGACGCCCGAGTCGGTGATACGGTCACAAGCGCTCAGAATCCGGCTTCGGAGCCGCTTCCCGGCTTTAAGGAAGTTAAGAGTCAGGTGTTTGCGGGCCTTTACCCGGTGGAATCAAACCAGTACGAAGCGCTTCGCGATGCGCTCACGAAGCTGCAGCTTAACGACGCGGCTCTGCACTTTGAACCGGAAGTTTCTCAGGCGCTCGGTTTCGGTTTCAGAGCGGGCTTTCTCGGGCTGCTGCACATGGATATTGTGCAGGAGCGTCTCGAGCGCGAATACAACATGGATTTGATTACGACCGCGCCGAGCGTGGTCTACGAAGTACTGCTGCGCAACGGCGATGTTATCCATGTTGAGAATCCTTCAAAGTTGCCGCCGGTGGATAAGATCGCGGAAATCCGCGAACCTATCGATTCAGTGACTATTTTTGTGCCGGACGAGTATGTCGGCGCGGTCATGACGCTCTGCAACCAGAAGCGCGGTATTCAGACGAACCTCGCCTATCACGGCAGACAAGTGCATCTGCATTATGACCTTCCGCTCGCGGAAATCGTTTTGGACTTCTTCGACAAGCTTAAGTCACTGACCCGCGGCTATGCTTCTATGGATTACGAGTTCAAAGAGTACAGAGCCTCTGATGTCGTCAAGATCGATATCATGATTAACGGTGATAAGGTGGACGCGCTCTCAAGCATTGTGCACCGAGCCAACTCGGTTTCCCGCGGCCGTGAAATTGTTTCCAAGATGCGCGGCATTATTCCGAGACAGATGTATGACGTCGCCATTCAAGCGGCCATCGGCGCAAACATTATCGCGCGTGAAAACGTGAAAGCGCTTCGTAAGAACGTGCTTGCCAAGTGTTACGGCGGTGACATTACGCGTAAACGCAAACTGCTGGAAAAACAGAAAGCTGGTAAGAAACGCATGAAGCAGGTCGGTACCGTCGAGATTCCGCAGGAAGCCTTCCTTGCAATTCTTCAGCAAGACGACAAATAACCCTCATCGAGGAGCATCACTATGACTTTTTCTCTCATTCTTTTCCTCCTGACCGTTTTTACAGGCGTGCTGTGGGTTCTTGATGTATTTGTCTGGAAACCTAAACGCGTCAAAGTCATGTCTGATGAACTGCAGCAGTTCGACAGAAGCAACGAAGATGCGCTGCGCAGAGGCGTACAGTCCGTGGTGGCAGCTCGCTCTGCGATGGTCACGCGCATGAATGAGCGTCCCAAGTGGCTTGAATATACTGCCGGTTTCTTTCCGGTAATTTTCTTTATTTTCATTCTGCGCTCATTCATTTTTGAGCCTTTCAGAATCCCGAGCGGATCTATGATGCCGACGCTTGAAAGCGGCGACATGATTTTAGTGAACAAATATAACTACGGTCTGCGTCTGCCGGTGCTGAACACCAAGATTGTTTCGATCGGTGAGCCTGAAAGAGGCGATGTGATTGTCTTCCGTTATCCCGCGGATGAAAAAATTGACTACATCAAGCGTGTTGTCGGTTTGCCTGGCGACAAGATTGAATACATCAACAAGCGGCTGACCATTAATGGGAAGCCTGTGCCCGTCACCGCTGACGGTAAGTATTACGATGAAGCCAAGATGCAGGAGCTTGATCAGTTTGTCGAGCAGCTCGGTAAGAAGGATCACCGTATTCTCAACAATCGCGCGGCCCCTGCCGGCGCTTATCCGCTTCCGATTCACAACAACCCCGACGCTTGTGATTACGTGAGAGGCGGATTGATCTGCACCGTGCCCAAGGACACATATTTCGTCCTTGGTGATAACCGCGACAACTCCGAAGACAGCCGCTACTGGGGTTTTGTGCCGGAGAAAAATTTAGTCGGACGGGCCAATATGATTTGGATGAATCTTTCGAAGCCGAGCCGCATCGGTTTCTTTGACTAGGAGCAAATATGCTGCCTCTCAGTGAACTTGAAAATAGAATCGGTTATAAGTTCAAAAACGAATCGCTTTTGAAGCGCGCGATGACACACCGCTCTTTTTCTTCGGAAAACAACGAGCGTTTGGAGTTTCTCGGAGACTCCGTGCTGAACTGCGTCATCGGCAACGCCTTATTTTTGAAGGACAAGCATTTTGACGAGGGTTCTCTTTCACGCGTTCGCAGCAACCTTGTCAAACAGTCCGCCCTTGCGGAAATCGCAGAACGCATCGGTATTTCCGAATTCCTTCGCGTTGGCGAGGGTGAGCTGCATACTGGAGGAAATCGTCGTCCGTCAACTATTGCGGATGCAGTAGAAGCCATATTTGGGGCGGTTTTCACCGACTCCGGCTTCGAATCGGCGCAAACTGTCATCATTCGCTTATATGAGCCGATGCTGAGCAAGCTGACGCCGGATACGCTGGGCAAAGACCCGAAGACCCGCCTGCAGGAAGTACTGCAGGGCCATCATTACGGTCTGCCGGTGTATGAAGTACTGGAGGTTCGCGGACTGCCGCACGATCAGGAGTTCCTGGTGAGCGTGAGCGTTCCGAAACTGGACATTAACCTTCAAGGCGTCGGCCGTTCCCGCAGACAGGCGGAACAGGAAGCCGCGCAGAAAGCTCTGGACAGCGAAGCCGTTAAGAAATTGAAAGGCTAAGTTATGACAGAAAACACAGTTACAGAAGAAACTAAAGAATTCCGCAGCGGATATGTTGCCGTGATCGGCCGTCCGAACGTCGGCAAGAGCACACTGATCAACGCACTTGTCGGCGAGAAGGTCAGCATCACGAGCAAGAAGCCACAGACCACACGAGACCGCATCATGGGTGTATTAACCACCGACGACACCCAGTATATCTTTGTGGACACACCGGGTTTCCAAACGAAACATTCTTCTGAACTTTTGTCCAGAATGAATCAGTCAGTTAAATCGAGCCTTGCGGACGTTGATGCGGTGGTTCTCGTCATTGAAGCGACCGGCTGGCGTCCCGAAGACCTGACGGTTCTCTCGCTTCTTTCAAAAGAAGCAAAGAATGTCATTCTTGCGATCAACAAGACCGATGAAGTTAAGGAAAGCGAGGCGATGCTTCCTCTCATTACCGAGTCGATGCAGAAGTTCCCGTTTGCCGAAGTCGTCCCTGTGAGCGCAGAGAAGGGTCGTCAGCTCAAGGTACTTCTTGAAGTGATCAGAAAGTTCCTTCCGGAAGGCGACAAACTGTTTGAAGACGACATTTATACGGATAAATCTCCGCGCTTCCTGGCTGCGGAAATTATTCGTGAGAAGGCTTTCCGCCTCTTGGGCGATGAGCTGCCGTACGGTGTCGCCGTCATGATCGATAAGTGGGAAGAAACCGACAAGCTTGCGCGAATCTTTGCGACACTGATCGTTAACCGCGAAAGCCATAAAGGCATCGTGATCGGCGAAAAAGGCGCGAAACTTCGTGAAATTTCCAGACTGGCGCGCGAAGATATTGAAGAAATGCTTGGCAAGAAAGTTTATCTGGAAGTCTGGGTTCGAGTTCGCAAGGGCTGGGGCGACGATGCCGGTGTTCTCAAGTCCCTCGGCTATGGTCAGTAATCTGTAAGCTTTTTAGGACATTAAGCCTCCGACTCAAGATTGGGTTCGGAGGTTTTTCTTATGCCTGAAAAACGGGAAAGGTGCTCAAAAAGGTCAGGGTAATTACTTATTATCGTGTAAGTTCGTTAGGATGCACGGATTACAGATATATCGTCAGATACGGAGGCGTAAATTGAATAAGCAATACACTCTCGAACGTGAGAACGTCCGTTATCAGAAGAACCTCGCAGACAGCCGCAAAGCTCTGGTTAAGAACATTCGCGCATTTGAAAAACTCAGCAAGAAGGATCGTCTGGACATTGTCAAGAGAGGCGAGTATTTCGCTGTGTATATTTGGGACGATGCGATGCATTTCATCCCTGCAAGATGGATTGCATACGGCTCGGGTACCAAGAGCAATGACAAGACTGTCATTGCGGTCAACCGTATCAACAAGCTTCTCGGAGTTGAAGGCCCGGAAGCAAAGAAATCGCTTGAAAAAGCTTTGGACCTTTACTGCGAAAGCCTCGGCGGAGAGCCTGTGCGCAAGAATCATCTCTTCTGGCGCCGTGACTGCATCACCAAACTGACAAGACTTCTGACTAAGTAAAAGTCTTGCAAACAAAATATTTACGGACGGGCGGGTATTTCGGGCAATAAACGGTCATAATTCCAAGATCGAACTTACAAATACTTGAACAAATGATCATCCGAAGAAAATTTATCGCCGCGCTTGTCAGCAGCGCTTTCTGTGGTTTTGCTGCGCAGGCGAAAGTCGCCTCGGAGCTGTCGGTCCCTAACATTCATTCGCCTGAAATTGAAAAGCAGCCCTTCTATCCTTTTATCGAATTGAAAGGTTCCGCGCTGCAGAGGGGCGTCACGTACGGTCAAAGTGCCGCTGAGCAGATAGACAGAAACATTAAGTTTTATGCATCGGTCTTTCAGTCATCCGCAGGAATTGACTGGGAGAAAGCGAAGTCGCTGGCGGCAAAATTTTTACCGGTCATTCAAAAGTACAGTCCTGAGTCCATTGAGGAAATGAAGGGAATCGCGCAGGGAAGCGGAAAATCTTTTGAAGACATTCTCACGCTGAATTGCCGAAGCGAAGTTTTGTTTGCAAACTCGGACGCATGTACCTGCATTATGGTTCCGGCTGAATTAGGTGAAGGCGGCAATGTGTTCATGGGGCAAACCTGGGACTGGCTTGCAAAGGCAAGATCCAACTCCGTGATTCTGAAAGTGGAGCAGGAAGGCCGCCCTGAGATTCTGATGGTCTGCGAGGCCGGTTTGGTCGGAGGCAAGGGGCTGAATTCCGAGGGTCTTGGCGTCTGTCTCAATGCCGCTTCCGTCGGCAAAGGCAAAATCGGCATGCCGCTGCATCTGATGATGCGCAATATTCTGAATTCAAGCCTGCCGACAGAAGCTCTAAAGGCGGTTTCGGCTGTTCCTAGGGCTGGTTCCGGAGTCTTTAATATCGCTTCGCGCAGCAATTATGAGATGCAGGTTGAATTTTCTCCGGACGCATTTGATGTGATCATGAGTAAAGGCGAGGCGCTCGTTCACACCAATCATTATCTGTCCGCTCTGATTGCGCCTAAAGACGTTGCCAAGAGTTTTATTTCCTCAACCTATACGCGGCTGAACGGGGTGCAGAGACAGCTCTCCAAGATGAAGGGACCGATCGGCATGAAAGGACTTTTCCGACTGCTGAGCGATCATGAACTTTATCCGGAATCCGTTTGTTATCACGAAGATCCTCGCCAGAGCGGAGAGCGCTACTGCACGGTTTACGCCATGGTGATGGGCGTGACTTCGGGTATTCTGTGGATTAGCGCAGGATACCCGTGTGAAGGGAAAATTTCCGAATACCGACTCTAATCGTTCAGGCCTTTTGCGGGCAGCAGGGCTGTTTCGTTAACAGCGGAAGTGAGCTCGCCCCCTAATTTCTCTTCGACTTTCCCGAGGTCGGCTTCCAGATCCGCGATGATGTCGCGTTTGGCGGTAAGCATCTTGGTGAGCCGCGCTTTATCCAGCTCACCTACGCAGCGGCCGACGACGACACAGGCGATGCCGTTTCCGATCATGTTGGTGATGGAACGTGCTTCGCTCATGAAACGATCTACGCCGAGGATAAGCGCAAGTCCGGCGACTGGGACATCACCGACTGCGCTCAATGTTGCTGCAAGTACGATGAAGCCGGAACCCGAGACACCGGCTGCTCCTTTACTTGTCAGAAGGAGCACCAGAAGCAGCGTGATCTGCTGGCTGAGCGTCATTTGAATATCGCAGGCCTGTGCGATAAAGACTGCGGCAATTGTCAGATAGATCGCTGTACCGTCAAGGTTGAACGAGTAACCGGTCGGAATGACAAGGCCGCTTACGGATTTACTGACGCCAGCTTGTTCCATTTTCTTCATCATTTGCGGAAGAACCGCCTCGGATGAAGACGTGCCGAGCACAATTAAAAGTTCCTCTTTAATGTAGGCAAGATATTTAAAAAGAGAAAACCCACAGCTTCGACAGATCGCGCCGAGAATAAAGATAATAAAAAACAGACAGGTGGCGTAAAAAACCAACATCAGTTTACTGAGCGGGATCAGTGTATGAATACCATATTTGCCGATGGTAAACGCCATAGCGCCGAATGCACCGATCGGAGCGACTTTCATGATCCATCCGATCATGGTGAAAAGGATGTCGGATCCTTTCTTAATCAGACTGTAGACCGGATGGTTAACGCCGCCCAGATGCTGCAGAGCGAACCCGAAGATGACCGAGAAGAATAAAACCTGGAGGATTTCTCCTTCGGCAAAGGCGCCGACAATGGTAGACGGAATAATGTGAAATATGAAATCAAGTGTTGACTGCGGCTTTTCTGAGGCCGCGTACATTGATACCGAACTCATGTCGAGTGTGGACGGGTCCACATGCATGCCGCTTCCCGGCTGAAAGAGATTCACCATGAGAAGACCGATGATCAGTGCGAGCGTCGTCACCGCCTCGAAGTAGAGAAGAGCTAAGCCTCCGACCTTGCCGACTTTCTTCATGTTTTCCATACCGGCGATGCCGGTGACGACAGTGCAGAAAATGACCGGAGCGATGAGCATTTTAATTAGCTTGATGAAGCCGTCTCCAAGCGGCTTCATCTTCGCGCCGAGGTCCGGCCAAAAGAATCCCAGCAGGACGCCGAGAGCGATAGCAGCAAGCACCTGCACATAAAGGACCTTGTAAAAAGGTTTTTTCATTGTTCCGCTCCTAAAAAGCTGAATAACGTATTTACGATTAGTAAAAATACTTAATCACAGGTATTTATATGTAATATATCTGATGAATTAGTGGTTTCCCTTAAAAAGTCCGTGAGTAAATGTTTCTTTTCCCGTGAGAGTCGTTGACAGAGGCGAGTCGGGGATGTGCGTAACAGAGTGTTTTCGATTTGAGCCGTGCCGACTGCAGCCGCTAAAATAGTCGGACCACTGATGAAAGGACATTATTTTTAAATGGCAGAAAAAGCTCGTTCGGACTTCCGCGTCAACGGGCAGCCCGCTTTTGTGCTGCACACGTATCCCTGGAAGGAGACCAGTCTGATCGTGGAGTTTTTTACGCGCGATTTCGGCCGCATGTCGCTTGTTGCAAGAGGCGCAAAGCGCCCGATGTCCCAATACAGGGGTTTGTTAAATCCCTTTTGTCCGCTTGCGATTTCTTACTCCGGCAAAGGCGAGATTAAGAATCTGATTCGTGCGGAATGGTACGGCACGATTCCCCTCGGAGAAAAGTTTCTGATGTCGGCGTTTTATATCAATGAGCTTCTGGTGCGGCTTTTGCCCAGAGGAGTTCCGGAGCAGGCGCTGTTTAAATCCTACTACGAGACACTGAAGAAACTCGCTTCGGGCGAAGAGCCGCTTGTGACGCTGCGCTACTTTGAGCTTGATTTTCTGAACGCACTTGGTTACGGCCTGCCTGAGGGTCCCTTTCCGGCATCGAGATACCGCTTTGTGGTGGGGGACCTGATCGCTTCGGACAACACCGCTTTGGAAAACGCCGGAGTCTCTTCCGATACGCTGCGCGCGCTGATTTCCAGAACTCTGCAGCCCGGAGAGCAGGAGAGGGAAGCCCGAATGTTAACCCGTGACCTTATCGGTTATTATCTCGAGGAAATTCCGCTGAACACCCGGCGGATCCTTAATGAACTTAAAAAGATTTAGCAGTTATGAAAAATCCGACACCCGGAAAAAATCCTTTTGAACTGGCTTCCTACGTCGACAAAATGCCGCCTGTGATTCGAGATCTTTATCTTGATATGACGATCGGCTATACCGATTTCGGAGGGCGCACGGGCAGAGCTCGTTTTTATCGCTTTTGGATTTTTACCGTACTTTATTTAGCCGTCCTGATGTGGATCAGCGATACCGCCACAGATACGGTTTTAGTATTTCTCGGACTTCTGATCTGCGGCTGGCTTTACATTGCGGTACCGTCCGCAGCGATTTCGGTGCGTCGTCTTCACGACGCCAACAAATCCGCGCTGTGGGCATGGATGCCGCAGATTCTGATCTTTTACTGCCTGGCGGAATTCGCGATGATGCAGAGCTACAACTGGTTTATTTGGGCGCCGTTAGGCGCGCTCACCGCGGTTTCATTCGGCGTGATGAGTCTTCCGAGTTTTCCGGAGGATAATCGCTGGGGTAAGTACAGCGGCAGCGGAGAGGACAAATGATCGGCGGCTTGGGCTGCGATATCGTAGAAATCGCCCGAATAGAGAAAGCCTGCACAAGACAGCCTAATTTTGCCCGTACGGTGTTGTCTGAAGACGAGCGGGTTGTATATGATCATAGAAATTCGCTATCGCGTGTCCGAGGTCTGCGCTACCTAGCCTCCCGCTGGGCGGCGAAGGAAGCGTTTTCAAAGGCGATGGGCACCGGTTTCAGAGGAAGCGTCAATTTTGGCGATATCAGTGTGCTGAACAATGAGCTCGGGGCGCCGTACCTGAAGTTTGGAGGCGCGCTTGCCGAGGAAATAGAAAGCCGCGCGATGCGGTTTCACATCTCGCTGAGCGATTGTGAAACTACGGCGATCGCCGTAGTGATTTGCGAAAGGAAAGATTAATGGAAAAAGTAGATCGTCCGCTTGGACCCTTGGTGGTTGATATTGCCGGAACGGAACTGACGGATGAAGAAATCAAGCTTCTTCAGCATCCGATGGTCGGCATGGTGATTTTGTTCACACGCAATTTCGAGAATATCGATCAGCTGCACAATCTGACGCATGACATTCACGCGCTGCGCAATCCCCCGCTGATTATCGGCGTGGACCATGAAGGCGGCAGAATTCAGAGATTCCGTGAGGGTTTTACCCGCATTCCTTCGATGAATTCACTTGGTCAGCTTTATGATAAAGAGCCGCAGCGCGCACATAGTCTGGCGGCAGCCTGCGGTTTGGTTATGGCTGCTGAACTTCGTGCCTGCGGTGTGGATTTCACCTTTGCGCCCTGTCTGGACTTGGACTACGGTCAGAGCGTGGTTATCGGCACGCGTTCATTCCATCGCAATCCGAGAGTTGTGAGCATTCTTGCGACCGCGCTGATCGGCGGAATGTCCCAGGCCGGAATGGCCTGCTGCGGCAAGCATTTCCCGGGACACGGCTATGCGTCTGCGGATTCTCATGTTGAGCTTCCGGTGGATGACAGATCCTTATCGGATATTCGCAGCAATGATGAAGTTCCGTATAAATCTCTGGGCGTACTCCTGACATCAGTGATGCCCGCGCACGTGGCCTATTCTCAGGTCGATTCCGCTCCTGCAGGCTTTTCTAAGAAATGGCTTCAGGAAGAGCTTCGGACAAGACTTGGATTCACAGGTTTGATTTTCAGTGACGACCTGAGCATGAAGGGCGCGGCGGAGATCGGTGAGATTACCGCCCGCAGTGACGCGGCGTTTGCTGCCGGATGTGACATGATCCTGATCTGCAACGATCCGGACGGAGTTCAGCAGGTTCTCGCCAACCAGCGCTGGATTCGCACAAAACTCTTTGATGAGCGTTTGGCCAGAATTCTTCCGCGCGGCAAATTCCCGAGCCGTGACGGGCTTGAACTGAATGCCAACTACAAGACGTGTGTGGAGATGATTGAGGCGTTTAACGCTGAACTGAATCAGAAAGCGGAGACGGCTGCGGCGTTTTAACGAGATCGGGATTCAGTAAGGCCGTGCTTGGTGAGCAAATCACTGAGCCGGTCTTTTTTATTCTTTTCGCGCAGCGAAGCACCAATTTATCTTTGGTGATGAGAACGGCAGGCGCCTCACTCACTGCGAGATCGATGAATTTCTGATCCAAAGGGTCTCTGCACCGTGCTTGTGCTTCAGTTGTGACTGCCACGTTTTCTGCGACGGATAAAAAGTCTTTAAGCGCTTCTTCCTGAGCCTTTTGCGTCAGATTAAAAGCCGGTCTGGTCAGTATATCTTTGAATTCATCAATCGCCTCCTGTGTTGTGACGGTTCGGAATTGTCCCGCGCAAGCAGCCTCCCAAAGCGGAGCGGTTGTTTTATCGCGGAAAACAAAGAAATCAAGCAGGAGATTGGTATCAAAGATTACGGTCTGCATAAAAGGAAAGGGCCGCTTTCGCGGCCCGATATCAGAGTCGGTTAGGCCTGTGCAATGATCTGATCGACGATTTCTCTTTCTTCGGTCAGTGCTTTGACATTCTTAGCGATTCTTTCTTTCTGGAAGTCGGAAAGTTCAAGACCTTTAACGATTTCATAGTCACCGTCTTTGCAGACGACCGGGAAGCCGAAGGTGAGACCTTCAGGAACGCCGTAAGAGCCGTCAGAAGGAACAGCCATTGTGACCCAGCGGCCGTTGGAGCCGTTGACCCAGTCACGGACATGGTCGATCGCTGCGTTCGCGGCAGAAGCGGCGGAAGAGTGGCCGCGTGCTTTAATAATTGCGCTTCCGCGGGAAGCGACAGTCGGGATTAAATCTTCTGTGTACCAAGTCTGGTCGATGAGGTTCATGACCGCTTCGCCGCGAACCGTGGCGTTGGTAAGGTCAGGGAACATTGTGCCGCCGTGATTGCCCCATACAGGAAGCTTTTCAATATCGGTGACTTTGCAGTCCAGCTTGTGTGCAATTTGAGAGAAAGTGCGGTTCTGGTCCAAGCGCATCATTGCTGTGAAGTTGCGCGGATTCAGATTCGGAGCGCAGCGGCGGGCAATATAAGCGTTGGTGTTGCAGGGGTTGCCGACGACGAGAACCTTAATGTTGGGGTCAGCGACTTCGTTCATGGCGCGGCCCTGTTCAACGAAAATCTGAGCGTTGGCGGCAAGCAGATCGGAGCGCTGCATGTCGGCGGAACGAGGACGGGCGCCGACGAGCAATGCGATCTGAGCACCGGCGAAGCACTCTTTAGCGCAGCAGGAGGAGCTGACGCTGTTAAGGAGCGGGAAAGCACAGTCGTCCAATTCCATGATGACTCCGCGGGAGGCGGCCATGGAAGCTTCGTTGTTGCGTTCGAGCAGCATAAGATCGATAGGCTGATCCTTTCCGAGCATGTCGCCTGAGCAAATACGGAAGAGCAGCGAATATCCGATCTGGCCCGCAGCTCCTGTGACGGCGACCTTAATTGGTTTTTTCATTTGGAGTATCTCCTTAGTTCTATAAAGATTTAATTGAACACAACCTGATTATTTTATCAGCTGGGTTTGAGGAGAACGCTTTTTAGGCGGATACCGCGGATTTAGTTTCATTCGTATGTTCGGTAGAATTTCCTCATGAAGCCTTTTATCCTGATTTCTCTGATCGCTGTCGAGCTTTTGTGTGCGCCGGTTGCTTTTGCTGAAGTAAAAGCGCATCCGCCGCTTGTGTTCGTTATTAATTCTGCAGTTAATCCGCTGCTGAATCAGGCATTCGTTAACGAAACGATTGAAACCATTCGTCGGAATGTATACCCGCGCAGGCTGGAAGTGAAATACGCCGAGCTTCCGGAAATCGAAGAGATGATGGAGAAGAAGACGGCGGATTTTTATCTCGCAACGAGCAGCACGGTTCGCCGGTTTCAGGATATCGGGCTGCGCGACATGGTGACCGCCTCATCGCCGTTTTCCAAAGATCCGAATAAAAGCGAAGGTTCGCTCATCATCGTGAATGCCGATCGAAAGGACTTGAACACGATTGACGATTTAAAAGGAAAAAAGGCGGCGGCTGGCAGAGTGACTGCGTTCGGAATGTATCTTGCGGCGATGGGCGAAGTGGCTAAAGCCGGCTACAACCCTCAGCAGTTCTTTTCCGGGACCTCTTTTTACGGGCTTGACCGAGACAAGATCATCGAAGATGTGCTGACAGGAAAAGCAGATGTCGGCATTCTTAGAATTTGTTATTTGGAAGATGCCGTCAATCGAAAAGTTGTGGATCCGACTCGATTGAAATTTATTAACCTTCAGCCGGAAGACGAACATATCTGCCTGCATTCGACTGCGCTGTATCCTAATTGGAGTATTGGTTCAAGCCCGAATCTTCCGGCGGCTTATGTTTCGGCGGTAACAGCCGCGCTTATTCATCAGAAACCGACCGCGCTTGGGATTCATTGGTCGGTCGCGAGCGACTACACTGAACTTGATACGCTCCTTCGCGCGCTGAATCTCGGTGCTTACCAGCGATTCAGCAGGCTTTGGTTTGGGCGGATGCTTCACGAATACAAGTACGTCTTGTTAGGCGCCGGCGCAATGCTTCTTCTTTTGCTCACTTACACGTACTTAGTCTCCAAACTTGTAGAGCGGCGGACTCGACAGCTCAGAGTCTCTCTTGAGCGGGAGAATAAGACGTTTCAAGAGGCAAAAGCTGCTAACGAAAGACTTTTAAGAATGCAGAGAGCCGGGGTTGTCGGTCAGGTCTCCGGACTGATCGCGCATGAACTGAATCAGCCTTTAGCGAGTATTAAGTTATACGCCAGAGCGCTTCAGCGCGCCTCTGAAGCCGGCATGCTCACGGAAGCGAAGATGAAGGAGGTACTTGAAGAGATGCGTGCAGACGCGGATATGGCATCCGCAATTGTCGATCGGGTAAGACAATACGCTAAAGGTCGGGACAGCGGAAGACAGACATTGGCGCTGAGTGAGCTCGCGGCAAAGTCTATTCGTGAATTTAATCGACAGACAGGCTCAGAGTCCGGGATTGTGACACGCTTTAACAGCAGGGCGATAGTATACGTCAATGCCTTGGAAATAGAACTTTGTATTGTCAACCTGCTGAGAAACGCGTCCGAGGCGCTCACCAAACAGAATATCAAGCACCCGAAGATTACCGTCAGTATCTTTGAAGATGCAAAGCGCGCAGAGCTAAGGATCTGTGACAATGGAAATTTATCGGAAGAAAAGCTGAGTCTTTTCAATGAACCGACACAGTCTGACAAATCCACCGGGTTAGGGCTCGGACTGCAGATTGTTCGCGGAATAGTTGAAAACTACGGCGGAAAGATCTCTTTTAGTCGAAATAACGTCGGCGGTCTTAGTGTTTTAATCACTTTGCCGCTTCATGAGGCGAATCATGGAAAAAAGGCTGCAGAAAACGCTCATACGAATCGTTGATGATGACACATCGTTCTCCGGCGCTCTGAAGTTTCTTCTGGAAACGGATGGTTGGTGCGTAGAGTGTTATTCAGGCGGGAGAGACTTCCTCGTCGGCGACAGCCCGTCCGTGCTCGGCTGCGTGATTTTAGACGTAGCGATGCCCGGGATGAGCGGTCTTGAAGTGCTGGAAGAAATGCGTTCTCGCGGATACGCGACTCCTGTTATTTTTCTGACCGGGCACGGGGACTTGGACATGGCGGTGCAGGCCATGAAGGACGGCGCGGTGGACTTTATTCAGAAGCCTCTTAATGAGTCAAGACTTTTGGAAGCGGTTGCCAAGGCGGTGAAGTGGGATGAAAGTCACCGAGGCTGGACGATTGAATCAACCGATGAGATTAAACGGTTTGAAACGCTGACCAACCGGGAGAAACAGGTGATTCGTCTTGTGGCGTCCGGTCTGATCAATAAGGAAATTGCCGAGAGGCTGTCGCTGTCTGAGAGAACCGTGGAAGTACATCGGCAGAACGCCTCGAGAAAGCTGAAACTTCAGTCGGTCTCCGACATTACGCGTCTTTTGTCGCACATTGACGAAAAAAATTGAAGAGCATTTGATTTTTGTCTTCCTACTTAAGTACCGATTTACCGGATACTCCTTTCATCGAACATCGTTTTGCAACTAATCTGATCTCAGGAGAAAGGCAATGAATAAATTATCTTTAGCGGTTATTTGTGCACTCGGTCTCGGTATGACTGCTGTCAGCGCCGAAGAGGCGGATGTCGTCGTGGTGGGTTCCGGCGGCGCCGGCCTCTCTGCGGCTGTTACAGCAGCTCAAGCCGGTAAGAATGTCATCGTGCTCGAAAAAATGCCGATTATCGGCGGCAACACGCTCAGAGCCGAAGGCGGTATGAATGCCGCAGGCACGCTCCAGCAGCTTGAGCACGGAATTACAAACGATTCAGCTCAGATTATGAGCTTAGACGCTCAGAAGAGCGGCCATTATCTGAACAATCCCGAACTGACCCTGACTTTAGCTGAGAACGCCAAGGACGCCGAACAGTGGCTTCTGTCTTTAGGCGCTCCGTTCTGCCATCGTATGGGCCGCGGCGGCGGTCAGACCAGAGCGCGCGGACACGGCCCCTGTGACGGAGCTCCGGTTGGCGCGGCAGTGGTAAAAGCTCTGTATAGCACCGCATCAAAACTTCCGTCGGTACAGATTCGTCCCTCCAGCAAAGTCACGCAGCTGATTGAAAAAGACGGTAAGGTGGTCGGCGTCAAAGTTGAAGGCAAAGACAAAAAGGAATACACGATTGACGCAAAAGCTGTCGTTCTTGCGACCGGCGGATTCGGCGCAAACGCCAAACTGATTTCTTCTCTGAGACCGGAATACAAAGGCTTTGCGACCACAAATCAGCCGGGCGCTCTTGGTGAGGGTTTGGAGTTGGCAAAGGGCGTTGGTTCTACTTTTGTCGATCTCCGTGAAATTCAGGCTCATCCGACCGTTATTCCGGTTAAAGGTATCCTGATTTCAGAATCTATGCGTGCCAGAGGCGGTTACCTGATCAATCAGGAAGGCAAACGATTTGTCAACGAACTTCTCCCCCGTGACGTCGTTGCCGCCGCCGTGCTCGCGCAGCCTACCGGAAAAGCATGGCTTCTGATTGACGACAAACTCGTCAAGTCCAACAAACTGGCCGCCGGCTATGTGGCCCAGAAACTTGCAGTTTCCGGAAATAACGTATCCGAACTCGCTAAAGCGATGGGTGTTCCCGAAGCCAATCTGAAAGCCGCAATGGCGCAGTACGATGAAGCTTACAAGACGAAAAAAGATACCGCCTTTGATCGTCCTGAAATGATCGCGGCAAACAATGTCTGGCCGATGTACGCGTTCCAGATTACTCCGGCGATCCATCATACGATGGGCGGTGTAAGAATCAATAAGAATGCGGAAGTCATTGGCGTAACCGCAAAACCGATTCCCGGACTGTTCGCAGCGGGTGAAGTCACAGGCGGCGTACATGGCGGTAACCGTGTTGGCGGCAACGCCGTTGCGGATATCGTGACATTCGGAAGAATTGCAGGTGCTAACGCCGCTAAAGCAGCAAACTAATCTGACCGAATAGGTCAAATCGCAGCAGCCCGAGGCTCTCCGGAACCTCGGGCTGATTTTTCTGCTTACCCCGCATTTTTTGCTGAATCGGCACGCATTTTTTCTTCTCTGTAAACATAAAGAAACCTATAATTTAAGTTTGTGTTGCCTCTTAAACACGAAGACACTCGGGAAACCCGAGGCGTCCGTAGGTCCGCTCACGACCGACGAACCCTAACGCGGCAAGAAATTTGTCCAAGGTGAAATTGTGATAAAAGAATTAATTCAGACTTCTTACCTCTTCGGCAGCAACGCTCCTTATGTCGAAGACCTCTACGAGCAGTATCTCGAAGATCCTGCTTCCATCGATGAGAAATGGCGCCAATTCTTTGACCGCCTTCAGCAGACTCCGGCTTCCGACGGACGCGTGGAAACACCTGATGTGCCGCACGCTCCGATCATTGAGGCATTCGCTCAGCGCGCTATGCAGCCAAGAGGCGTCAGCTGCCCGGTCAGCGAAGGTGATCTCGAAATCGCAAGAAAACAGGTTGCCGTTCAGTCCATCATCGGTGCATACCGATTCCTCGGCGCCCGATGGGCAAATCTTGACCCTTTGCACCGCAGAGAACGTCCTAAGATTCCGGAACTTGAGCCGTCTTTCTACGGACTCTCCGACGCGGATATGGACACCGTCTTCTCCGCCGCAAATACGTACTTCGGCGCCGATAAGATGACGCTTCGTGATCTGATCGCGGCATTGCGCCAGACATACTGCGGAGACCTCGGCATTGAATTTATGTACATCAGCGATCCGGTGATTAAGCGCTGGTGGCAGCAGAAACTAGAACCGAACCGTTCGGTTCCTTCCTACGACAACGCAGCCAAAAAACGCATCCTTCAGCGCCTCACGGCGGCCGAAGGTTTGGAGCGCTATCTGCATACTAAATATGTCGGTCAGAAGCGCTTCTCTCTCGAGGGCGGCGAAAGCTTTATCGTTTCTATCGACGAAGTTGTAGAAGCGGGTGCCGAACAGGGCATCGAAGAAATGGTCATCGGTATGGCCCATCGCGGACGTCTGAATGTTCTGGTCAATACGCTTGGTAAATCTCCGAGCGAACTCTTTGCAGAGTTTGAGGGCAAATATAAGAGCAAGGATTTACCAGCCGGTGACGTTAAGTATCACAACGGCTTCTCGAGCGATGTTGTCACTGCGGCCGGCCCGATTCATTTAGCACTTGCGTTCAATCCCTCACACTTGGAAATTGTTGATCCGGTGGTCGTCGGCAGTGTGCGCGCCCGTCAGGACAGACGAGATGATCCGAAGGGACGCCGAGTGATGGGTGTTATGGTTCATGGTGACGCCGCGTTCGCCGGTCAGGGCGTGGTTATGGAAACGCTCAATTTAGCCGATACCCGCGGTTACGGCACGGGCGGCACGATGCATATCGTCATTAACAATCAGATCGGCTTCACAACGTCGGACCCGCGCGATAAGGGTTCGATGACTTACTGTACGGATCCGGCAAAACTGATTGAGGCGCCGGTCCTTCATGTGAATGGTGACGACCCGGAAGCAGTGGCCTACGCGACGCGTCTTGCTATGGAATTCCGCAAGAGCTTTAACCGCGACGTGGTCGTGGATATCGTCTGCTTCCGCCGCCTCGGACACAACGAACAGGATACTCCGAGCCTAACACAGCCTCTGATGTACAAGAAGATCAATGTTCATCCGGGCACGCGTCAGGTTTATGCCGACAAACTAGCGCTTCAGGGCGTGGTTTCTCAGGAAGAAGCCAAAGAGCTTGTTGCTCAGTACCGTAAGAATTTGGAAGAGGGCAGAACGCCGAGAGAAATGCCGCTCATTACCTCTAAGAATCCTTATGCGGTGGATTGGTCAAGCTTTAACGGGCTTTGGAGCGAAGAAGTCCGTACCGGAGTGCCGGTTGATGAACTGAAGCGTCTTGCAGACATCATCACAACAATTCCGGAAGGATTCAAACTGCATCCGCTGCTGCAGAAAGTCATCGGAGATCGTCGTCAGATGAAGGACGGTGCACTGCGTGTGGACTGGGGGCTTGCCGAACACCTCGCCTTTGCGACGCTTCTCGTGAGCGGCTATTCCGTTCGTATTTCGGGCGAAGATTCCGGCCGCGGCACATTCAGTCATCGTCATGCGGTTTGGCACGATCAGAACCGCGATCGCTGGGATTCCGGTATCTGGGTCCCGCTTGAGCACCTCTCTGAGCATCAGGCGAAATTTACCGTTATCGACTCAGTGCTGTCGGAAGAATCTGTTCTGGCGTTTGAATACGGCTACGCGAGCTCTTCTCCGAAGTGCCTGACGATTTGGGAAGCGCAGTTCGGCGATTTCGCAAACGGCGCTCAGGTCGTGATCGACCAGTTCATCAGTTCCGGCGAAGCGAAATGGGGCCGCAAGAGCGGACTGACCATGCTGCTTCCTCACGGTTACGAAGGTCAGGGCCCGGAACATTCTTCAGCCCGCGTGGAGCGCTATCTGCAGCTTGCCGCCGATACCAATATGCTGATCTGTCAGCCGACAACGGCCGCGCAGATTTTCCATCTGCTTCGCCGCCAAATGGTGGGTTCTGTTCGCAAACCTCTGATCGTTTTCTCTCCGAAGAGCTTATTGAGAAACAAACTTGCGACAAGCGAGCTCTCCGAGCTTGCCGAAGGAAGCTTCAAGATGGTGATCGGTGAATCCGAACCGATTGAACCTGATAACGTTCGCCGCGTTTTAATCTGTACCGGCAAGGTTTATTACGACCTGATTAAATATCGCGCCGATCATCAGATCGACAATGTCGCGGTGGTTCGTATCGAACAGCTTTATCCGTTCCCGCACAAGACACTCGGAGATGAGCTTAAGCGCTATCCGTTTGCTTCTGAAGTGGTCTGGTGTCAGGACGAGCCTCAGAATCAGGGCGCATGGTTCTATGTCCAGCATCATCTGCTGGAAGAAATGGTTCCGGGAGCCAGACTCGGATACGCAGGACGTCCCGCTTCGTCGTCTCCGGCGGTCGGCTATGCCGGCAAACATGCCGAGCAGCTTAAAGAGCTTCTTGAGAATGCCTTTGGCCGCCTGAAAGGCTTTATCCAGACGAAGTAGTTTGTACAGAGAACAGTAAAGAATTCGGAGTAAAAAATGTCAATTGTTGAAGTTAAAGTTCCCGAACTGTCGGAGTCCGTTTCCGAGGCGAGCCTGATTGAATGGAAAAAGAAGGTTGGCGAGCCGGTGAAGGCCGATGAAATTCTTATCGAGATCGAAACCGACAAAATCGTTTTAGAAATTCCCTCTCCGGCTGACGGAGTGCTCTCAAGTATCGAGCGGCCCAACGGTGCTTCCGTATTGAGTGATCAGCTGATTGCGACGGTTGATACCGAGGCTGTCGCATCTGCTCCCAAGGAAGAGGCACCGAAGGCCGAGGAGGCCGCTCCCGTTCGGCCCGCAGCGCAGACTGCGGCAGCCCCGAAGGCGCCGACCGTGATGCCCGCGGCTGAGAAACTGATGGCCAACAGCGGTATTGATGCGGCGGCAGTCGCGGGAACCGGTTTGGGCGGAAGAATCACAAAGCAGGATGTGCTTTCAATGCTGAAGACGCCCGCTCCGGCTGCAAAACCGGAAGTTAAGCCGGCAGCAAAACCCGCAGCCGCACCCCGCGCAGAACTTTCTCCCGCGTTTGGCGATCGTCCTGAACAGCGCGTGCCGATGTCCCGTCTGCGTGTTCGCGTCGCAGAACGCCTTGTTCAGTCTCAGTCCGACTGTGCCATTCTGACGACATTCAATGAAGTGAACATGGCGCCGGTGATGGCGCTGAGAGCGAAGTACAAAGAAAGTTTTGAAAAGAAATACGGCATCAAGCTCGGCTTTATGAGCTTCTTTGTTAAGGCCGCGGTACACGCGTTAAAGCAGTTCCCGATTATCAACGCTTCGATCGAAGGCCGCGATATTATCTATCACGGCTACATTGATATCGGCATTGCAGTGGGTTCCCCGCGAGGTCTTGTCGTGCCGGTTCTTCGTGACGCCGATCAAAAGAGTTTTGCGCAGATTGAGAGAGAAATCGCCGACTTTGCCGCACGCGCCAAGTCCGGCAAGCTAACGCTTGAAGAGTTAACAGGCGGCACATTCACGATTTCCAACGGCGGTGTGTACGGATCCCTGTTCTCAACGCCGATCATCAATCCGCCGCAGTCTGCGATTCTGGGTGTGCACGGCACGAAGCCGAGGCCCGTCGCTGAGAACGGCGAAGTCGTGATTCGGCCGATGAATTATCTGGCGATGAGTTATGACCATCGTCTGATTGACGGCAAAGAAGCCGTATTAGCGCTTGTTGCCATGCGTGACGCGCTTGAAGATCCCGCTCGTCTGCTGCTGGATCTGTAGGAGAATTCAATGAGAGAAGATGTTCAGGTTTTTGATGTCGTTGTCATCGGCGCCGGTCCCGGCGGCTATGTTGCGGCGATCCGAGCCGCGCAGCTCGGACTCTCCGTTTGCTGCATTGATGACTGGATGAAGGAAGGTAAAGCCGCGCCCGGGGGCACATGCACCAATGTCGGCTGCATTCCTTCTAAAGCGCTGTTGGCGACGGCCGCGCTTTTTGAAGAGATTGAACTTAAAGCGGGTGAGCACGGAATCGAAGTGGATTGTCCCGCGATCGATGTTGCCAAGATGATGGCCCGTAAGGATAAGATTATTCGTCAGACCAATGACGGTATTCTGTATCTTTTCAAGAAGAATAAGATCACCTTCCTTAACGGCAGAGGATCTTTCGCGACTGCAGACGCGGACGGGTATCTGATTAACGTCGACGCGCCGGCAGAGACGAAAGTCATGGCTAAGAGCGTGATTCTTGCAACCGGAAGCAAGCCTCGTGCCCTGCCGAACGTTCCCTTTGATGAAGACCGCATTCTTTCCAACAGCGGAGCGCTCGCGCTGAAAAAAGTTCCGACCACCCTCGGCATTATCGGAGCGGGCGTCATCGGACTGGAAATCGGCAGTATTTGGAAGAAGTTCGGAGCCGATGTCAAAGTTCTAGAGGCGATGCCGGATCTGCTGACGTTTGCAGACTCTTCCGTCACCAAGGAAGCAAAGAAAATCTTTGAGAAGCAGGGGCTTTCCATGGAATTTGGTGTTCGTATCGATCACATTGAAGACAATGGCGAACGCGTCTCTGTTTCTTACACCGACAAGGACGGCAAGAAGTGCGAGATTTGGGTGGAACGCCTTCTTATTTCGATCGGACGCGTGCCGTTCACAGCTTCCCTTGACGCGCCGGTCGTCGGCTTAAAACTCGATGAACGCGGCTTTGTCGAAGTGGACGAAGAGTGCCGTACCAATCTTCCGAATGTCTGGGCAATCGGGGATCTCGTGAGAGGTCCGATGCTTGCGCACAAAGCTGAAGAAGAGGGCGTTGCGGTAGCCGAAAGAATTGCAGGCCGTAAAGCGTTTGTTCATTTGGAGCGCGTCCCCTCCGTGATTTACACCGAACCGGAAATCGCCTGGGTCGGTAAAACGGAAGACGAACTGAAGAAAGCGGGACGAGAGTATAAAGTCGGGCAGTTCCCCTTTATGGCCAACGGCCGCGCACGCGCAGTCGGAGAAACTCAGGGTTTTGTGAAGATGCTTGCGGACGCTCAGACCGATGAAATTCTCGGCGTTCATATCATCGGACCTCAGGCCGGAGAGCTGATCGGCCAGGCCTGTGAAGCGCTTGCATTCGGAGCGACTGCCGAAGATCTCTCACTGATTTGTGAACCGCATCCTTCTTTCAGCGAAGCACTGAAGGAAGCGGCTCTCGCAGTGAATAAAGAAGCGATAAACTTCTGATAATCAGATAAGGGCGGCGCTTGCGCCGTCTTTACTCTTTTTTACGCAACCGAGCTGCTGTATTCGTGCACAATATCGGTTGATTTTTATAAATAATGTATTCGGATCCATCGGAGAGAAGATGAAGATAGCCCACTTACTGTTTTTGCTCGGAAGCTTATGTCTGAACGCTCATGCGGCAGACTATCCGACCAACACGCCATTTGCGGACCGCTATCCTCCCGATACGATTACAAACGCACAGAGAGCTCGTGAGGTCATTCAGGCTTACGAGCATGAAAAAGACCTTTGGGACGACTGGTACGAAGCCGAAAAAAAGGCCTGCTACCGGAATTTTTTTGTGACCTACTGCCTCGACAGCGTTCGTGAGGAGCGTTACACGCATATTCAGGAAGCGAGGCAGGTTTGGCTCGTTGCGCGCGATTTCTTACGCAAGGAACGATCCGACGAAGCGGTAAAGACACGCAAAGAAAATGAGGCGAAACAGGCCGCGAAGAACGAGCGCATTGAAGCTGAAGCGGCCGAGCGGGCAAAAGCGAAGAAAAAGCAGCCGGTAAAAACAACACCGTCCTCGAGAAAACCGGCTGAAGCCCGACCGGACAGAACGCTGAGCGCGGAAGAAGAAAAGGCCAACGAAGAGGCTTTTGAACAGAAACAAATCAAGCATCAGGAACGTGTTGCAGAGCAGGAAGAGAAGGCTCCGACACCGCCCTCCGAGACCGAACAGGAACGTATTGACGAGCGCGCAAAACGCCGAGCCGAAGCCGAGAAACGCAAGATTGAAAATATTCGCAAGCGTGAAGCCAAGGCCGCTGAATATGAACGTCAGCTCAAACTGCGTGAAGAGCAGAAAGCTCAGGGACTGGTTAATCAGCTCAATCCCTAAGAAACATCTAAAGGAGTATTGCCTCAATGGAAGGGCAGTTTAGTAAGCAAGTTGAGGCGGTTTTCGCTAAGGACGGTCCTCTGTCAAAAGCGACGGAGAATTATGTTCCGAGAGAATCTCAAATAGAGTACGCGTGTTCCGTGGCCGAAGCGCTTGAAACCGGAGAGAGTTTGGTTGCGGAAGCGGGTACCGGAACCGGGAAAACCTTTGCTTATCTTGTTCCCGCGCTGCTGCACAGCGGCCGAGTGTTGGTTTCCACTGCGGGAAAGACGCTTCAGGATCAGCTTTATTTCAAGGATATTCCTGCGATTTTAAAAGCGCTCGGCATGGGTGCGCGTATCGCGCTTTTGAAGGGCCGCGCGAACTATATCTGCAAACTTCGTTTAGAACACGCCTGTGAAGAGAATGCCGCCAAATCGCGCGAAGAGGTGGTGCATCTGCAGAAGATTCAGCGCTTTGCGCAGCAGTCCGAAACCGGAGAAAGAGGCGATATTGTCGACGTACCGGAAGACTCCGGTATTTGGCCGGAAGTGACAAGTACCGCGGATAATTGTCTTGGCAACAAGTGCGAACATTACGAAGACTGTTTTGTGATGAAGGCCCGAGAAAAAGCCAAGGAAGCCGATATTCTTGTGATCAATCACCATCTGTTCCTCTCGGACATCGCCCTTAAGGACAATCAGATCACAGATTTTCTGCCGGACTTTGATTTGGTTGTGATTGACGAAGCGCACCAGCTTCTGAACATCTGCAGTGATTTTTTCGCGGAGAAGCTTTCGTTATCTGAGATCAACTCTTTTTTGAAAGATGTGTTAGTTGCAGCGGGTACTCTTTCCGGAGAAATCGTTGTTCAGTGGAAAGAGCTGACCAAGAGTGTCGATCAAAGCATGAAAGACTTGCTTCTGACCTCAACCAATATCCTGCAAGATACGGATAAGCCGATCGCGATAAGCAAGTTCTCGGACGCCCGTTTACTCGTTGAACCGATGCAGAGGCTTCTGTCATCGATGGCGGACTTGTCAGACGCTCTTCTGCAGAGCAAAGACGCATCTGCGGAAGCGGAGTCCTGTTATGAGCGTTCCGCTAAATTTGTCGAAAGTCTGCAGTACTGGACGGACGTTTTTTCCGGTAAAAAGACCGACAGTAAAGTTCCCATTATTCATTGGTTCACGCTTCGAAAAAGCACCATGAACTTCAACGCGACTCCGATTTCTTTTTCTGAGAAACTGAACTCGGCGCGCGACAGTCAGGGCAAGCCTTGGGTGCTGACATCCGCGACTCTTTCGATGAACGGCAACTTTGATCATTTCGTCGAAGAAATGGGTCTGGAAGATGCGAAAACAAAGCATTGGGACAGTCCCTTTGATTACAAGAGTCAGGCGCTCTTATATATCCCGGATGACATTCCTCAGCCGGGTGTGCAGGATTTTCCGGATAAAGTCGCCGCAAAAATCTGGCCGTTTATCAAAGAGAATCAAGGCAGAGCGTTTGTTCTGTGCACGACGCTTCGCGCCATGGAGACGATCGGTAAACATTTGCGCTACTACGCCGAGCGTGACGATCTCCCTTTAAAGATTCTGGTTCAGAAAGAGGCGCCTAAGCAGGAGCTTCTGCGTCAGTTCAAAGAGTCGGGCAGCGCCGTGTTAGTCGGTTCCATGAGCTTCTGGGAAGGTGTGGATATTAAAGGAGACGCGCTGTCTCTTGTGATCATCGACAAAATTCCCTTCCCGCCCCCGGGCGACCCGGTATTTGACGGTAAATGCGATTTCGTGACCGCTAAGGGAGAAGATCCGTTCAAAAAGATTTCTATTCCCCAGGCGACCATGCACCTGATGCAGGGAGCGGGGCGCCTGATCCGAGATCACAAAGATTTAGGCATGCTGATGATTTGTGATTCGCGGCTGACCAGACGAAATTACGGGAAAGTGATTTGGCAGAGTCTTCCGGATTTTGCGCGCACCACGAGGATGGATGTCGCCTTTGATTTCGTTAAAGAGATGGCGGCAATGCGCAAGGAAAAATCTTAATTCTTCGGCTGTCGGCACTGAAGCCAGCGCTGAGCCATTTCCTGTTCCCGGTCGACATCCGGAAGCTTTTGGTAGCCGCAAACAAGGCGGCCGAGATAATCCTGCGGCTCCTGACCTGTGAAGCTGAAGGGAACCTTTTGGGAGAATTTGCCCGGCGCGTCTTTAAGATAGTTGATCAGAAGAAGTTCTCCCTGAGGCTTCTTAGACGCGTTACGGCAGGTATTTACAAGAACCCGCACACGATATGGCGTCTGATCGTTGATGTTGTCGCCGACTTCAAGAATTTCCATCTGAAGATAGTCTTTCCTAAGTTCGCGAACCTGTTTTCGGCTGCCTTCCTGAATCCATCGATTAGGAGCATAGGGCCGCCAATCTCCGGGATACTTAACCTGCGTCGTGAAAAACGGAAGACGATTGGACTCCATTGCCTGCTCGGCAAGATAATCCAAATCATCGCAGGTCATTTGCGAGGGGATTTCGGGGATGGTTCTGCATCCGGAAACAAGCACCGCGGCGATCGCCGCAAAAATCAAACTTCTATTCAGCAAAATATTAAACAGAGAGCGCGTCAGGACACGCTCTCTGATATCGATAATAAGTTCAGAAAAGTTTTAGTCCTGAACAGGAACACCTGCGGCCTTATATTCTTCGGCTCGCTGGTAGGTTTCAAACGAAGCGCGGTTTTGGTTCGCGTCAATCACGCGTTCCACGTCCTTGACCTTATCTTCCATGCCGAGCTTCTCATAAGAGTTCTTCATGATAAGCAGAGCTTCGTTGGCCTGGGGAGAAGTCTGGAAATCTCTCAGCACGATTTGGGCACGGTTAATTGCTGCGATATAGGCCTGACGATCGTAGTAGAACTTAGCGGTATTGACTTCGTATTTAGCCTGAGCTTCTACGAGTTCATGCATTCTTTCGCGCGCGTCACGGGCGTAACGGCTGTTCGGGAAGCGCAGGACAAGGTCTTTGAAGATATCAAAGGCGTCTCTGGCAGCCTGAGCGTCGCGCTTGGAAAGGTCCTGACGGTTGAGGAAGCTCATCCAGCCTGTGTCTTCGTCAAGCGTGGCAAGACCCTTGATGTATAACGCGTAGGGTGAGAGCGGGTGCTCCGGATACTGTCTGAGGAAGCGGTCGCAGTTGGCGATCGCTTCTGTCGGTTCGTTTTCGCGATAGTAGGAATAAGCGACCTCAACCATGGCCTGCTGTGAATAACGTCCGTAAGGATAGCGGGCCTCAAGTTTCTGGTAGTAGTCGCGGGCGGTTTCGTAGTTTCCTTCATTGAGGTTATCGCGCGCTTCTACATAAAGCTTGTCGGCTGTCCAGCCTTCCGTAGGATCTTCAATTCCTTTAAACATACCGCATGAAGCAGTCGTTAAAATAACGGAACCAAGACAGACACATGCGAGGGTGCGTCTAAGCAAAGACTGACGAGTACGAGACATAGGTTTAGATATTAATTATGGATACTGAATTAACAGATTATAGACAGAGTGAGGCCTCTGACGAACAAGAAGCGGGAAAAATCTCAAAAATAAAAACACTTGAGGTTGGAATTGATCAGGACGGAGAGCGCTTAGACAAAGTGCTCGCCGCCAATCTTCCGGAGGTTTCAAGGTCGCGTCTAAAAACTCTGATTGAAGAGGGTTCGGTCCAAGTGAACGGCGAAGCGGTTATCAAGCCCCGTCATAAGATGGTTTTCTCGGACTCTGTCCGGGTGGAGCTGACACCGAGAGCGGAGGATCTTGCGTTCAAAGCGGTTCCGATGGACCTTGATATCGTTTACGAAGACGAGGACATTCTCGTCATCAACAAGCCGGCCGGTCTCGTGGTTCATCCGGCGGCTGGGCACTGGGACGATACACTTCTCAACGGCCTGCTTGCCTACGATCCGATTTTCAGATCGCTGCCGCGTGCGGGTATCGTGCACAGATTGGACCGAGATACCACCGGTCTGATGGTCGTGGCTAAGAATGAGAACGCTCAGCTTGATTTGGTGCGCCAGCTGCAAGAGCGGACCGTTAAGCGCGAATATTGGGCGCTGACCCGAGGTATTGCGCCAAAAGATAAAGTGATCGACAGCGCGATTGAACGCGATCCGCGTAATCCGCTGCGTTTCAGCGTAAGCGCGGGCGGCCGCGCTAAACCCGCAAGCACACACATCAAGTGCATTCAGAGTACAGAAATTAAAGGTAAGCCGTTTTCTTGGGTCGCCTGCCGTCTTAAGACCGGAAGGACCCATCAGATCCGAGTTCATATGGAATCTATAGGTTTCCCTTTAATCGGAGATCCGCTTTACCGCAATAAGCTTCCGAAGCCGAAGGAAGACGGTTCAGTGCTTAATTCATTTAATCGTCAGGCCCTGCATGCGAGTCGGCTTGGCTTAATTCATCCGCGTACCGGCGAGCCGCAGGAGTGGTTTGCAGAGCCGCCGCAGGACTTTATCGCGCTGATGGAGGAGCTTCAGTTCGGGCCTTGGGATGAACCTTCGCAGGTGTTTGGCGATCCGGTGTGGCAGGCAGAAGAAGAAATAGCCGCCTCTGAGGAAATCGGAAGAATCTCTTCCTGGGATGATTTTGATTTCGGGGATGAAGACGAAGAGGATTCTGATCTCTGGAAGATTGAAAGAACAAACGAGTAGAAGTATGAGAAGCAAACCCGAATTAGAGGTGCTGGTGCCGCAGTGGCCCGCACCCGCAAATGTGAAAGCTTTTTTCACGCTGAGAAGCGGCGGTTTATCAGCCGGCGCGTACGGCGCAGAGGACGGTTTTAACGGTCTCAATCTCGGTGATCATGTCGAGGACAGTCCTTACGCGGTTAAGGCCAACCGTGCGATGGTGACTGAAATGATCGGATCGGAAGCCGCCTGGCTTCGTCAGATTCATTCGACAATCGTTCTTGAGGCGGATCAGGTTAAAGACGCCCCGCAGGCTGATGCCGCGTTCACGATACATTCCAAGGTTCCCTGCGTTGTCATGACCGCGGACTGCGTTCCCGTGCTTTTCTGCGAAAAGAATGGAAAAGCGGTCGCAGCGGCGCACGCCGGCTGGAGAGGTTTGGCCGACGGCGTGCTTCAGGCTTGTGTCGAAGCGATGAGCGGCAAGCTGGAGGACAGCAGTGCGGAGATTATGGCTTGGATCGGACCGCATATTCGTAAGGAAAGTTTTGAGATTCGCGAGGATGTCGCGGATTATTATAGGAATTCAAAATTAAGCGGCGTTTGCGGCGAAGCGATTGAGAAAAAAGCGGACGGCTCGATGCGTTTGGATCTTTCTATCTTTGTTCGGGAGGCGCTCAGGCTAAGCGGAGTCAGCGAGGTATACGACTGCGGTCTCGACACTTTCAGCGATCCGAAACGTTTTTACAGCTACCGCAGAAGCGGCAGGACAGGCAGACATGGGGCATTCATCTACAAACTTTAATACTCGAAACGCTTCCGAGGAACTGACGTGGTATTACGTTCAGCCCGGGTTTAAGCTCATAACGCCGATCAAATTTTTCCTGGCAGTTTTGGCTTTTGTCTTGATTCTGGTGCTTTTGGCTCTCTTAAACCCGCAGCTGGTATTGGATTCTTATTGGACGCTTCTGATTGTTCCGCTGGATGCGCTTTTTGTGGGCTGGATGCTTCTTACGCTTCAGCCGCATCGTCAGATCTATTACCGGCTGGATTCAGAAGGTGTTTCAAGTGAGTTTCGATCCACAGCTTCTCCGCTGGCGGGGCTCGTCAGTTTTCTGCTTGGAACTTTCTGCACGATGATTGGGCTGAAGAAGTCGCTTTATTTGAATAACCATTCTTCCCGAAGCCGAGTTCTCGATTGGGGGGGAATTGTTTCTGTTCAAAGTTCTCCGAATATGAGAAGGATTGTGCTTCAGGCAGGACTTCACGGTCAGCTAACGCTCTGGACGAATGCCGAGAACTTCAATCATGTACTCACTCTAGTGAAAACTTATATCGATGAAGCGAGGAAACACTATGATTAGGAAGCTTGTTTTGTTTGCATTATTATCGGGAGCCATGATGGCAGCTGAAGCTAAAACATTTACGATTGACATTCGCGCGCCTGCTGAAATTCAGGAAACCGGGCGTGTCGAAGGCTCACTTACGGACGATTTCAGATCGCCCGACTTTATTGAAAAGTTCAAAGCGATGAATATCGCCAAAGACGATGAAGTTCAGCTGTACTGCCGATCCGGCGCTCGAGCAGGTAGAGCAAAACTGATGCTCGAAGAGATGGGTTATAAGAACGTCAAAAATCTTGGCGGTTATGAAGCCGCTTCAAAAACTCTGAACCGACCTTTAGTGAAGTAATAAATTAATGAACATTAAACGTCCGCCCCGTGTGGGGTTTGTTTCTTTGGGTTGTCCGAAAGCCTTGGTTGACAGCGAGAGAATTGTCACCGAACTTCGAGTAGAAGGTTATCTGATTAGTTCCACGTACAAAGATTCCGATCTTGTGGTTGTGAACACCTGCGGTTTTATTGATGCGGCGGTTCAGGAGTCGCTTGAAGCGATTTCGGAAGCGCTCAGTGAAAACGGAAAGGTGATCGTGACCGGCTGTTTAGGCGGCAAGCAGACGGAAGAGGGAAATTTTATTGCGAATAAATTTCCGAAGCTTCTGGGTGTTACAGGTCCTGAGCAGACCGATGAGGTGCTTAGACTGGTGCATGAAAACCTCGAGCGTCCTCATGAACCGTTTGGCGATTTAGTTCCCGCGGGCGGAGTTCTTCTTACGCCGAAGCATTATGCCTATCTAAAAATCGCCGAAGGATGTAATCATCACTGTACCTTCTGTATTATTCCGTCGCTTCGCGGCCCCTTAGTGTCTCGTCAGATCGGTTCTGTTGTTCGCGAGGCTCAGAATCTTGTTAAAAGCGGCGTTAAAGAGCTTTTGGTGATCGCGCAGGATACTGCTGCTTACGGCCAGGATGTGAAATACAAGCTTGATTTCATTGGCGGCCGTGCGGTTAAAACCAACATCAAGGTACTGTTTGAAGAATTAGGCAAACTTGGCGTATGGGTTCGACCGCACTATATGTATCCCTACGCCTCGGTTGACGAGATTGTTCCGCTGATGGCCGAAGGAAAGATTCTTCCCTATCTGGATGTTCCGTTCCAGCATGCGCATCCGAGGATTTTGAAGGCAATGAAGCGTCCCGGAAGTGAGTACAACATGGAGCGTATTAATGCCTGGAGGGCGATCTGTCCGGATATCACCATACGTTCGACCTTTATTACTGGTTTCCCCGGTGAGACGGAAGAGGAATTCCAATATCTTTTGGACTTCTTGAAAGAAGCTCGATTAAACCGAGTCGGCTGCTTTGCTTATTCTCCGGTTGAAGGCGCCGCGGCAAATGATTTGCCTGGGGCTCTGCCCAAGGAAGTCAGAGAGGAGAGAAGGGCGCGCTTCATGGAAGTTCAGGAGCAGATATCGCGTGAACTTTTAGCTGAGAAGGTAGGCCGCACGATTCGGGTACTGGTAGACGAAGCGGCAGACGAAGACGGCATTGCCACAGCCCGTTCGACGGCAGATGCACCGGATATTGACGGTTTGGTCTTTATCGAAGGAAATCCGAACGTTAAGCCGGGCGACTTCGTCGATGTGCGTGTCACTGACTCTTCCGACTATGACCTGTTTGCGGAGATTGCTGAGGGCGATAAGCAGCAGTAGAAATAGTCTTAAATACGAGAATGAAAGGCTCCGCATACCTCTTGTGATGCGGGGCTTTTTTATATGGAAGAGCATTATCGGGAACCGTTGTGTTTTTAGCGGATTTCCCTGCCTGCCTCAAGTTGTCGGGGTTTCTGTCTGTGCTTAATTTGATTATCTTTTTGATGCGGCTCTTAACGGCATGACTAAACTGACCCCATAGGTAATTAGGAGGCAGGTGTTATGAACATCGTATTTACAATCCTGTGGGCAGTTGTATGTCTTTGCTGCTTTGCATGGCTGATTTTCCAGGTCGTCACAAAGCGTATGCGGGTTATCACATTCGTGCTGCTGTTCATTCTTTTCGTCGTGATGGCTGTAGGTGTTTGCGGCCTCCTCGGATTAGGACTTGAAATGGGCTAATGCCTGACGCCACCGGGTTTTATATCTGATTTGACCGAGAGGTCTTCAGAAAAACAGAAGGCCGACTTTGGCGTTTTTAATGATTGCCAAGGCCGGTCTTTTTGCGTTCGCTGACTCTTTAGGCGTCAGGAAAGCTGTCGTTATCGAAAAAAGCTCAAGGCATGCCTGATTATTTAAATCTGATGACCTTCTATGCGCGTAACCATGTCACGGGAGCAGAGATTTAGAGTTTAGGCAAGGAATTTATTATTTGCTGTTTGCGCTGCTCCTAATCTTTATGAGGATTACTTTTCTTTTTTCAGCGTCTCTAATTGCAATCCGTCTTCCCATGAGCATCAGTCTTTTTTGATCAATCCCACTCACCGGACTCTTTGAGCTCTTCAATGGACGGCGGGAGCGGTGGAGCAGAAGTCCAATAATCAACTCTTCTTGGATCACCAATGAACATGATCAATCCTCCCTTATTTCATTCGTCAAATAAAGTATAACGAAATCGTTTAGCGCAATGATCCTCATCTGAAGCAGAAATCTCCGGAAGAATTCTGCGTTCCTGTGAGGTTAGCTGACGTTTTAAGCGTCAGGAACATTGCCGAGAATTTTTCCAAGCTGTTTGGGTGTGAGCTCTTTCTCAAGTTTCTCATTCTGTATTCCGTCTCTCAGATCTTTAATCTGAGCCAGTGCCTGCTCATCGTTCGCATAACGCCTGAGAATCAATACTGCGGCTGTGAAAAATATCAAACCGAGCAAAAGCAGATGGGCGAGGTAGGGGAATACAACTTCTGAGATCGTCGCGCCTGCCTGTGAAGCGCGAAGCATGGCGCCAGCGGCCGGCGTTGAAGGCAACAGCTTGCTGAATAACAAAATCGGTTCCGGGAAATTCTGCCAGGGGAAAAGATTGCCGGATAAAAATACGCAGGGAATGGAAGTCGGAACAATAATCTGAACGATATAGCGCAGGCGTTTACACAGCGCCGCAATCATGACCGCCATGGATGTAATCGCAAAACTAAAAACCGCCGAGACGGCAAGTGTTGCCGGCACTTTTCTGAACGCGTTGACGCCGTGGAAGGCAAATGATGCACCCTCGATATACATGGTCCAGAGAAAGGCCAGAATAAAGAAAGGCAGATACATCGCAATAAAATGCGGGAAGCTTCGCATCGCAAGCGCCAGTGCGTAAGGGTACTTTCGGCGCCAGAACCAATCGTTGAGCAGCATGCCGATGCCCGCGGTAAAGACGGTCTGAATGATGATGACAAAGACAATCGGTACCGTGAAGTTCAAATAGCCGTTAACCGTATTGAACATCGGTTGGAAAACAAACGCCGGTGCACGATTTTTAACTTGGGCAAGCTTATCAAGCGGTATTCCGTGCTCGAGCAGATGCCCGGCTATTGCGCCGGTCACAACTTTCTGAAGGGGACCTGCCGCACCGTTCATAGACACCCTGGCTTTGACGATAAACGCGCCGTTGGAAACGAGCACAAGTGCCGTCGGAATGTCGCGGACTGTGTCACGCTCAAAATTCGGAGGAATGATCAGAATCGCACTGACGCCGCCCTGGCGCATAATGCGTTCTGCCTCCTTCTGATCGGCAGCCTGAAACTCCACATGAACGGAGGGAGAGGCTTTTAGCTCTTGGATGAGCCTGCGGGAAAGAGGCGTCATGTCCTCATCGACCGCCACAATGTTCAGGTGATCGGGGAGCTGCTCCATGTAAGGCCAGCAGTAATAGAAGGAATAGAAGAAGATCGCAAAACAAAAGAAAGGCGCGCAGGCTAAATTACTGACGCACTGTCTGAGCGTAAAGAGAAAACTGTCAAAGAGGCTTGGATGTTTAGCTGACATGATCGGCCTCCGCCTCTAATTCTTGTTTTGCAAATATCCGGTATTTCCATCTGAAGACCGGAATACCCAGAATCAGAGGAATAAATATCATCAGAAGAAAAACACCGAACGTGGTTCCCATATCCCAAATGTCTGCACCGAGAGTCCATTGCTGCGTCTGACCTTCGATGAACCAAGTCAGCGGAAGACACTTAGAGAACGTCCTTGCAATGTCGCTCATGGAGTCAAGCGGCATCGAAAAGCCGGTAAAAGGCAGTGCGGGTGCGGCAAAGCCGGAAGCCACCACCAGCGAAAAACGCCAGGTCGGAGCAATCCCGCAGATCAGAATGGCGCATGTCAGCATAACCAGCAGACAGGCCGCACCGCAGATAAACCAAATAAATAAACTTGAGGCTTTCAGCGCGGTAAATCCGCTTACTCCGGCAAATAATCCGATGTAGGCGAGAATGACCAGACAATAGAAGAAATAGTGGGGCAGGAGTTTGCCGCAAAGCGCTGCGGTCACATAGTGCTGCGCGGTATCCATCCACTCATTGATTCGGTAAAGGTAGACTTCCCGAACGATAGCCGTTACAAAGGAGAGAACCGCAGCAAGCATAATCACGCCGGGCATCAGGTTGCTGCCTAAAAAGGCGAGGAAGCTGAACTGCATATTGCCGAGCGCGTAAAAGTCCGAATGAACACCCGAAACAATTCGCTCTGCGCCGCTTACGCCGCTTCCCGTAAGAAGCGTCACCTTGGCCATATTCTGCAGCGTCATCGCACTCATAATCGTGGCTATGGAGGTTTGGATTGTGCCTGCGACCGCATAGCGGTTTTCATCCAGATAAACTGACAGCGAGGAGCCGGTCCCTTTGTACTGCTCCTTCATGTAGCCCTCAGGGACTTCAATGATGCCGTAAACGGAGCCGTGCTTCAGTGCGGCAAGCGCTTCATCGTGGCTGTTGTACGTGACGAGTCCCATGGTTCTGTCCGCATCCAGCGCTCTTCCGATTTCACGGCTCATCGATGTATTGTCGTGGTCGACATAAGCGACGGGTACATCGGTAATGACGCCGTTGTACAAGAGGCCCCAGACAATCAGAACCCAAATGACCGGCATAAAACCGCAAAAAATAATTTCCTGCGGTCTGCTGATGAGCTGTCTGACCTCTCGGGCTGCTACCGCGGCGACAAGTTCGAACCATTTAATCGGAGAAATCATGATGATCTACTTGTAATCGTCTACAAGAACACTCATGCCGGGACGCAGTCCCTCGACTTTTTTAAGAGGGCGGGCTCTGACTTCAAAAGTCTTCATGTCGTAGCCCGAGTCCATGCGTGTGCTTCTCCATGTGGCGTAATTGGCCCGCGGACTGATGTAATAAATTTCGTAGTCGATTTTTTCGTCGCCAAGCGCAGGGACATACGCTTTAAAGACCTTGCCGATCTTGATGTCGGGCATGTTTTCTTCGCGAATGTTGAAGCTTGCCCATTGATCGTTCAGATCAACTAGGGTCACGACCGGGAAACCCGCTGCGGCGATTTCGCCTTCGATCAGTATGACCTTATCGACTTCTGCACCGATTGGCGCGTAAAGTGTTTTGTCAGCGGTGAGGGATTCAACTTGTTTGACGCCGGCCTGTGCTTCCGCGGTCAGATCCGATACAGCGGACTTTTCCTGTTCTCTTGCACCGATCAGAGCGATTTCGTACTGTTGTTTGGCGGCATTGGCCTGCTGGCTTGCCGCTTTCCAGTTGGTTTGAACTTCGTCGTACTTCTGTTTGGACACCAGACCGTCCTTGTAAAGGGCGGAAATTCGGTTGTATGTTTTAAACGCTAAGTCGGCCGCGGCCTGAGCTCTTTCCCACTGAGCCTTAGCGGCTTCTTTTTCCTGAGGACGGGCGCCTTCGTCAACAAGGCTCTGTTTGGCCTGAGCGGCGCGTTTCTGAGCTTCGAGCTGCTGAAGTTTGGCTTCAAGTTCAGGCAGATGCATTTCTGCGACCGGCTGCCCCGCGGCCACAGTGTCTCCTTCCTTCACGAGAACTTTCGCAACGCGTCCGGGAACTTTTGATGCGACGGTGACCGTTCTTGATTCCATTTGTCCTTGTAGTGGCGGAAGAGGCGGAAAGGCCGCACGATAGACGCCGTACACCAGGAAAATTATCAGTGCGGAAAGCAAAATGAGCAGAAGGAGAATGCCGATCTTTGACTTATTGGATACTTTGAGATCAGCATTTTGATCTGTCTGCGCCGCCGCTTGATTCTGAGCGGGAGAGGGTTTGTTCGTGGACTCTGACATAACGATTACTGTTCGATAATGACTTGACGGTTGTTAACGGCGTTCATAAATTCACTCATTTGTCCCGCGATCGCGTGCAGCATGGCGTAATTGGAGACAAATTCAAAGGCGGCGAGACGTCGGCCGACTTCTGCCTGCAGAAGCTGATTGCGCGCTTCGTTGACATCGAGCGCGGTCGCAAGTCCCTCGCCGAAACTCTTGGACTTCAGGCGAAGGTTTTCGCTCGCAAGTTTGACGGTTGAAGCGCTGAGTTTGTACTGCTCAATCGCGTTCTTAGTTTTAAGCCATGCGACTTCAACACCGGTTCTTACCTGATTGATGGCTTCGGCTTTGCCGGCTTCAGCCTGGCGAACCGTCGCCTCGGCGCTTCGGATGCTCGCTCGTCTGTCCTTAGCGTCCCAAAGCGTGAAATTGACGCCGATACCCGCGATCCAGTTCGGTTCGACAAGCGTCTGATAGTGTTTGATGAAGTTATAAGTGCCAAATGCGAACACCTGAGGGTGCCATGCGCCTTTCTGAGCTTTGACGCCTTCGCTTGCCTGATCGGCTTTGGCCTGAATGACGGCAATCTGAGGGTTGGCCGCAAGAGCTGTATCCACCCAGTATTTAAGCGGCTGAAGCGGAACGTTCAAGACAAACAGAGGTGTTGAGAGATCCCCGAAGTCGTCATCTCTGAGCAGTCTCGCAAGCTGCAGTTTGGCGACTTTAGCGTTGTCTTTGGCTTTCAGGTATTCGCGATGACGATTGTCTCTCTGAACCTGTACGGACATACGCTCAATCTTGCTGATCATGCCCTGTTTTTCAAACTTTTTGGCTTTCGCAAGTTCCTGATCCTGATGAGCCAGCATGTCTTTTTGGAGTTTCTCGATGGAAACTGCAAGCTGTGTGCCGAAGTAGTAGCCCGCAAGCTGAGCATCTAAATCTTCAACATCGGCTCGTTTCTGAGCCATCGCTTCATCGACCGCGTATTTGCTTGCTTCCTGTGCCGCGGAGATCTTACCGCCCGTGTAAATCGGCCAAGTCGCTGTCGCAGACGCTCTTGGACCGTTCAGCGACATTTTTTCATGAAGGCCGACATTGAATGATGTCAGACCGGGCAGCGGAATCGGTGAAGGGACTTGCGTGTTAATGTCGATTTTCTTCTGCCCAGCGATTTGGAAGGCCTGAACAGTTACTGTCGGACCGCCGAGCATTTCGAGCGATTTCTGAGTTTCCTGCTTACTCTGAACATTGGCTTCGCTCGACTTGATTTTGTCGCTGCGTTCGTACAGCCAGTCTCTTGCGACTGTGAAACTGAGCGGCATTGCTGCCGAAGCGAAGTCAGCCGCCGCGAGTGCAAGCAGAAGACAGGTGCAGATCTTTGTCTTAAACATTTGTATGAGTATCTGTCGTCAGGATATGAAGGTCATCCCGGTTATTTATGTTTCACCTTAAAGGAGGAGAAAAGCAAGGCTTCCTCCGCCCCATAGGCTATCTGTATTCTAAATTCAATTGTTTTAAAATTGTCCGATACGGGCGCTTCGCAGGCTAAATTAGTTTGCCGTCCAAATACACATTAAGGCTCATCGGCGGATTAAGGATTCTCTTCATGCTTTCAAATCAATGGAAAAGTCTGCACCTCGGTCTTTGGGAACTGGTTTTCAAGGTTATGGACGAAGGTTCGATCACACGGGTGGCAGATATGAATTCCATCCAGAGAAGCCGTCTTTCGCGATTGATTTCTTCGCTCGAGGAAGAGACCGGGCATCGGCTTTTAGAGCGGCAGGGCAGGAAGCTTGAACCGACAATGGCCGCTCTGGAGCTTCGCGCAAAGATTGAGCCGATGATTTCGGACATCAGAAAGACGCTGGAAGCCGAGAAAGAAAACGCGGACTCAGATAAAGGCGGCATTCGGTTTGGTGCGATGCCGGGATTTCTGCAGACTCAGGTTGTGCCTTTGATTGCGGAATTCCAAAAGCGCCATCCGCAGGTTTCCTTTGACGTGATCGGAGATGATGATCCTAAAGCGTTCATGGGCGGTCAGACCGATCTCATGCTTTATTACGGTCCGGTCAACAGTGCCAATCTTGTGGAGAACTGGGTCACCAGATCGCTTTTTGTGCCGTGCGCCTCTCCCAAATATCTTAAAGAAGCGGGCTCTCCGACTTCTCCCGAAGAACTTGTCAATCATTCGGGCGTCATCTACACGGGCCGCGTTCGACCGCACTCGGATGTGATGGAGAAGAACGGCCGTGTTCAGACATTCCGCTGGAAATCCATGATTCGGTTCAACAACATCCTGCTTGCAAAAACCGCGGCGGTGGAAGGCTGCGGCATTGTGCTTGATATGCCGCTGCATCACTGTTTTGACGAGATTATGGAAGGCAAGCTGGTTCCCGTGCTTAACGGCTGGCGCATTCCTAATTTGGACAACTATATCGGCGCAACGCTTGCCGCCTTTAAACTTCGCCGCGTGCAGATGTTTATCGATTTTTATGTTCGCAGACGAAGAGAAATCGAAGGTGAGCAGAAGCGTCGTCTGCAGGAAAAATATTCTTTTATTGTGTAGTTTTTTCTCCGAAAAAAACGGCCCGAAACTTTGTGTTTCGGGCCGACCCAAGGAGAACTATCAAAAAACTAAATCCGAATTACTTGCCGTGGCAGCCGGCGCAGAAGTTTTCCTGCGGCGCATGACCTTTGTGGCACTCCATGCAGCTCAGATCTTCGAAGTGCGGTGCATGCGGATTCAGACCGTCAAACTTAGGCTTAATCTTTTCGCCTGCCGTTTTCAGCTGATCCGGGTTGTGGCACTGAACGCATTTTGTGTATTCCACATCCTGACCGCCTGTCGGAGCCTGGTGGCAGACCGTGCAGGGCATATTCTTCGCTGCGTGCTTTTCAGCGACTCCTGCCGCCTCAGCGCAGCTGAATGAGAACAGAGCAGCTGCGGCGAGGCCTATAAATAGGGGTGATAATTTCATATAGGCCTCCACAGATTATTTAGCGAGATTTGCTGCCTGCTGACCGGCGATGCGGCCGAAGACGAAGTTGTCAATCAGAGCGTTGCCGCCGGCACGGTTCGTACCGTGGATACCGCCGGTGGTTTCGCCGGCTGCGTAGAGGCCCGGAATGACTTTGCCGTTCACATCCACAACTTCAGCGTTCGGTGTGATTCTGAGACCGCCGCAGGAGAAGTGAACGTCCTGAGTTTCTTTACCGAAGAAATACGGCGGCTTGTTGATGAGCTGAGTGAATGTGGTCTTGCCGAAGTCCGGGTCTTCCTTCTTGGCTGCAAATTCGTTGTAGCGGTCGAGTGTGGCCTGAAGAACCTTCGGATCAACGCCCATCTTCTGAGCCATTTCTTCGACGGTGTCGGCCTTAAAGACGATGCCTTTCTTCAGCTTGCCTTCAACGGAGGCGCCCTTCAGAGACTGGTCGTCCGTGATGACCCACATTGTTCTGCCGGGAAGAGCGAGAACAGCGTCAGCGATGGCGTCGCGTCTTCCGCCTTCATTGACGAAGCGCTTGCCCTGAGGATCTACGAAGATGTCACCGCCTACGTAGTCGATGCAGCGGCCGCCGACGAACGGAATCAGCTGGATGTAGTTCATGCCGTCAGTATCAGCGCCGATCTTTGTAGCCATGTTGATACCGTCACCGGTAGAGCCGTCAAAGGATTTGCCGGTCGGGTTGGCGGTTGTTTTGAAGGAGGCGTCTAAGCGTCTGTCATAGCGCATACGCATCGGAACGTTCGCGGTGAAGCCGCCGGTTGCCAGAACAACTGCTTTGGCCTGATAAGTAATCTTTTCGCCGTTCTTTGTCTGAGCGACGACGCCTTCAACCGGAGATTTGTCGTCTTTGCGGATCAGCTCAATTGCGCGTGTATTGGTCTTAACCTGTACACCGTGTTCTTTAGCTGCTTTGTTGAGAACGCGGATGTAATCGTGTCCGGCGTTCTTGTCTCCGGAGTTGTGAGAACGAGCGAAGAGGCCGCCCCAAGCTTCGAAGACACGCGGGTTCCACTGTACGCCGAGTTTTTCCATCCATTTAATGGCCGCTTCGGAATTGTCGGCAAGTGTTTTAACCAGTTCGGGATTGGCGCGGAAGTCGCCGGCTTTCATTGTCTGAGCAGCCATCTTTTCTGCGGAGTCTTCAATGCCGAGCGCTTTCTGACGTTCGTGGTCAACCGCGTTCACGGAACCGCCGGAGATGACGGTATGGCCGCCGACAACAGGATTCTTTTCAAGAAGAACAATGTTTTTTGCACCGGCTTCGGCAGCGGAGACGGCGGCTGAGAAACCGGCACCGCCCGCGCCGACGATGACAACGTCAGCCTGAACAGTCTGGTCGGCCCAAGCGGCGGAAACTGCGAGTGCTAAAGCGGAAGCAACGATAATTTTCTGCATTTTTAATCTCCATCAAGAAGTTGAGTTTTAAAAGTGAAACCTTGTTGATGGATATTTTGTCGTGTCCGGCTTTTGGCCATAATGTACCTTCGTGCATATGCACCAAGGTGCATACTCGTTATCGCCGATTGAGTTCTTCGGCGATTTTGAGTCCGGCGATTCGGCCAAACACAAAGCAGGAGATTAGCGAGTCGCCTCCTAAGCGATCCGCGCCATGGATACCGCCCGTGACTTCGCCTGCCGCATAAAGGTTTTTAATCGGACGGTCCGCCTGATCCAGGACTTGGGCTGAAGGATTGATTTTGAGACCGCCGCAGCTGAAGTGCGCGTCAAAGCGTTCTTTTCCGAAATAAAAGGGCGGTTTCTCGATTTTCTGAGTAAATGTGGTTTTACCGAAGTCCTCGTCCCTTCCTTGTTCAGCAAACTTGTTGTAGCGGTCAATCGTGTATTTCAGGACTGCGCGGTCGACACCCATTTTGTCCGCAAGTTCTTGGATGCTGCCCGCTGTGTCGACAACGCCCGTCAGAAGTTTTGCTTCTAAGCCGGAATTCTTGGTTGACTGAGCGTCAGTCACCACCCACATGACGCGGTCGGGAAGATTCAGAAACGCTTCCGAGACAAAGCGCACTTCAGCGCTTTCATCCACAAATCTTTTTCCGGATGAATCAAGGAAGATGTCGCCTCCGACGTAGTCAAGAAGGCGGCCGCCCTGAAGCGGAATGAGCTGTATCGCATCCATATCCACGGTTTTCGCGCCGATTGTCTCAGCCATAAGAATGCCGTCACCGGATGCGCTGTCGTATCCTGTTCCGTTGGGATCGGCGGTACTGCGGATGTTGCCGTCGAGCCTCTGGTCGTAGCGCATCCGCATGGAAAGGTTCCCGGTAAAGCCTCCGGTTGCGATAAGGACCGCTTTAGCTCGAATCAGTCTCTGCCGCTTGTTTTTATCAATGACGCTGATGCCTTGGACTCTTCCATCCTCAAAAATCAGGCGTTCAGCTTTGGTGTTGAGCAGCATCTGCACGCCCAAATCCCGGGCATGGCGATTGAGGGTGCGCAGATACAGCATGCCGTTCCGTTTGGCTCCGGCAGAATGCGCTCGTTTATGCTTGCCGGACCAGGCTTCAAAAACCTCTTCCTGGAAAGGGATTCCAAGTCCGGAGAGCCATTGGAAAGTTGGGTAGGCATTGCTGACAAGCGTTCTTACCAGTGCCGGATCGTTACGATATGCGCCGGTTTCAAGAATCTGCTGCTCCCATAATTCGGGACTGTCTTTAATGCCTTGGCGCAGCTGCATTTCCGGATCCACGGCGTTGACGCTTCCGCCCGAGAGCGCGGAGTGTCCGCCGATGAAGGGAGCTTTTTCAATGACAAGGATATCTTTTAAACCGGTTTCCGCGGCAGCGGCCGCAGCGGAAAGCCCTGCGGCGCCGGACCCGATGATGATCAGACTGTATTCTTTTTCAGATGCGGCTGAAAGCGTAGGAACGCAGCTCAGCAGCGAGCCCAAAAGAAAAAAGCGTCTATTCATACGATACCTGCAGTTCGTTAAGGAAGGCTGCCAGCTCCACGGCTGAGGCTACATTAAGTTTTGCGCAGACGTTTGAGCGATGCATCTTTACCGTACGCTCGCTAATGCCTAAGTCATAAGCAATGACCTTATTGAGTTCCCCTTTAGCTACACGCAGTGCAACCTCTTTTTCTCTTGGCGTTAGAGACTCAAAGACCGATTTCAGCTTCTCGCGGGATTCGATGCTTTCTGTCAGTGCAACACTTTCTTTGACCGCTTTGCAGACGGCAGCCTGAAGCCGCTCGGGTTTGGAAGTTTTTTCAAGGAAGTCAGAGGCGCCGCGCTTGAGCGCGTGCACCGCCATATCCAAATCTCCATGACCTGATAGAAAGATAATAGGAAGGCGGCAGTCCTTTTGATTTAATTTGACCTGCAGCTCCATGCCTGTCATCTCAGGCATACGCACATCAAGCACCAGACAGCCCGGTCTTGAAAGATCGTCGGTTTCAAGGAAGTGAACGGCGCTTTCGTATTCTTTGATTTCCCAGCCCATCACGCTGAGGAAGAACGAGGTGGAGCTTCGAGCGTCTGCGTCGTCGTCAATAATTCTAACCAGCGGGTGCTTCATTTCCCTTATCCTTTTCAATGGTGAACTTCGCGCTTATGCCGTTTGGCTGAAGGCGGCTGAATTCCAGCGTGCCGCCGTGACTGTCCGCGATTCCTCTCACAAGAGAAAGACCGATGCCCATTCCGTTGGGCTTAATGCTGTCGCCAAGAGATTTAAGTCTGGCAAATCCGGCATCGTCGAGCGCCGGGCCGTTGTCTTCCACCTCAATACAAAAGTGATCGGTGTCGGCGTCGGTAATCGTAAGAGAAACGGCCGGCTGACTTTGAGATTCTGCGGCGCTGCAGGCGTTGCGCATCAGATTGATCATCAGCAGTTCCAGTTCCAGAGGTTCGCCACTGACATAAGCGTGTTGGGGTCCCTGGTATTTAATCGGAATATTTTTGTACTGTCCTGAAGCGAGAACGGTAAGTGCGCTTTCTGCGATCTGAGTTAAATCGCATCTTTTGAGTGTGCCGCGTTTGCGTTTGGCGTAATTGCGCACGCGGATGATGATGTCGCCGATCCTCTCGCTGTTGGATTCCAGATTTGAGATGGCTTTTGCGGTCAGCGCGTCCGAGCGGCCTTCTTTTTGGAGGTGATACTTGAGGCCTGCCAAGTAGTTGTTGATCGCCATCAGCGGCTGCTGGCATTCGTGAGCCAGCATCCCGGACATCTGGGAGATCACGCCGAATTTTTCCAGCTGAGCGAGTCGGAGTCTGGATTCGCGCTGCTCTTTTTCCAGCTGAATTTGTCTTTCAAGCGTTCGCTTGACCTGAGCCGTCCGTTTGGCAACGGTCCTTCTGAGATAGAACCAGTTGCCGATGAGCATGAGAAGCAGTAAAGCGGCGACTCCGATCTCTGTTCCGAAGCGGCTGATGACTCCGTTTAGGCTCCAGTCTTTGAGATAAGCGTAGGGACCGATCTGAAGGTCGCGATACAAGTCGCTGACTTTGGAGAAGCGGTTGGCAATCGTCCATTCGTAGTCGTTGGTCGCTCCTATGGAAATGAGTGCGGAAGTTACTTCCCAGGCCAATTTCGGAGAGGTCTGTTCCACGGAGGCAAAGACAATGCCGGGATAGAGATCCGTTGAATGCGCGCAATGAAGTGTTGTATTGGATTTTGGCGCGACAACCTTGAATTCGCTTTGGTCCAGCAGGCCTTCATCCGCCATTTTCTCAAGCAGGCAGGCTGATAAGATCGCGACATCCGCTTTCCTTTCGACGAGCGCCATCAGCGCGTCCGGAAATTGAAAATGCGAGAAGAGGGCCTTTGAGAAAAAGTTGTCTGGGTTAAAGCCGAGCTTATGTATTTCATGGAGTGCGATGAGCCAGCCGTCAAAGGAGTTCGGCTGAGAGGCGACAACGGTCTTTCCTTTCAGCGACGCCAGGGAGTCCAGATCTTTTCGATCGGCGAGCGTCACAAACGTACTTGCTTCGGATGCAGACGGATCCTCAGAGAGGACGGTCTTTCTAGTCGCGATGTGCATCGCACCCTGCAGGAGACTGAGCTCGTGAAATGTCCCTGCAGAGCAGATAAAGAAACTGACATCCTGCCTTTTGAGATCTTCGGCCGGATTGATCGAATTCACTGGAACAAATTTGAACTGATGCTGCGGAAGTTTTTGGTTTAGATAATCCAATGTCGGGCTGAGTGTTTCTGAAAACAGGCCCGGATTGAAAGAGTCAATGATGCCGATTTTGATCTCATCGGCATGAGCGTAGGTACAAAAGGTCAGCGCTGCGAACACAGAGGCTGCAGCGTTAAATATCTTTCTAACTCTGTTCACCGTTGACCACTTCATCATTTTTAAATTTTTTGGGCCATTGTTACATATTCTCGGGTGGGTGCATAGAGAGGTTTTTACCCGAGAGGATTAGCAAATAAACGGTAATTCCAAAAGTCGAAAGAATACTGAGTGTCAGGAACGCGCAGATAAAAAAATGGGCGGCCGAAGCCGCCCGGGGGAAGGGCCTATTAGTTCAGGATGAACATTAAGACGGTTACAACAACCAGTGCGAGAATGACCGGGATCGCTGTGCGTTTGACGATTTCCATCGGATTCACGCCGGCGATACCTGCGAGAATGATGACGCCGCCTGCGACCGGAGACATTGTGCGGCCAAGGCCCGCGGCAATCTGAGCGACTGCGCCGAGCTGAACGACGGTCAGACCGAAATCAGCCGCGTTCGGAGTAATGGCTTCGTTAAAGGCAAGTGCAGCGGCATTGCCGGAACCGCAGATCGCGGCCATAACAAAGGGACCGACAGCGGCGGCGAACATGGCGACCGACTGAGAACCTTTCATGGCGTCAACGAGCGTGCCGGTTAAACCGATCGACTTCATGCCGGCGGCAAAGAGCGCGGCAGCGGCGATCAGGATCACGACATCACAGAAGCCGTCGCCGGCACCGCGGCAGAAACGCTTGGAGACGTCGCCGACTTTCTGCTTATTAAAGATCGCGACAACGATGCCGATTGCGGTACCGATCAGCATGCAGACCGGAACGGAGAACGCTTTAGTCGGAAGAAGACCGACCTGCTTGGACGCAAGGACCAGAAGCGCGAGCGGAATAATCGGAACAATCGCTTTGATCGGATTAACTTTGAAATCTTTCTGAATTTCTTCGCCTTCGGGCAACTCTTTGGTGATCTCTGTCGAGCCCACGCCTTCCTTTAAGAACGCGCAGATCACGGCAAGAACGATCGCGGCGACGACGGCACCCACGGCGCACGGAAGCGCTTCCTGCATAATCACGATCATGGCGTCAGCGGACGGGATTTCTTTAGCTTTGAAAGCGATAGAAGCAATCTGCGGATTGAACATCAGGCCCGGGCTGACCACTGAACCCCAAGTTCCGACAAACACGGCGGCAGCCGCCATGACAGGACGAACTTTGAGCGCGATCAGTGCAGGAATCAGCAGAACACCGACCGCGGCCGCAATACCGGCCGCTGACGGCAGAATGATGTTGAGAACCCAGGTAATCAGCGCGGCGCCGGGGATGACTATGAACGGTACATGTGTCAGCGGTTTAACCAGCATGTTGACTAAATGATCTGAACATTTGGTATACGTCATGACATAACCAAAGCCCATGACGGTCACAATAGTCGGAACCAAGCCGCCGTTAACGAGCTGTTTGACAAATGCGTCTACTGCGACGGACACCGTTGTGGATGATCCCGCGAATACCTGGCCGATGAAAGCCATGATTAAACCGGAGCAGGCGAGCACCAGACGGGCTTCATAGTTTTTATAAATGAGGTAGAAAGTTAGAACAACAATTGCTAAGCCAATCCAAATCATAATGAGTTCCTTAGGGTTGAGAGAGAAGGTTTTCGAAGGCTTTATCCAGCATTTCGTCACTTTGCTGAAGTTTGTCACGAAGGGTCTTGACGGTGTCGGTGTCTAAAGCGATGCGCTCTTCAAGCTCTTCAATAGATTTGCGAACGTTTTCGGGGGAAGGGGAACCGGCTCCGACCGTATTTTTAACCGCGTGTACCGGAGAAAGCGCCTCGCGCAGCTGGGATTCCGTGAGCTTGAATTCCTGCGCTTTTCCGTCGAGACGCTCTGTGACTTTACCGAAGATCTCGGCGGCTAGCTCATACGGGAAGTTATCGGGATAAAGCTCTTTTTGACGGGCGACTGTCACGATTTCGCTGGCGAAGGTGTGGCCGATTCTAAAGGGAAGGCCGAACTTTCTCTGCAGCGCTTCAGCAAGCGCCATCGTTGTGGTCCAGTCGGAATTTAATTCTTCCAGGCTGCGTTTGGCGTTCACACGAAGCTGAGAGAAGGCAAGATCGGTCAGCTGAAGCATTTCAACGCCCTTAACAAAGACGCCGGAACAGTCTTCAAGCACCGTTTCCTTATTGTCGTACATGCCAAGCTGCAGGTTGTGCGCCCGAAGGAAAGATGTCTGCATCGCGCCGACCACGTCAGAGGCAACCGCACGGGTTTTATTTAGGACGCCCGGGTTGCGCTTCTGCGGCATCGCGGACGAGCCGTAGGCAGCAGACTGATCAAGCAGCAGCCAGGGCCGAGTCTGTGAATACTGCTGAGCCAAGTCCTGCATCAGCACTCCGATGCGGATCGCCACGTTTGCGGAAATCGAGGCGGCTTCAAGCGGTACGTCAAAGAGACTGATCTGAGCGGCGTCCAGACCGTTTTTTATGGGGCTGTCAAACCCTAAAAGCGAAGCAAGCTTCTCGCGGTTGAGCGGCCAGCTCGAGCAGGCGAGAACCGCAGCGCCAAGGGCGCTTCGGTTGATACGCTGATAAGCTTCATTGATACGATCCGCGTCGCGCTCGAACGATTCCAAAAATCCGCACAGATAGAAGGCAAGCGTGATCGGCATCGCCTGAACGCCGTTGGTGTAGGCAGGGATGTAAGTCTCGACGTTGTCTTTGGCAATTTTCAGCAGTCGGGTGCGAAGCGCATTGAAAGCGTCATAGAAATCGAGAACCGCCAGACGCAGTCTTGCCTGATTGAGCGTAGTGAACATGTCCTGACGGCTGCGTCCGGAGTGGATCAGAGTGGCGGATTCGCCGCAGGCCTCAATCAGAAGCTTTTCCAGAGGCATGATGTCCGTAAGGCGTTCCCTGCCCGGTTCATCCTGAATCCCTTCGGCTCTTTTCTGCGCGCGTGCAATTTTGACCGCGGTCTCATGATCAATGATGCGCTCGCTCTCGAGCATAACCAGCGAGGCTCGGTTCATGCGGTTCTGCCAATAAGCCCAGTCTTTTTTCTTGGCTTCGGGGCTTGTCGCGTCAAATGCGTCATGTCCCCATGGCGTCACACGAATAGTCATTATTTCTCCCGGTGATTGAGTATTGAATACGCTTACAGTCTATTCTTTGCCGGGAGAAGCGACGTTCTAATTTTGCACGGATACTTGTATTATCATTGATCTATTTCTAACTGTAACAGTCGATGTTCTTCGAAAATAAATCAAAAGATTGAATGAAAGGATTCTATTTATTTAAAATTTGACACGAATATTCGTGCAAAAATTGATCATATAAGGGAAAATTCTAAGATAGGAATCGAAAAAATTCCTTAATAAGCGAACTAACTAAAAAGGGCGAGCAGTCCGGAGAGCGGCGCGAAATCGAACGCCTGTTTCGCATGCGGACGAACCTTGGGTTTGGCATGCCAGGCGATGGAAAGGCCGGCCGCCTCCAGCATCGGAATATCGTTGGAGCCGTCGCCCATCGTGATGAGCTGGGAGAGTTCAATGCCGTGCTGCAGAGCGTAGGCTGACACATAGGAAATCTTGCCGCGGCCGTCAATAATCGGCGTGCCGAAAGGTCCGGTCACGCGGCCCGTCAATTTACCGTCGATGATTTCAAGTTCGTTGCTGATGACGTGTGTAAAGCCGTAGCGGGCTTTGACCACTTCCGTGACGCAGCTGAATCCGCCCGAGACAAGAAGCATCGGAATTCCGGCTTCTTTAAGCGCAGAGACCAGTTTTTCCGCTCCGGGATTTGGCCTGATGTGACGATCAATCAGACGATCCACGATAGAGGCGTCGGCGCCGGCGAGCAGTTTGACGCGGGCTGTGAGACTCTCAGCGTAGTTATGAATTTTGCCCTGCATCGCCAGTTCGGTAATTTTGGCGACATCTTCGCCTTTGCCGACAAAGGATGCCATCTCATCGAGTGTTTCCAGATTCAGAAACGTGGAATCCATATCGGTCGCAAAAAGCTTGAACTGACTCAGCTTCAAACTCGGTTCAATCCAATTGGCGTCGATTTGAAGCGCGCGGCATTTGCCTGCCCATCGCGTCTCAAATTCCTCTCGATTCATTCGCTGAAGACGAACCGCGCAGGGCTCTTTTATGACTCCCTTCCGGCCGATGGTATGCAGAAATTTTTGCAGAGTCTCTTCATGTCCGATCTTGGTTTGGAGAACTAGATCCTGGTTCACGTCAGCTCCTTGAGAATTCTGAGAATGGCATCCCCTCGTTTATCAGGGGTCTCGTTATAAGCCTCTAATCGTAACCGATTCGGTCCCATCATGCGCATATTTCTATTCTTTTGAAGCATGAAAAAGAATTTTTGAGGATCAAAACTAGGGTTATCCACAAATGTCATGATGATGGCTTCATCGGCCGCATCGATTTTTTTAACGCCGAGCGGCTTAGCTTCAATACGAATGCGATGGGTAAGAATGAGATTCTTTGCCTCTTCGGTCAGTTTGCCGTAGCGGTCAACGATTTCTTCCTGAATTTCGTACAGATCTTCACGTGTCTTGACCTGCGCAAGACGCTTGTAGAACATCAGACGGTTATGGACGTCCGGCACGTAGTCTGAACGCAGCAGGGCAGGCGAGTGCAGGTTGATTTCCGTGGTCGCTTCCAGCGGCGAAAGCAGATCAGGTTCACGTCCTTCTTTAAGCGCGGTCACCGCCGAGTCAAGCATTTGGGTGTAGAGGTCAAAGCCCACACCCGTCATGCTCCCGCTTTGATGCTCTCCCAAGACCTCGCCGGCTCCTCGGATTTCCAAGTCATGCATCGCCAGATAGAAACCGCTTCCGAGCTCTTCCATTTCCTTAATCGCTTCAAGCCGCTTGCCGGCGTTTTTGGTAATTGCGCCTTCGCCCGGCGTCATTAAATACGCGTAAGCCTGATGGTGCGAGCGGCCGACACGGCCTCTCAGCTGATGCAGCTGCGCCAAACCGAATTTATCCGCACGGTGCATGATGATCGTGTTGGCGTTCGGGATGTCGATGCCGGTTTCAATAATGGTCGTGCACAGAAGCACATTGGTACGCTGTGCATAGAAGTCCCTCATGACGCGTTCAAGTTCACGCTCATTCATCTGTCCGTGGGCGACGCCGATACGAGCTTCGGGAAGCAGTTTTTCGAGTCGAGCCCGAGCGTTCTCAATTGTTTCCACTTCGTTATGCAGGAAATAGACCTGACCGCCGCGTTTAAGTTCACGCAGCACAGCCTCACGAATCAGAGAGTCGCTTTCGCGCTGAACGAATGTCTTGATCGCAAGACGTTTCTGCGGCGCCGTCGCAATCACAGAGAAGTCGCGAATGCCTTCAAGCGACATGGAAAGCGTTCTCGGTATCGGGGTCGCGGTCAGCGTCAGAATGTCCACCTCCGAACGAAGCGATTTCAGCTGCTCTTTCTGCCGCACGCCAAATCTGTGTTCTTCATCAATGACGACTAAACCGAGATCTTTGAATTCGACCTTGTCGGAAAGAATCTTGTGCGTGCCGACCACAATGTCAATAGAGCCGTCCTTCAGGCCGTTGATCGCAGCCTGGGTCTCCTTAGTCGAGCGGAAGCGGGAGAGTTCGGCGATGCGGACCGGAAAATCCGCGAAGCGGTCCTTAAATGTCTGAGCGTGCTGCTCAGCAAGCAGAGTGGTCGGACAAAGAACCGCGACTTGTTTGCCGCCCATAACTGCCATGAACGCCGCTCGCAGCGCGACTTCAGTCTTGCCGAAGCCGACGTCGCCGCAGACGAGTCTGTCCATCGGCTTATCGGAAATCATGTCTTCATAAACCGCTCGGATCGCAGCACTCTGATCGGCGGTTTCTTCAAACGGGAAAGCCTCGGAAAATGCTTCGTAATCGGCCAGACTGAACTTAAAGGCGAAACCCTTGCGGGACTCTCTCAGCGCATAGATATTGAGCAGTTCGGCCGCAGTATCACGGACCTGTTTTGCGGCTTTCTTACGAGCCTTTTCCCACTCGCCGCGTCCGAGCGAATGAAGCGGAGCGGTTTCCGGATCCGAGCCCGAATATCTGGAAATTAAGTGCAGCTGCGCGACAGGAACGTAAAGCTTGGCTTCGTTGGCATAATCGATCTGAAGGAACTCAGCCGGGCCGTCCGGCGTATCCATTGTGGAAAGACCGCGATAGCGGCCGATGCCGTGCTCCAAGTGCACCACCGGATCACCGACTTTCAGCTCCGACAGATCACGGATCATCATGTCGATGTTGCTTTCGCGTTCGGTGCGTCTGCGCTTTCTTCTGACCGAACGCTCGCTGCCCGCATAAAGTTCGGTTTCCGTCAGAATGGAGATCGCCGGATCCTCAAGATGCATTCCGTCATAGAGAGGTCCGTAGCAGAGCGCGAAGTCCTTGCCGCTTTTAAGGAAAGACTCGAAATTCTTCGTGGTAGGAATCGCAAGTCGATTTTCTTTCAGGACTTCGGAAATGGTTTCGAGGCGTCCTGCGGAATTGGCCATGATCAGGAGCCTGCAGCCTCGAACCTTGGAAAGATCCCGGTAGGCTCTAAGGCCTTCAAGCGGATCTTCCTTGCGTCTTTCGATGGAAACATTCGGAAGATCGGGCGCCTCGTGCAGTCCGTCAAGAAGCACTAAGCGCGGATATTCTCCCGCGTGTTCGAAGAATTCTGTTGCCGTCAGATAAAGCTCTTTCAAATCAAGAAGCGGGCGTTCTCCGTCAGCGCGAAGAAAACGGGCGCGCTCCTCGGTTTCTTTATCGAACTGAATAATCGCTTCGTTGACATCTCCGAGCAGCATCAAAGTGCAGTCTTCGCCGATGTAGTCAAAGAGGGTTTCCGTCTTATCAAAAAAGAGCGGAAGATAGTTCTCAATTCCGGCGGGCGCAATCCCGTTTTCGATGTCTTTGTAGAGCGAAACTTTAGAAGGATCGCCGTCAAATTTTTCTCTCCAGCGTCCGCAGAATCGGCTTCTCGCATCTTTGTCCATCGGAAATTCGTGCGCGGGAAGCAGACGAATTTCATCGACCTTTTCAACTGAGCGCTGATTATCTGGATCAAAGATGCGGATTTCGTCGATCTCGTCGTCAAAGAAATCCAGTCGGTACGGCTTTTTGGCGCCCATCGGGAATAAGTCAAGAAGTCCTCCGCGAACGGCGAACTCACCTTGCGCGACCACCTGAGAGACATGCTCGTAGCCGCGGGCGACCAGATCTCTGCGAAGTTCGGTCGGATCAACGCGCTGGCCCTTTTGGAAGAAGAACGTCGTTGCGCCGATAAATTCCCGAGGCGAGAGCCTTTGAGAAGCGGTGCTCGCGGAAATCAGCAGCACATCGACGCCATCCTTGACGGAATGGCGGTTGAGAAGTTTAAAGAGGGTCTGAAGCCGCTCGCCCACCAAGTCGGCATGCGGACTGAGAACGTCGTAGGGAAGAGTCTCCCAATCCGGAAAAACGCTCAGGCGAAGTGAGGGATCGAACCAGCGGACTTCTTCGGCAAGACGAATCACATCTCCCGGATCGGAGCAAATGACGGTGAGAAGCCGACCGGAAGCTTTCAGGCGGGCGCCGTTCTGAGCGACGGAAAGCGCTAGCGCGCTTCCTGCAGGTGCTTTTTCTTTGTATCTTTCTTTAGGGTTCAGATCCGCGGCGGACTTGCCGACGACGGGAAGTGCGTTAAAGGCTGTTTCTTTCGACATTTGAAGTTAAACCTTCCAGCGTGTCGAGGATAAGACACCAGTCGAGCCATGCTTTGCGCTTTTCTCCGGGCGAGCGAAGCAGGTAGGACGGATGGAAAGTCACAATGACTTTACGGTTTCTTCCCCCGACATTAAATTCGTGTACTTTGCCGCGCAGCGGGTTAAGCGCCTTAGCTTCACCAAAGAAGCGGGATGCGGCGGGTTTGCCCATCGCGACAATCAGATCAGGATCGATCAGCTCGATCTGCCGATCAAGGAACGGCTGACAGGCGATTTTTTCAGATTTTTCGGGCGTCGCGTTCATCGGCGGACGACATTTGAGCATATTGAAAATGCCGAGATCCTTTTGACGATCGAGTCCGCAGGCTTCCAGAATATGATCAAGCAGCTTTCCCGAGGGGCCGACAAAAGGTTTACCCTGACTGTCTTCTTCCCGACCGGGCGCCTCGCCGATCAGCATCAGGCGCCGCTTCGGTTCACCCTCGCCGAAAACCGGCTGAATTCTTTGACGACTGATCGCGCAGACTTTGCAGTCATGCACCAATTGTTTCAGCTCAGTCCAATCCGCATGGAGAATTTTTTCCTGTCTTTCAGAAGAAAAGCCTTCCGCGGAGACGCTTCTGTCGTTCATGCCGTGCGCAGTGTTCTGCGGTTCAGCTGCCGCTTTACGAACAGGCTGAGGGGGCGTGCGGTGCGGCATTTCGCGCGGAACGCTATGAGCGGAAGCGGTACGCAGAGTTGCCTGCGGCGCATCTTTCTGCACTGCTTCAGAGCGTACAGGCGCACGATTCTCGGGCGCGGGTTTTGGCGCTTCGGTCAGCGCGGGAGCGGCTTCAGGCTCCTCCGCTTGCTCTGCGAGACTGAGCAGTTCACCTCTTTCTACCCATTGAGGTCCGAGATTAAGGGCGTTCCAGAGTTCGGTTTTTCTTTTATCGAGCACGATGTCAGCTTCCGTTCAGGTGCATGGTTATGGCGTCTTCTTTGCCGTGCGGGCCTTTGTAATAGCTTTTTCTTCGTCCCATCACGGTAAAGCCGAACTTCTCATAGATGCGGATGGCGGGAGAGTTGCTTGCGCGCACTTCAAGAAACCAATGTTTAATATTGCGCGCTTTCGCTTCATTAAGCATTTGACGAATCAGAAGGGATGCGATGCCTTTGCGTTTATGCAGAGGATGCACCGCGATGCGTAAAAGTTCGCCTTCGTCAAAGATATAGCTGAAGATCAAATATCCGACAACCGTGTCGGATGAATCTACCGCGACGAAGCATCCGTCTTTATTTAAAGAGGATTCGACGGAAGCGCTGCTCCAAGGTTCGTAAAAGGAGAGCGCTTCAATGCGGACGACCTCGTCAAGGTGCACCGCCGTCATCGGGAGAACTTTAAACAAGTCCGTCATTGTGTCTGCCTAGAGAAATAATCCGGCTTCTCTTTCTTTGATTGTCATCGCGACATGGTCGCGGACATAAAGGGGAGAGGCGTTTTCCGCGCTTGTGAGCCGGCCCTCGGCAAATGCCTGCTGCGCAAGCGGCATCAGCATGGAGGCGTTCACGTCTTCTGCAGAAAGGAGTTTTACGGAGCCGAGCGAACCGATTTCTTTTTCGTATACGCGAAACGCGTTACCGCAGACATATTCAATACTGTAGTCGTCGCACAGCGCTGTAATTTCTTCGGGCTTGCGGGTGCAGGGAGCCAGGATTTCGACAAACTCGCCGTTTTCATAGCGGTAGGCCGCGCAGTAAGTTTCATGCATGCGCGCGTCGATCGCCGAAAGCAGTCGACATCCGTCGGCAATGACATTGCGGTGGCAGTAGGCGAGCGCCGTAAGGGTTCCGATAGGAATAAGCGGCAGGTTAAGCGCCCAGCCGATGCCTTGTGCAAGGCCGCACGCCACGCGGACGCCCGTAAAGGCGCCCGGACCGTTGCCGAAGGCGACCGCGTCAAGTTTATCGGCGGATCCGCCTGCGGATTCGAGCGCTCTGCGAATCATTCCGATAAATACTTCGGTATGTTTCTGATCGACTTCCGACTGAATAAAGATTTCCGAATTGAAACCGGAAACCGCCGCTGAGCAAAGCGTTCCCGAAGATTCCAAACATAATATCGCAGCACACATAAAACGACTCCTTATTGGCGTCTATTTTAACGAATTCCGCGGAATTCCCCGAGCGTAAGCGCGGGATGGATAGCGGCCGGCCGAATGTCAATTCAGCCGATGATTTTTGATATATCTCTCAATAATGGCAGTTGTTGCTCCGTCTCCAACTGA
>Ga0073906_1000201_pt1 | contig 103577 bp, 84 predicted proteins | sample Inofromicrocosms_FD_65485 | JGI IMG/M metagenome (GOLD analysis project Ga0073906, IMG submission 65485) | Mouse cecum microbial communities from Vienna, Austria - Inoculum for glucosamine and mucus D2O microcosms | ecosystem: Host-associated > Mammals > Digestive system > Large intestine >...
TTGATTAACAACGCATTACCCCCCCCCTGTTTTCATCTTTCTTAACAGTAAAAAGGCGCTTTTTCCGCTACAGATTATCTACCTTTGCGGCAACAAAATTTTCAATTCCGGATTTATCCCGATTCTACAGATGTTCACAATCGCACTTTACATACTTTACCTTATATTTACCATATTCTATACATATAATAAATAAGAAGGCCACGCTCCGTTCCTCCGGCAGCCTCCGGAAAATATTTTTGTGTGAATTTAGGAAAAGTGTTAACTTTGCACAATATATTTTTTTAATGCCAGGATGAAACAAGTGACTTACGAAGGGCTTACATTCGAGCCTTACATTACCCGAGAAGCCATCAACGCCCGCATCGCAGAGCTGGGCAAAGACATAACGCGCGACTGCGCCGGAAAAATGCCTCTGTTTCTTGTCGTTCTGAACGGGGCATTTGCTTTTGCCAGCGACCTGTTCCGTGCCGTCGAGGGAATCGACGCGGAAATTTCATTCATCCGCCTGAAAAGCTACGAAGGCATGGGGTCGACAGGCGTTGTAAAGGAAGTTCTGGGTCTTCATGACGACATCGCCGGCCGCACGGTAATCATCGTGGAAGACATCGTCGACACGGGCAATACCATCTTCCGTCTTATAAAGGATCTGGAAGCCAAACAGCCGGCTGAAATCAAGGTGGCCACACTGCTTTTCAAACCCGATGCGCTGGTGCGCCCCGTCAAGCCGGACTATGTAGGCTTCAACATTCCTACGAAATTCATCATCGGCTACGGACTCGACCTCAACGGCAAAGCCCGCAACCTCAACGACATCTACGTCCTCAAAGAAGAAAAATAGAATCACTACACTACCGCAATGTTGAATATCGTGATATTCGGTGCCCCCGGAAGCGGCAAGGGCACGCAAAGCGAACGGCTTATCCGTGACTACGGACTTCATCACATCTCCACGGGCGAGCTCCTGCGCGACCATATCGCCCGCGGAACCGAACTGGGCAAAATCGCCGACAGCTTCATATCCAAAGGCCAGCTTATTCCCGACGATCTGATGATACGCGTTCTGGCCCACCATCTTGAAAACAACAGCGACAAAACAGCCGCCGGCGTGATTTTCGACGGTTTCCCCCGCACTATTCCACAGGCGGAGGCTCTGGGCAAGCTGCTGAAAGAACATAATACGGATGTCCACGCTGTAGTGGGACTCGAAGTGGACGAAGACGAGCTGATACGCCGCATGATAGAGCGCGGCCGCCAGTCGGGCCGCTCCGACGACAATCCGGAAACGATAAAGAAGCGTCTGGACGTGTACCACAACAGCACTTCTCCCTTGCGCGATTATTATAAAGAACAAGGCAAATACCACGCAATCGACGGCAAGGGCGACGTGGAAAGCATCTACAATTCGATCCGCGACTCCCTGGCACGCAACGGATTCGAGAACTGAACAAAACGGATTTTCATCCGCATCCCTACTCCTCACATACCATCACCCGAATACCACGTCATGGCCAAATACGAATTCGAAGGCATATACAGCAAGCCGCCATACGACCGGCTGTCCGAAATCTATCAGCACTCTTTCGCCGACAACTTCAATCTGCCGGCTCTGACAGATTACCTCACGGGCAAGACTCTTAAATACGGCGATGTGGCACAACGAATAGCACGCCTGCACCTGTACTTCGAAATGGCCGGCGTACGCCCCGGCGACAAAATAGCCCTGCTGGGAAAAAACACGCCTACATGGGTGATGACATTCTTAGCCACCATCACCTACGGCGCCACCATAGTGCCCATACTGCATGACTTCACGCCGGCCGACGCGGTGAATATAATCAACCACTCCGACGCAGTACTTCTCTTCGCCTCGGACAGCCTGATGGAGCAAATCGACTTCAACGAGATTCCAGAAATCCGCGCGGTGGTGTCGCTCGACAGCCGCAAAGTCGTGGCCGAACGGGGTTTCGTCAAGATGGGGCGCTACGTGCGCGACCATGCTGTCATAGTGAAGAACCTCAGCCGCCATTTCCGCAAGCGCTATCCGAACGGATTCAAACCCTACGACATACGCTACAAGGGTGTGGACGGCGATGCCGTGGCAGTGCTTAACTATACCTCAGGCACGACGGGCTTCTCTAAAGGGGTGATGCTCACTTACGAAAACCTGCGCGGCAACGTGGTGTTCGGCATACGCTCGCGGCTGCACTACCAGGGTTCGCGCGCACTGTCGTTCCTGCCGCTGGCACATGCCTACGGCTGCATGTTCGACATGCTTGTCCCGCTGGCCGTCGGCACCCACGTGACTCTGTTCGGCAAACTGCCGACACCGGCGCTTCTGGTAAAAGCCCTGAATCAGGTGCGCCCATCGCTGATAATATGCGTTCCTCTGATTCTTGAGAAAATCTACCGCAAGATGATCGTGCCTATGATCACCAAGCCTTCGATACGCTGGGTGCTCGCGGTACCGATGCTCGACAAGGCCGTTTACGCCCTTATACGCAGCAAACTCGTGGAGGCATTCGGCGGCTCTTTCGAAGAAGTCATCGTAGGTGGTGCCCCGCTCAACCCCGAGGTCGAGGATTTCCTGTACAAAATCAAGTTTCCTTTCACCGTCGGCTACGGCATGACCGAATGTGCGCCGCTGATAAGCTACACTCCCTGGCGCCGCTTCGTGCCCGGATCGGCCGGACGTGTCCTCAAGAACATCATGGAGGCCAAGATAGTGGCCGACGACACCCAAAGCAGCCACGACGGACGTCCTCTGGGCGAAATCGCTGTCCGCGGACTCAACGTGATGAAAGGCTATTACAAGAATCCCGAAGCCACCGAGAGCGCCCTCGACGCCGATGGCTGGCTGCACACCGGCGACATGGGTACAATAGGCGACGACGGCCGCACCATATTCATCCGCGGACGCTACAAAACCATGATTCTGTCGGCAAACGGCCAGAACATCTATCCGGAGGAAATCGAGGCCAAGTTCAACAACATGCCTTACGTGTCGGAAAGCCTTGTGGTGGACCGCGACGGCCATCTTGTGGCGCTTGTCCACCCCGATTCGGAAGCCGCCAACGAAGCCGGACTCGATGCCGCCGCGCTTGCGGAGGCCATGGAGGTCAACCGCCGCGAGGTCAACAAACTGGTGGCTCCGTACGAGAACATAGACAAAGTGGAGCTTGTAGAGAGCGAATTCGAGAAGACACCCAAACGCTCTATACGCCGCTTCCTTTACAAATAGCCCCGCTCATTAACCTAATTTAACCACAGTGGGCTGTAACTTCCGGAAAGCGGCCGCGTCTAATTGTCTATAAACATCTATTTGCAACATAAGTACAAACCTAAATAAGTGAATATGAAAAAGCTCATTCTCCGCGGTCTGTCAGTCCTGATGCTGGCATTCACCGCAACGGCTGCCGGCCAGGCACAGGATCTTTCCCAGATTCCGCCCCTGCCCACAGACCCCGCACTGCGCACAGGCGTGCTCGACAACGGCATGACCTATTACATCCGCCACAACAACACTCCCAAAGGCCAGGCCGATTTCTTCATCGCCCAGAAAGTAGGTTCAATCCTTGAGGAAGACAACCAGCGCGGCCTCGCCCACTTCCTTGAACACATGTGCTTCAACGGCACCAAGAATTTCCCCGGCAAAGGCATCATCAACTATCTTGAGTCGGTAGGCGTAAAATTCGGCTACAACCTCAATGCCTACACCTCGGTGGACGAAACTGTCTACAATATCTCGTCGGTACCCGTCGCACGCACCGGCGTGCAGGACTCGTGCCTTCTTATCCTCCACGACTGGGCCAACGCCCTGACTCTCGACGATGAAGAAATCAACGCCGAACGCGGTGTGATCCACGAAGAATGGCGCCGCAGCAACCAGGGCGCCATGCGCATCATCGAAGAGCAGCTCCCGAAAGTATATGCCGGCGGCCGCTACGGCTACCGTCTGCCCATAGGCACGATGGAGGTGGTCGACAACTTCGACCCGCAGGTTCTGCGCGACTACTACCACACATGGTACCGCCCCGACCAGCAGGCCATCATAGTTGTCGGCGACATCGACGTGGACTACATCGAGAACAAGATCAAGGAAATCTTCGCTCCCATCCCCATGCCCGCCGACGCCAAGCCTCGCGAGTATTTCACTGTAGACGATACCCCCGGCACCATTTTCGCAATCGGCAAGGACAAGGAAATGAGCGTAGGCGCATTCGACCTTATGTTCAAATATGACCTGTTGATTCCCGTCGAACTGCGCAACACGCAGATGTACTACCCCGTCGACTACATGACGCACATGGTACAGGCTATGCTCAACAGCCGCCTCAGCGACCTTGCCAAGCAGCCCGACGCCGAATTCGCCAGCGCCCGTGTCAGCTTCGGCGATTTCTTCCTCGCCAAGACCAAAGGTGCTTTCGACGTAGAAGCATACGCCAAAGGCAACAGCATCCTGCCCGCTCTTGAAGCCGTTTACCGCGAAGTGCTCCGCGCAGCCCGCGGCGGTTTCACCGTCGGCGAGTACGAGCGTGCCCGCGCCGAGTTCATCTCCCAGATAGAGAAGATGTACGAAAGCCGCAACGACCGCGACAACACCAGCTATGCCCGCGAATATGTGAAGCTCTTCACCGAGAATATCCCCGCCCCGGGCATAGAACTCGAAAAGCAGCTCTACGACGCCATCTCGCAGATGGTTACCGTCGACCAGCTCAACACCCTGCTTCCCGAAATTCTCAAGGCTGACAACCGCGTGTTCATGGCTATGCTTCCCGACAATGAAACATTCGGATTCCCCCAGGAAGAGGAAGTGGCCGCAATCATCAACGGAGTCGAAGCCGAGGATATCGCCCCCTACCGCGACGAAATGCGCACCGATCCCCTGATTCCGTTCGACATCAAGGCCGGAAAAATCAAATCCACACGCCACCTCGACGAATGGGATGCCACGGAATACACTCTCAGCAATGGTGTGAAAGTGATCGTGAAGCCCACCACATTCAAGAACAACGAGGTCTATTTCTGCGCCAACGCCAAGGGCAAAGGCACATCGACCATAGATCAGAGCCTCGCACCGACGGTCAAATTCCTTGACTACGCCATCAACCGCCACAGCCTGTTCAACTACAACAGCTCAGATATCCAGAAGTATCTGCAGGGCAAGCAGGCATACGTAGACGTCGACATCGACACTTATGTCCGTCAGGTCGACGGCAACTCCACAGCCAAGGATCTGCCCACTCTGATGGAACTTATCTATGCCACATTCTCCGGATTCGACATCGCCGAAAGCGACTTCGCAGCAACGCAGAGTTCTATCTCGGCCATGCTGGCAAACCAGGAGTCTACTCCCGACTACATATTCAGCAAGAACCTGCTCAAGAGCCTCTATGCAGCAGAGTCGAAACAGGCAATCAGCACCGCCGACATCGCTGCCGCCGAACGCGAGGCTTCAGTAGAAATCGTGCGCAACGCTCTCGACAACGCCGCAGATTTCACTTTTGTATTCGTCGGCAACATCGACGAGGAAAGCTTCAAGCCTCTGATGTGCCAGTACATCGGCAGCCTGAAGGCTAACGCCAAGAAAGCCACTAAGAAGTTCACCACCGACAGCGCATTCGAGCTTCCTCTGGGCAACGAAACCAATTACTTCACCACAACAATGGAAACGCCCCAGACATGGGCTTTCATCGGTGTGTTCGGCAAGACTCCCTACACATCTGAAAACAAGGTTCTCGCTTCCATAGCCGGACAGATCCTCTCGAAGCGTCTGCTCGACAAGGTTCGCGAAGAAATGGGTGCCACCTATTCCATCGGTGCCGGCAGCATGCTCACCCGCACCGGCGACGTGAACACCATTATCCAGGTTCCTTTCCCCATGAAGCCTGAGATGAAGGACGAGGTTCTCGCCGCTGTACACAGCATCATCAACGACATGACCTCGACAGTCAAGGCTGAAGAGCTGAATCCTGTAAAGGAATACATGATCAAGGATGCCGCCGAAAGCCTCGAAAAGAACGACGAATGGGTCAACGCTATTTCTGCTACAGGACTCAACGGCGTACAGACATTCACCAACGCCGCTGATGTCATAAACGGTATCACCGTAGAAGCCGTACAGAATTTCATGCGCCAGTTGCTCGATCAGAACAACTACCGTGTAGTGATCCTCGATCCTGCAAAATAAAAAAATTCAATAACAAAAAAACGGCTCCGTGTCAGGGTTGACACGGAGCCGTTTTTTTTAGTTTAGGGGTTAGAGTTGAGGGGGTAAAGTTTTGGGGGCTTCGCGGCGCATCGGGTTTTGTCCGACGAGTCGGACGGTCACAACGACGGCTCTCCGAGCCTCCGTGTTATTGCGGATGATACACCCCATGAAATCACGGGGTTAAGCACAAGCGCGCACCCTCCGGGTGCTTGGGAACAGTGCGGCAGGTCTGATAAACATCCGATAAACACGGACGGCGACTGCAGTCACATGCAGCGAGCAAGAATGTAAGAAGTGGCGCGGCACGTTCCCTTAAAAAGAGAGGCTGCGCCGTAAAACACAGCCTCATTTTTTATACTCTCCGCGATACTTGATGAAAAAACCATAAAAAGTAGAAATTTTTCTACCGAAACACCCGGAGATAAGTAGATTTTTTTCTACCTTTGTATTGTCAAACGATAACAAAAACCAATAATGAAACGTTACAAAGTAAAGGAGATCATTCAAATGCTTGAGGCCGACGGTTGGTACCTCCATACCATCAAAGGCGATCATCGACAGTTCAAGCACCCCGTAAAATCCGGTAAGGTTACTGTAAGAGGCAAGCCGAGCGAAACGTTGGATCAATTTTTACATAACAGTATCTGGAAACAGGCAGGATGGCGATAAGCCATCCTCCATTCCTCCTAAAAATAGAATATAATATGGATAAGACGAAATTAAAAGTACATGTTGGGTGGAGCGGGAAAAATTTCTGCTGTGGCCTCTCTGAAGATATAGGCGGGGCTGTCGTTGCAACTGCTAAAACGCTCGCCAAATTGAAAGAAGATTTTGAAGAATCCCTCCGTTGGCATATCGGGCAATGCCTCGCCGATGGCGACGCATTGCCCGATTATATAGCAAACGGAAATTACGAAATTGTTTATGAGCTTGATTCTGCTGCTATGTTACGAGAGGCCGAACGGTTCACTACTATGGCAACTATAAGCCGTGTTACCGGCATAAATCAGAAGCTGTTGAGCCATTACGCCAACGCACTCAAAGTACCGCGTCCCGCTCAGCGCCAGCGCATAGTCGACGGTCTTCATGCCATCGGTCGCCAATTTCTTGCGGTTCAATAGTTATCGTTTGACAGCTTTACTTTGACCGTTCGTCCCCGCCGAGCTTTCCGGCGGGGATTTTTATTTGCGCAATCTAATTATCTTACATTACCTTTGCAAGGCTAAATCATGGTATGATGCAAATAGTCGGAGTTGGCAGACATTTTTCATCTTATTTAACACACATCTGAATCGCATAAAGATGAATCGAAAAAGAAATTTTTGGAGATGGCTTGTTCTCTGGGCGAGAGCAGGAGCAATAGCGGAAGCCCGAAAAAAAAGAATTATGCGCGAGAATCTGGAAGCATGGAATAAAAATAATCGTGATTTCATAAGAGAGTGCGAGAAGGAGGATGAAAAAATCAGCCGAAAACCTTCAGCCGATGAAACGAGCACAGTCGGGTTTTATGGAAGCGACAGCGGCGACGGAACGGCTTTATAACGTACTTTAGTCCCTCTTTTACTATTAACACCTTGAGGCTGCGCCGTAAAACATTACGACACAGCCTCTTGTTTTTTATGGTCAAGCTGCCCGGGGCTGCTTATTATTTTAGCTTATCAGAAGCGGAAACCTGTAGAGAGGACTACGTTGTGATTGTTCTCTGTAAGGTCGGCTTTCGGTGCACGGATGCCGGCATAGTCGGTGTAGGCGTGGAAACTGCCTGTGCGGTGACGCCAGCTGTAGGTTGCGTCGATATACCATGCCTTGTATCGGTAGCCGAGTCCGAAGCTGATATTCTGTGTCGTGTTGGTAAAATTATAACTCAGATCCGTTCCGGCGGTCACAACCTCGATGTCGCCGTTGCGTGCGGCATCCTTCACTCCTGATGTCTGGTAGTTGTAGCCGGCACGTACGCTGAAACGTGGCGTGACGCGGTATTCCGCGCCAAGACGCACAATATTTGCGCCCTTATAATAATTCTTGATATCGGAGTTTACGTATTCGTTGCTCTCGAAATTCAGGCCGTAATATCCTGACTGGCTCTTGACGCGCATTGCATCGTAGGCCACACGCTCGTAGTCGAGGCTGACGATGGCACGGGGTCCGATGTAGAGCGAAGCGCCTACCATAAAACGCCACGGAGCGTTGAGGCGCGAGTCGTAGCTGTAGAGCATATTGTTTTCATCTCCTGTATAGTCGTTGCCTTTCAGTGGGTTCTCTGTGTCGGGATTGGTGCTTTCGGGAGCGCCGGGGTTATAGTAGTCGTAGCTTACCGTCGCTCCGCCCTGATGATTGAGAGAATACCATGTGGGAGTGTGGATGGCAGCACCTATGCGCAGCATTTCTATGGGACGGAATATGACACCGAATTTCACATTGAAACCGGTTCCGGATATCCATTTCGAGTTGTTCATGGCCCAGTCAGCGCTTCCTTCGGCCGTCCGCTGCGAAGGCAGGGTGTATATATCGGCTTTGTCCATGCTCTCGCTGTAGTAGACCTGACGGTTGTATTCCAGATCAAGTATGCCGAAGCCTATGCCCCAGTAAAAGACATCGCTGATGTTTCCGCCGAAATCGATATTGTATTCGTCGACATGCCCCGACTCGCGGAATGTGTACTCGGCGTCGCCTACAGTATTGTTGCCGTAAAGTCCCTTGTACTTATCGTTGTAGACTCCGTCGCCGTTGATCATATAAGCATTGTAGGCCAGAATGCTCATCCAGTCGCAGTCGGAATCGAAGTATGGATTATACTTTTCGCCGAAACTCAGGTCGGCGGCATTGGTACCGTTCGTAAATGATGCGATATAGTTTGTCATCGAACCGTCGGTAGTACCGTTATAGCCGTGGCCAAGGCGCTCGAAAGAGGAAAGACGGCTGTAGCTCACGCCCCAGGAGAAGGAACGCAGCGTTGCGTTATTACCCAGGTTGGCAGTGCCGACATAGCCTATGTTATCGAAATAGAACTTGGTATTGTCGCGATCGATTTTCATCGTAGGAGTGGCAGTCGAATAGTTCCGCGCCGATATATTGACGGTAGCGCCTACTTCGCTGCGACGGTATATGCCTATACCCGCGGGGTTCTGTCCGAGCGTCGAAAGGTCGCCGCCTACAGATGTGAATGCTCCGCCCATGCCGACGAAGCGCGCTGTGCCGCGCAGCTCCGAGGGCGTTACGGAATATGCGTCGACAGCACTCTGTGCCGTCGCACCGGCAGCTGCAAAAGCCGCCATAGCTGTCAGTAATATCCGGATCTTCATAAGATAAATCGTTGAAAAGATTGTTTTTGATTGTCAGTTCGGCTTACCTGCGGCCGCGTCCTCCGCCACCGCCGCCATGCGAACCGCCACCAAATCCGCCACCGCCTGAACGATGTCCGCCCGAAGCGCCACTGCCCCACGACGACGAGCGGCTTGGCGAAGACTGGTGGAAGTTGCTGCTGTTGCCCGACGAGCGGCTGTTGTTGTTGCCGCTGTTATAGTTCGAACGTCCGCGACGGCCGTTGCTGCCGCTGTTGTTGTAGTTATTGTCGGAAGATGAAGGACGGTACTTGTTGCCTCCGTTCTGGACAGGAGCTGTCTGATTGTTTTTGTAACGACCCCTGCTGCCGGGACGTACGGTTCCGTCGGGAGCGATCGAAGGCTTGTTTCCGGGGCGGTAGGAATTGCCGTTCTGGCCCGGATGACGGTTACCGGATGCGCCTGAATATACAGGACGGTGCGGACGGGAAGCGCCGGGAGTCGACGGACGCCATGCGTGCGACGGTCCGCCCCATCCGGGAGCGTGGCCGGGACACCATCCGTGTCCCCAGCCGGGATACCATGCGGGACCGTACCAGGGATTTCCCCAGCCCCATCCCCAGCCGAAATCCCAACCCCAGCCGGGAGTAAAGGACAACGACCATCCGGGACCGTAGCCCCAGTAAGGGGAGTAATAGGGCGAATATGGTCCCCACATGTAGGAAGGCAGTCCGTATCGCCACGACCATGGCGAAGCCCACGGGTCGGAATCGACTATGTAGACATTGATGTCGGTGGGCTGCGACGATGCGGCATAATAATACCTGAGGTCTTCGTCCTTGCTGCCACTGACAACTTCGGGATTATGATAGCGTTCGATACGTCGGGTATAGGCGAAATCGTCGTCCTCGCGAAGAGCCGACACGGAATCGGAAGTATTATAGTTTCCGCGACGGTTATATGTATCCTCGTCGATATCGAGCGGACGTGCAGGCGCCATGGCACGTTGTGCGGTCGCCCGGGCAGTCGGAGCGTCGCTATATTCGGGATAGACATTATTGTTGCGGCTACGGGCGATGGAATCCTGCCTCTGCCGTTCGGCGGCACGGCGTTCGGCGGCCTTCGAGGGCGAGTAGTATATATCGTCGTCGTAAAAGTCGTCGTCACCGGCAAAAAGCATGACAGGAGAGCCAGCAGCCACCAGGAAGAGAAGCAACCTGGAGATGTATTGATTAACTTTTTTCATGTTCGTGGCTGTTTTCGTTGTTTCTTCGTTTTGATTTTTCTTTGACATTATGACCGCAGGCACCGCACATGGTTTAATGCGCGCGGTCATTATTTATACAAAAATAACCATTCCGTCAGAAATTACGGCCGTATTCAGACGATATGCGCCGACAATTATGTTTTTTTTGCTATCGCAGACGGCCCGGCGAGCAATAAAGGCCGCCGGGCCGCGGAATCAGCTATATGCAGTCGGAATCATTTCCGTACAGCAGGTCTTACTTCGTAGGCAGCCATGGCTACAGTGAAGCCCCAGTAGATGAAAGCGATGGAGGTAAGGAATGAAACCATCAGCATATCGCTTACGTAACCGGCCTCAAGGAAGAAGAATCCTATAAGGCAGAGAAGGATACCGTTGATCACACTGAGCCACCAGTAACGCTGACGACGTCTGGCCGCCGACGACACGAAAGCCTCTATGCCCCAGAATATAAAGATAATAGCAAGGAAATAAGGGAATACCATCTCGGAAAGCAGTACGCTGCGCACCAGCATGAAGCCGATGAACATGTCGATCACGCCTCCGGCGAGCCACCATCCCCAGCCACGTCCGCGGTTGGGACCCGAGGCAGCACAAAGTTGTACGATACCGGCAAGCACAAGGAGCCAGCCGAAAATCTGCGAAGCCACGGCATAGCCTGCTGCAGGCCAGATCCAGTATGCGAAGCCGCCGAGCACCAGAAGGATGCCCACCAATAGAATTACCCACCAGTAGCGGGTGGTGCCGATGTAGTTAAGGTCTGTTTTCATAATTCAGTTGTTTTTGGTTGAAAGTTCGTTGATTTTGATAATATAACACGGTGCTGTGAAAAAATGTTGGAATAAATTGCGTAATTTTGCCGATTGAAACAGACCGATACAAGAAGGATCATACCCAGTGACATATCCCGACTCAATAGAAAAAAAGATAGGTTTCGATGCCGTCCGCGAGCATCTGAAAGCATTGTGTTCTTCCACTTTAGGCCACAGCGGCTGCGACGAAATGGCTTTCAGCGCCGACGTCGCGGAAGTGCGCCGGCGGCTTGCCGAAAGCGACGAGATGCTGCATATCCTCGCCTCCGACGACGAATTCCCGCTCGGAGGCATCCACGACCTGCGGCGCCTGGTGGCCGAGATACGCGTTCCCGGCACCCACATAGGCGAACAGGAACTGCCTGCATTCCGCTCGTGCATCGCCACCATGGGTGAGGTGGCGACATTTTTCCAACGTCTGCGCGACGACGAAGGCCACACTCCCTACCCTGCGCTTGATTATCTGGCCGAGGGCCTGTCGGCGTTTCCCGAAATTACCTCGGCCATAGACAGAGTGATAGACCGCCATGGCGAAATCAAGGACAGCGCATCGCCGGCTCTGGCCGAGATACGCCGAGAACTCAATGCCATGTCCGGCACTGTCAATGCCGCCATGCGCAGGGTCATGTCCGCAGCCGCCCGCGAGGGCTATCTTGAAGCCGATGCCACTCCTTCGGTGCGCGAAGGGCGCCTGGTAATCCCTGTCGCACCTATGTACAAGCGCAAGATACAAGGTATAGTTCACGACGAATCGGCCTCGGGAAAGACAATCTACATAGAGCCTGCCGAAGTGGTTGAGGCCAACAACCGCCTGCGCGAACTTCGCATCGAAGAGCGACGCGAGATCATCCGCATACTGACGGCACTGACCGACAGTTTCCGTCCCCGCCTCGACGAAATCGCATACGGATTCCGCATCCTCGGCACATTCGATTTCATCCGCGCCAAAGCCCGATTCGCCAAAATGACGGACTCGCACATGCCGCATCTGTCCGACTCTCCCGAGCTTGAGCTCTACCATGCCTGCCACCCCATACTTGCCATGGCACTTGAACGCCAGGGCAAGAAAATCGTGCCTCTGGATCTGACACTCGGTCCCGAACGGCGCATACTCGTTATCTCGGGACCTAATGCCGGCGGAAAGTCGGTGACGCTCAAGACCGTAGCAATAGTACAGTACATGCTTCAGTGCGGACTTCTGCCTCCTGTCTACGAAAACTCCCACATAGGGCTGATGGATAACATTTTCCTCGACATAGGCGATGACCAGTCGATAGAAGATGACCTGAGCACCTACTCGTCGCATCTGCGCAACATGAAATTCTTCGTGACGCGCGGCAACAGCCGTACGCTTATACTTATCGACGAATTCGGCGGCGGCACCGAGCCTCAGATAGGCGGCGCAATAGCTCAAGCACTGCTCAAGCAATTCAACACAAAAGGGATGTGGGGCATAGTCACCACGCACTACCACAACCTGAAGCAATACGCCGAAGAAACTTCCGGACTGGTCAACGGCTCTATGCTCTACGACCGCAATCTGATGCAGCCCACTTTCCGCCTGGCCATAGGCCATCCGGGCAGCTCATTCGCCATAGAGATAGCCCGAAAAACAGGGCTGCCGGATGAAATAATAGCCGACGCGAAAGAGATTGCAGGCTCCGACTACACGAATCTCGATAAATATCTGCTCGACATTGCCCGCGACCGCCGCTACTGGGAGAACAAGCGCACAGCAATCCACCAGAAAGAGAAAAAAATGCAGGAGCTGCTCGACCGCTACGAGGCAGATGCCGACACCCTGCGGGCCAAACGCAAGGAAATCATCGCAGAAGCACGCGAAGAGGCACGCAAGATTCTCGAAGGCAGCAACGCGGCCATCGAACGCACTATCCGCGACATACGCCAGGCTCAGGCCGAACGCGAGAAAACCCGCGAAGCGCGCCGTAAACTACAGGAGGAACGCCGGGCGCTGAACGAGGAGGCCGACGCAAGCAAAGACCCGCACCCGCTGCTCGACAAAAAACGCCGCGGCGGACCCCGCCGACCGGACAACAGCGCTGAAAACAAAACAACAGCGGAGAAAAAAGTACTTGAGGCCGGCGACAACGTGCTGCTCGACGGAGCCGGAACTGTCGGCACCATTGAATCGATGTCGGGCAAGAACGCCACTGTGGTTTTCGGACAGATAAAGACCACGGTCAAGCTCGAGCGCCTGACGCCTACCATACGGAAAGCCACTGCACCGAAAGCACAGCCTACATCCTTCGTTTCAGCCGGGACTCTTGCCGGTACACGCGAACGTCAGCTGAACTTCAAACAGGAAATCGACGTGCGCGGCATGCGTGTCGACGAAGCCGTGCAGGCGGTGATGTACTTTATCGACGACGCCGTGCAGTTCAACGCCGGCCGCGTGCGTATCCTCCACGGCACGGGCACGGGAGCGCTGCGCCAGTACATCCGCGACTATCTCGACAGCGTAGGCGCCGTACGCCGCTACCACGACGAGGACGTGCGCTTCGGAGGCGCCGGCATCACGGTAGTCGAGTTTGAGTGAAAGAGGAGAGATAAAGAGAGTTTAGAGTTTAGAATTTAAAGTTTACAGATATATGAAACGCACATTACTGCTTATGCTGCTTCCGGCAGCGCTTATGCTTCTGTCGCTGTCGGCTTCGGCAGGCGGCACATACACCCTCAAGCCCGGCCAGAGCCAGACACTCAGCTTCACGCCGCACGAAGGCGGGTTCGGCTTCGTCTGGACTTCCGCCGACCCTTCAACGGTGGAGATAAGCTCGCAATCGGGAGCTACCGCCACAGTCAAGGCACTGCGCGCCCGCGCAGGCTCTGTGCCGGTGGTCTGCAAATATAAATACACTGTCACAGGGACAAGCTTCAGCTACGACGAGGAAGTAAACGAAAGTTTCTCCATATCCGTACCGCTCGAGGTTACAGGCATCGTCATCGACAGCCGCCTGTCGCTTTTTACCGGCGACCGCTATGAGTTCAGCCCTGTCATAGAGCCTGCGGGAGCAACGACGTCGCTAAGCTGGGAATCGAGCAACAATGCCGTTGCAAGCATAGACCAGTCGGGAGTGCTCACGGCAAATGGCGCCGGGCAGGCTGTGATCACCGCGCGTGCCGCCACAGGGCATAAGGCCAGCTGCACGGTGAGCGTGCGCGACCGCAGCTTCGCGTTCGCGTCGACCTATCCGTCCGAGGGTCTGCACTGCTACCGTCCGGGAATGACACCTGCAATAGTGTTCAACGAAAACATACGCCGCGGAGCTGATTTCGACAAAATCATCCTCAGAGGCCCGGACGATGCATTGATTGCCGGCGAAGCGGTCATCTGCGCCAATGCAGTCGTTTTCGTTCCGTCGGAAGAACTCAAAGCTGAAGGCTACTATTTTTATGAAGTTCCAGCCGGAGCCGTCGAGTCGCTCTACGGCGAGAGCTGCGGACGCGAGTATATGAATTTGTATGTAAAGTCCTGCGTCAATGTCGAGCAGGTGGACTTCGGCTCTTATTTCACGCTGATGCTAAAATCAGACGGCACACTGTGGTTCGCCGGAAAAGACCAATATCACATTGGGAACAGCGGCTCCGGCGCCGATGCCTTCACACTGTCCTTCCGGCAGATCGACAGCAATGTGGCTAAGATTGCCGCAGGATGCGACTATTACCTTATGCTTCGCAACGACGGCGCTCTCTGGGCTGCCGGCAACAACGAGGGCGGCCAGCTTGGCGACGGCAGCAAGGAGCTTCAGCTGACACCCGTGAAAATCATGGATGACGTGGCCGACATAGCGGCACGCGAAAGCCACAGTCTGGCCATCAAGAACGACGGCACGCTATGGAGCTGGGGCTCTTGTTTTCATGGCATAGGCAACGGCACAGATGAAAGTGCCATACCTGTCAAGGTTCTGGACGATGCAGTCAAGGTAGCAGCAGGCAAATACCACAGTCTTGCGATAAAGAGCGACGGCTCGCTGTGGGCCTGGGGCTCCAACAGCTACGGCGAAATCGGCGACAACAGCGGAAATGACCAATTATATCCTGTCAAAGTCCTCGACGGCGACGTGACGGCAATAAGCGGCGGCAATGAACACTCCCTGATACTGAAAAGCAACGGAACGATGTGGGGATGCGGGAACAGCAGCAACTACCAGCTTGCACGCAAGACACTGAGCGTCCGTACATACACGCAGCTGCTCGATGACGTTTCCTCCATACTGGCAAGTACGACAAACTCTTTTGCTGTCAGAACCGACGGCAGCCTCTGGGGCTGCGGCGGCAACCATAGCCACAGCATCTTGCCCGGCAACGGTATGGGAGTCTATTCGTTCACTCAGGTGAGCGACAAAGTCAGCAACGTGTACGGCTCAGCCTATTTCGGTCCTTCAGCCATCGTCCGCGACGACGGCTCGCTGTGGATGTGGGGCAACAACGAACACGCCCTGTACGGCAACGGTACCAAAACTTCGTCGGAAGTCCCTCTCAAGATCGTCGACGGCATGTCGGCCATAAGCCCGACGGCCATAAAGCTATCCGACCGCCGCATCGCTCCCGGCATGAAGTGTTTCCTCGCGCCTGAGCTGACACCCGCCACGGCCGACTACGAAACTATAGAATGGTCGACAACGGACAGCGGCGTGGCAAGTATCGACAAGTACGGCATAGTAAGCGCCACAGCCGAGGGCGAAGCGACAATCAGCGCCCGCATCACCGCCTTCGACGGCACGGAACTTGAAGCGTCGTGCCGAGTGACTGTCGACGCCTCGGCCGGAACAAGCACCGTCCGCGCCGACTCTCCCGCCGACAGCCGACGGAGAATATTCAGCCTCGACGGCCGAGAAATACCGTCCGATGTCCACCCCGCCGCAGGCATATATATCATCAACGAAGACGGCAAAACGCGTAAAAGCATCGTACGCTGACACGTGACCCATGGAAACGACAGGATTACGCAAACTTTTCCTTACATTCGCGAAAATCGGCGCGTTCACCTTCGGCGGCGGATGGGCCATGATAAGCCTTATCGAGCGCGAGGTGGTCGACAAATACCGCTGGATGGAACGTACAGAATTCCTCGACCTGCTTGCCGTGGCGCAGTCGATGCCGGGCATTCTGGCGGTGAACATATCGGTGGTCGTCGGCGACAAGCTGCGCGGACTCAAAGGCAGTCTGGCTGCCTCGGCGGGCACAATCATGCCATGCTTCGTCATCATCCTGCTGATAGCCATGTTCCTTACACCGGAACTGATTATGAACAACGCGACCCTGACGGCTATCTTCAAGGGCATACGTCCCGTGGTAGTCGCCCTGATAATAGCTCCGGTCATCACCACCGCCCGGGCCACGGGACTGGGCTGGCGCCTGGCCTGGATTCCTGCCGCAGTGGCGCTGCTGATATGGTCGAAGCTGCCGGTGGTATCCAACCCTATCCTGTACATAGTTCTCGGCGGCGCCGCGGGCTATCTCCTTACCCGCCGCAAGGAGCTTGACAATATGAAAAATAAAGAAGAAAAGGAGGCAGAGAGATGATATATCTGCGGCTTATATGGAGCTATCTGAAAATAGGCTTCTTCGGTTTCGGCGGCGGCTACGCCATGCTCGCACTTATCGAGAACGAGATCGTCACTCCCGGGTGGATAACCCAACAGACATTCACCGACATAGTGGCAATCTCGCAGATGACCCCCGGACCCATAGGCATCAACTCGGCGACCTACATAGGCTATGTGGCCCCACAGGTATCGTCGCCCGCATTGGCATCGCCGCTGTGGGGCATACTCGGTGCTTTGCTGTGCACGCTGGTGGTAGTGCTGCCATCGTTCATCCTTGTCCGATATGCCGGCCACTACATCATGCGCCACCGCGACAGCGCCGTCATCAAAGGCATATTCACGGGGCTGCGCCCGGTGATAATCGGTCTTATCGCATCGGCGGCACTGATACTTATGAACGAGCAGAACTTCGGCAGCACCACACCCGACATCATCAAGAGCGTAATTCTTTCGGCCGCAGGCCTGGCTCTGGTGCTGTTCACAAAAATACATCCGATATACATCATCATCGGCGCCGGCATTGCCGGACTGATACTTTTCTGAAGCGATGAATTACAAAGAATGCTGTGAATTTCTTTTCGGACAGGTGCCTATGTTCCAGAATCTCGGAGCCGGCGCCTACAAACCGGGGCTTGAAACCACCCGGCGTCTGGCGGAGGCATTCGGCTCTCCTGAGAAAAAACTGCGGACAATCCACATAGGCGGTACCAATGGCAAAGGCTCCACGACGAGCACCATTGCGGCCATACTGCAAAGCGCAGGCTACCGCACGGGGCTGTTCACCTCGCCGCATCTGGTCGATTTCCGCGAACGCATACGAGTTGACGGCGTCATGATTCCCGAAGAATATGTCTGCGAGTTCGTCGACCGCTATCTTGCGGATCCCGTACTGACGGCGCTGCATCCCACATTCTTCGAGCTTACGACGGTCATGGCTCTGCGCTACTTCGCCGACTGCGGCGTGGACGCGGCTGTGATTGAGGTAGGACTTGGCGGACGCCTCGACAGCACCAATATCATCACACCGGAGCTGACTGTAGTGACCAACATATCGCTCGACCATACCAAGCTGCTGGGCGACACACCTGAAAAGATTGCCGCAGAAAAAGCCGGAATATTCAAACCCGGTGTGCCCGCAGTGGTAGGCGCGGCCACGGGGGGCGTACGCCGCGTGTTCGCCGAAGCGGCCTCAAAAGCCGGCGCGCCGCTGACTTTCGCCTGCGACACGCCTAAGTACAGCCGGGCAGAGTCCGACGGCAAGGGCAATATAATATATTACGGCACGCGCCAGGGCGACATACGCTCCGAACTGGACGGCGATTGCCAGCGCGAGAACGCCAACACGGTGCTGACCGCTCTTGAGAGCCTCGCTGATATATTTCCGGCCATCGACAACGCCGCCGTTGCCCGGGGCTTTGCCGAAGTCTGCTCCCTGACAGGACTTTACGGCCGCTGGAGCCGCGTACGCCACACGCTCGGCGATTTCGAGCTGTACACCGACACAGGTCACAACGCAGGCGGCTGGGAGTACCTCGGACCGACCCTCGGACGCATGGCCGAAGAACTGCAGGCCAAAGGCCGGAAACTTACAATGGTCGTCGGTTTTGTCGACGACAAGGATATCAACGCCATCATGGAACGTATGCCACGTCAGGCACGATATATTTTCACGCGGCCGTCGGTGCAACGCGGACGCAGCGCCTCCTCCACAGCCGAAACTGCGGAAGCCCACGGCCTGCATGGCACGGTCGTGGAAGAAGGTGTGACGGAAGCTTTAAAACTTGCGGCATCGGAAACGCAGACCGGCGACGCGGTATTTGTCGGCGGCAGCACTTTCATCGTGGCCGACCTTATTCCGGCTTTGGAAAAATCAGCTGTCAAGTGAACTTCCGAAGCACTTTTTTCATTACATTTGCAAGGTAAAAAACCAACTTCATACAACTATGATCAGTCCTAAAATCCAAGACGCAATCAATGCGCAGATAAATGCCGAATTATGGTCGGCTTATCTCTATCTCGCCATGGGCATGCACTTCGAATCGGAAGGCCGCGCCGGCATCGCCAACTGGTTCCGCATCCAGTTCAAGGAAGAACAGGCCCACGCCGAAATCTTCATCAACTACCTCAACTCTCGCGGAGGCCGCGTTGTGCTCAAACCCATCGACGCCGTTCCCGAAAGCTGGGAATCGCCTCTGGCAGCTTTCGAGGCCACTCTCGCCCACGAACAGAAAGTGACAGCTCTTATCAACAATCTTTACGCGCTGGCCGAAGCCGAACACGACTACGCCACCCGCGGCAAACTCGACTGGTTCGTATCGGAGCAGGTCGAAGAGGAAGAAACAGCCACAAATTTTATCGAGCGCCTGAAACTTATCGGCAACGACGGTCTTGCCCTCTACATGCTCGACCAGGAGCTGGCATCACGTGTCTACAACGTCCCCGCACCTCTGGCCGCAAAATAAGACCGTACGGAAAAGTTACTGAAAAAACGGGACGCGATATCTTTCATACGATGTCGCGCTCTGTTTTTTTATATCCGGCGAACGCCGGGGCTGTGAATATTGTTGTATCTTTGGTTTTGCCTTAGTATCTTTGTAAAAATTCCGTAATCCTATGTCCGACACCACTGCCCAAAACAAAAAAAACATCGTTTCTCGCGCCATGGCGCTATGGGACTACGTGAACACCGGAATATGGAGCGACAGCCGCCGCACGTGGTGGATAAGCATAGTAAAAACCATCAGCCTGTCGGTCCGCTCTTTTCTCAACCGCGATCTCCAGACGCAGGCCTGCGCCATGACCTACCGCACATTGCTGGCAGTTGTTCCGGCACTGGCACTTCTTATGGCCATAGGCCGCGGATTCGGACTTCAGACAGTGCTTAAAGAAGAGCTATTCAGGCTTTTTCCCGCCCAGCACGTGGCAATCAACTATGCCCTGAACTTCGTAGAGTCATATCTTCAGCATACCTCCGAAGGGCTTTTCGTCGGTGTCGGCATCGTGTTCCTTATCTATACCCTTATCTCGCTTGTCAGCAATGTCGAGGACACTTTCAATCTGGTGTGGGGAGTGAAGGAAGGCCGCAGTTTCTGGCGAAAGATCACCGACTACACTTCCATGCTCCTTATCCTGCCAGTGCTGATGATATGCGCCGGCGGCCTTAGCCTGCTGATAAGTTCCACCATAGAAACGATATTCGATTTCGAATTTCTCACCCCTCTGATCTCATGGTCGATAGAATTTGCCTCGTGGGTCATGACATGGCTTTTCTTCACGGCGGTCTATATCCTCATACCAAACACTAAAGTAAAATTCCTCAACGCTTTCATCGCCGGAGTCATCTGCGGCTCGGGCTTTCTTGTGCTGCAATGGCTGTTCGTGACCGGTACGCTCTACGTCACCCGCTACAACGCCATCTACGGCAGTTTCGCATTCCTGCCCCTTCTGCTGCTATGGATGCAGCTCACATGGGTTGTCTGCCTTGCGGGGGCGGTGATATGCTATTCGTCGCAGAACATATTCAGTTTCAGCATGGAGCGTGAAGTGTCGACCATCAGCGTCCGCTACCGTTCGAAAATCATCATGGCAATATCGGCAGTAGCCGTAAAACGCTTTGTCGCCGGCCTTCGCCCGCTGTCGGCCCACGAACTGATGGACTACTACGAACTGCCGGCACGCCTCGTCACCGAGATCACCGACAGGCTTTGCGCCGCCGGAGTGCTGTCCCGCGTAGTCATCGACGACAAAAAAGAAATCTACGGCTTCCAGCCCGCACTCGATCCGGCCGTAATGACCGCCGGAGAGGTGGCAGCGCGGCTCGAAGCTCTCGGCACACGCAGTTTCATACCGGAATTCGAACTCAACTTCCCGGGCGTGGGTCCTGCCATGCAGAAAATCTCCGACGCACTTGCCGACGTAGCCTCGGAAGTACGACTGACTGATATAGACATCCGCATTCGTCCGGAAAACATAAACTCCTAAATTTTACACTGCAATGAAAAAAGTAATTTCCACCGACGCCGCTCCCGGCGCAATCGGCCCTTACAGCCAGGCCATCGACACAGGCACATTCGTCTACGCTTCAGGCCAGATACCCATCGACCCCGCCACCGGTCTTATCCCCGAAGGCATCAAAGCACAGACAGCACAGTCGCTTGCAAACGTAAAAGCCATCCTCGCCGCTGCCGGCCTGACTATGGCAAACGTTGTGAAAACCACGGTATTTCTGGCCGACATGGGCGATTTCGCAGCCATGAACGAAGTGTATGCCGAAGCGTTCGAAGCACCCTATCCCGCCCGCTCGGCCGTGGCCGTACGCGAGCTTCCCAAACAGGTGCTCGTAGAAATCGAAGTACTGGCAGCAAGATAAATTTCAATTACCGAATTCCGCATCGAGGCTCTCGGCCGTAGGGTTGTGGGCCACGATGCGGCCCTCGGGATTAATAAGTACGGAGCCATATCCTCCATTCAGTCCGTAGTCGCGTCGTATGTCGGATGCCTCTTCGGCGTCGGCATGGAACTGGCTTGTGCTGTCGAGTCCGTCGCGACGGACTATCTCGTGGAACAAAGCCTCGGAATCGTCGAAATTGACGGAAACAAGTTTAAGCGAAGCGTCGGGATGACGCTCCATCCATGCGGAATATATATTGGCGTCGCGCCGGGAGATGGCATCGTCCGACGACCAGAAGTTCAACAGGACATAGTCGCCGCGCAGTTCGTCGAGCGCCACGCGCCGGTCGGCGTCTTCGACACTGATAGCCGGAGCCGTGCGCCCGGGAGCCGTACGGAAATCGGCACCGGAATAATTTCCGGCACAGATAGCTACACCGATCAGGACTGCCAGTAGAACAAATGTCTTTTTCATAAATCGTCATTGATTGCCCGGTTTAAGCATTCGGCAAAGCCGGAATGCCGTTGCAATCCACAGGTCTAACGCCTGAAAAAGCGCCAAAGTTCAATCGCGGGGCGCATAGCGGGCATCGGCTAGAACCGATTCCGAAGCATAGAAAGCGGGAGAAAGCAAAAAAGAACATGATGTATCGGGATGGCGCCTGATGTAAGCGTCGACGATACGGCGCCCCAGAAAACGGCCGGCGCGGCCGGGAGCTTCGGCATCCAACAATGACGTGGCCGGTGCAGGAGCGAATAGGCGGTCGGCAAGCATCGGGGATGTGTCGTAGAGCAGTCCCCGCCCGACAAGCGATTTCCACAACTGTGCCTCATGGGCTTCAAGCCATTGCATCTGCGTTTGGTCATATCCGAGTGATGCAGCTTCCGTTCCGCCGGCAAGTTCCTGCCTGACAAGCGACAGCGCGCCCTCGTAAAGCATACGCGAGAGCACTGTGGCTTCGGAGGCGTTGAAAGGATAAGAAGTGGCAACAATTGCCTCCGCCATATCGTAAGGCAACATAGCGGGAGTCTTGAGGGCGCGACGGTAGGCAGGCCAGTGGCTATAACCGGGATAATCGGCACCGAGGTAGTGGTTAAGGGCTATAAGCATGACCGAATCGACGAAAACCACCGATTCGCGACGTCCGTGGACAACAGCCGCATAGCTGCGGCGAGGAAGTTCTATTCCAAGTAGTGCGGCATTCGACAAAATGCGCCCGAGAGCATTTTCTACCGGCTCAAGCGACGGATAGACACTGTCGACCGCAGGGGTGAACACCACAACCGGCTGTGATTCTGAAATGAATGACAGGACATTAGCGACATCCTCCACAGCGCTTCCGGTAATATACTCCGCATACGCAGTCAAGGCGACACTGTCGGATCCGAATGCCCGAAGGCGCCCGTCCGGAGTCATTGAAGCATAATCTTCAACAGTCCTGTATAGAGCCGACACATGCTGCGGCGCCATGTTCTCCGGGTTCCGGCCACAGGCAGCAGCCAAAATTGCGACCAGCACGACACTTAGAGCCTCTTTATATTTTTTCATTCCTATTATCCTTAATAACCATACAAATATACAACAGCCGGCCGATATGTACAAGATTATCATAGCGACCTGCAGCCAACTTATATTACTAAACAGAATTATGGCATTCCCTACGGGGGCTTCATCTTTAATTTTGCATACGTAACTAAATCTTTATAACATGAAAAATAATCCTTCCCGCTTTTACAAGATGAAAAAGTTCTACGCGGCATTTACAGCGATGTTGTTGGCGTGGCCGGTTTCCGCTGCCGGGCCGACCGGACCAGCACCGCTTCCTACAGCCGACGAGTCGGCAGTAGTATCAATATTTTCCGATGCCTACCCGTCGCAATTTAAGTTCCAAACGGAGTATGCCGACTGGAACAGTGATCAGTTCGAAACCACCAAGACTGTTATCACTCCTTTTGACGATATCGCTGACGAGCACGTTCTGTTTGTCGACGGCCTGTCGACCGGCTCGACCCAGCACAACGCACAGATAGCGCTCGGAAGCTGCAACCTGAAAGGCACCGACAAACTGCACCTTGACATATACTCTCCGTCGGACAACGGAATAGGCGAATTCAGCATCTATCTGATAAGCGACTGGAACAAAACAATATCGTGCGGTGTATGGTACGATTTTTCGGAGAAAAACGAATTCGACAAATGGATTTCGCTCGATATTCCGATGAGCAACTTCAGCGGGCTGAATCTTTCGAATATCAATGTGCTGCGAATAGTGCGAGGCAAGAAAGGCCCCGGCGGCACCGCCGTGTACATCGACAACATCTATGCCTACGGAAAGGGCACTACTATTCCAGAACCGGGCAAAGGCGAAGCGACAATAAAAGCCAACGGCAACGCCGACCTTACGACCGACGTGCCGCTGATTCCGGCTCCCGTTCCCGTCCATGCTTCCGCCGACGTGTTCAACTTCTTCAGCAACCACTACAATAACGGCAAATTCGATTACCGGCAAAGCGACTACGGCGATTTAAAGACCTCCAAATCGTTTGTGACCATAAGCGGTAGCGACGACGAAGTTTTCAAAATCGAAAATCTCGTCAACGGAGCAAAAGCAAACGTGTCGCTCGGCGCACCGAATCTGTCAGGCTACGACATGCTGCACCTCGACATATTCTCACCCGGCAGCGAGATCGGCATAGGCGAGTTCGACTTCGCCCTGACCGACTGGAGCGGAAACGGCAAGGACGCCGGAATATGGCTGAATATCACCGACACAGGTTGGCATGGACAATGGATCTCAATCGACATACCACTGTCGACATGGACCGGGAACATCAATATGGTACGCTTCCGCCGCGGCAGCAAGGGCAGTAAAGGCAGCACACTCTACGTCGATAATTTCTACGCCTATAAGAGCGGTGGCTCCACAGTCGACCCTGATCCCGATACAGGCGTAGCTCCCGACCCCACGACAGTTCCTTCGCTTGACATTGTCCCGGAAAAAGTGACATCCATTTTCTGCGAACAGTATGAAAGCGCGGGCTATCAGGCCGAACGAGGCATAACAAGCGCCGGCAACTGGGGACAGAACAGCAAACAGAAAGAGGAATTCGTCGAAATCGTCGACGGCAACAGCACGCTCAAGCTCACCGACTGGGATCTTTTCCCCTTCAAAATCCATCGCACAAGCGAATACATGGATCTTTCCGAAGCCGACTACATCCACATGGATGTATATCAGAAAGGTGCTCTCGACATCACCGGCAAAAAGGCAAGCATACAGATATGGCTCAACGACAAGGACAACAAAGTGGCTCAATGCCCCCTGCTCACGATCAGGCACGGCGAATGGACTTCGCTCAGTTTCGGTCTGGACTATGCCCGGGGCGTGATCGACCTGAGCCGCGTGTATGTGATACGCCTCAAAGTCGGCGGATATCCGGCACAAGACATCTATGTCGACAACATCGTGGCATATCGCGGCGCCGCACTCGAAAACGACAATGTCACCGAGCCACACGAAACAGAAGCAGGCACTCCAATTCAGGATTCCACATCCGGTATCCTGCCTCCGGCAGACAAAGCATATCTCGGCGTGAATCTCGCTTCGGCCTCCGGCGGCAACAATCCCGGCACTTTCGGCCACGACTACATGTACCCGCGCTTCGAGGATCTTTATTATTTCAAAGCCAAGGGTGTGCGTCTGCTTCGCATTCCATTCCGCGCAGCCCGAGTGCAGCATGAAATCGGAGGCGAGCTGGATTATGATGCCGAAAAGAGCGACATCAAGGCTCTGGCCGATGTCGTCAGAGAAGCCGAACGCCTTGGCATGTGGGTACTTCTCGACATGCACGACTATTGCGAACGCTCCATCGACGGCGTCCTTTATGAATACGGAGTCGCAGGCCGGCGCGTCTGGAACAGTTCGACAAACAGCTGGGGCACATGGGAAGCGACTGATGCTCCGGTGGTAACCACCGAACATTTCGCCGATCTGTGGAAAAAAATCGCCACAGAGTTCAAAGACTATACCAACATCTGGGGCTATGACCTTATGAACGAGCCTAAAGGCATCGACATCGACATTCTTTTCAACAACTATCAGGCAGCAATCCACGCCATACGCGAGGTCGACACCAAAGCTTCTGTCGTGATCGAAGGCAAAAACTACGCAAGTTCCTCAGCCTGGGAAAGCGTAAGCGACAAGCTCAAGGATCTCGCAGACCCGCAAGGCAAAATCGTGTATGAAGCCCACGCCTACTTCGACCGCAGCAGTTCGGGTACATATCCCGGTACATACGATCAGGAAATAAGCAATACTGAAATATACCGCGACCGAATCGATCCGTTTGTGAACTGGTGCGAAAAGAACGGCAAGAAAGGCATGCTCGGAGAATTCGGAGTTCCCTACACAGGCCACTCCCACGGCGATGCCCGCTACGACGAACTTATCGACAAAGTATTCGCCTACCTGAAAGAGAAACAGCTGACAGCCACATACTGGTGCGGCGGCGCAATGTACGACAGTTATATGCTCACCATACAGCCCGCGAAAGACTATGCGACAGAAAAGTCCACTATGAAAGTGATGGAAAAATACATCCGCGACTTCGACCAAAGTTCTTCGGGGATGCACAACCCAATGGCAAACGATAAAGTGAAATTCACCTTCAACGGCGAATCCCTGGTGCTTACGTCGAAAACAGGAATCGACAATATCAAGATCTACGATCTCAACGGAAATCTGCTTCTGTCGAACAGCAATGCCCTGTCCATCGACTGCTCTGCCCTCGCCCCCGGCGTTTATATCGCCAAGGCGACCACTGACGCCATGAACGTACATACTGACAAGATCGTAAAATAAAAACGAATATTAATTATACTAATCACATACGGCTCGTTCCCGACGGTGGGAACGAGCCGTAGTTTTTATACCGACCCGCTTAGTTTTTGTATATCCTGTCCCCCAAGTGACAATTCACAACGTCACACGAAAATAGTCGCTCAAATATTTGAATATATATATATTTGGATATATATTTGCAGAAAATTCCACAAATGAAACATTGTATTCTTATAATCATATCTTTAGCATTTTTTTATCTTGTTGGGAACGCCCAATATTATAACCCGTATTATAATTCTAATGCCAACCAACAAGCATATGAATGGGGGCGTCGCATGGCCGAACAGCAGCAAGCACAAACTCGCAATAATCCTAACGCATGCATAGAACGAATCGTATATTTTCTTGCTCTGCGCGATTTGTCTCAAGCAGAGGACTGGGCTGATGCTCTTGCCTATATAGATGAAGCAAATGGCTATTATTATGCCGGGCTTATTAACGAATTAATGGGTCAAACATCTTATGCAAAGAGAATGTATGCAGCCTCTATTAACGCGGGTAACAAATATGCGAAAACATGGCTTAATCGTCTGAATGCTAATGGTGAATTTACAGAATCTGAAAAGGAGAACATCTATTCATATTATCTCAATATGTATTCAAATGTTTCAAGTGCGTCAGCCGCTATTGTTAACAATATTTGGGGGAATTCAGGTAAATCCAATTCGTCAAGACGTTCTTCATCAAAATCGAACTGTGCATATTGCCATGGTACTGGTTATGACCCTACACCATATAATCATAGCGCTTCATCCGATAGTTATTTAAATCCAGCTGGTAATACTTGTAGATATTGTGATAAGCAGTATCGTCATTATCATTATAAATGTAGACATCACTAACTCGCGTCTTTTCGCGCAACTCATAGCGTCCATAACTTTGTGGCATACACCACTCAGTTATGGACTTTTCTTTTATCGAACTCAACTACAACTCCGTCGAGTCGCTGCCGGGCTATGAAGCCCGCGCCGCGTTCACCGTCAACTCCTCCTCCGTTTTCCGAGAGAACGTTGACATCGTGCCTACCGTCGTAGACGATACGCTCTCTTACATTCCGTGGGGCGGCGACAATCAAATGCCATTCGACTTGCTCGCGCATCGTCCGTCTGTTGAGAAAGGAAGCCTGCTATTGTCGCTTAACCCCGGCTGACCGACACGGTCGTATCTCCAAAATCCTTATCTGTGTACTTTCCGCTTGGCAAAGCACAAATATTTTGCTTTGCTCTCGACTTATTCGTATCTTTGCAGGTGTTTATGAAATTGAGCCTACGAATCGTTGCCGCCATAATCTTTGTCGCCGCACTGTCAGCGTGGCTCGCCCCTGTCGTTTCTGCCCAACAGCACAGTCACGGACAAGATAACAAGACATCGACGGCAGGCGGCGGCAAGCGCAAAGCCGTGGCACCGTCGTACGCCTGGCAGCTTATCGCTCCACTGGGCCTGCGCGAGCCGTCGACCATCGACACCCTTATGCTCGACTACTACCGCAATTCGATCCCATCGGAAGTGTCCGACGCCTGGGCCACCACCGGCAATCTCGGAGCCGAGGGTATGAACATGATTTTCAACGAGCGTCCGGCCATGAGCGATTTTTTCTTCCGCGACGCCCTCGAGCATTGGCTGCCGTCGGAACGGAAAACCCGCTACTACAACACCCGCATACCGATGACCCTGCTGTCCTTCAACTCATCCGGAGGTAAGGAAACCGCACAGGAGCGCCTGCAAGCAACATTCTCGGGCAACATCAACGCCAAGGCACAGGTGGGCGCCATGCTGGACTACCTCTATTCCAAAGGCAGCTACGCCAATCAGGCGACAAAAAACCTGACCTGGGGAGCTTTCGGCTCATACATAGGCGACCGCTATGAGATGCAGGCATATTACCACAATTTCAATCTGCTCAACAAGGAAAACGGCGGCATCACCGACATGCTCTATATCACCGACCCGGCCGAACTGCAGGGCGGCGTGACTACCATAGACCCCAAATCAATACCAACGCGGCTCAACGACGCCCATACGCGCCTGCGCGGCGACGAACTTTATGTCAACAACCGCTACAAGGTGGGCTACTGGCACGAAGAGCAGGTGGATGACACAACTGTGAACCGCACCTACATCCCCGTATCGTCATTTATCCACACGCTGAAGTACACCGGCATGAAGCACATGTTCCTCGACGGTTCCCCGAAAGAGAGCAAGGAATTCTTCGAGCATACATATCTCGACCCGCGCGGGACACGCGACCGGACCACCTACATGTCGGTCAGCAACACTCTCGGAGTGTCGCTTCTCGAAGGCTTCCACCGCTATGCCAAATTCGGTCTTGCAGCCTACGTGACCTACGAATACCGCAAATACAAGCAGACAGCGGATACTCTTGACCGCACTCTTCCCGAACTCGGACTCGATCCGTTCCCTGAGGGCGCGGATATCGCCGACAAGGCTTCGGAGCATCTTGCCTACGTGGGCGCACAGCTGACAAAACAACGCGGTTCGCTGCTGACCTACGCCGCCACCGCACAACTCGGATTTGCCGGAGCGGCCGCCGGCGACGTCATGGCCGAAGGTCGCGTGGCGACAAAATTCAAATTCCTGCGCGACAGTATGCGCATAGAAGCTTTCGGTTCTTTCCGCAACGAGCATGCGCCCTATCTGATGAAAAACTACCGTTCGAATCATTTCGTATGGCAAAACGATTTCGGGAAACGGCGTACTTTAGATTTCGGCGGAACACTGAAAATAGGCCGCACGCGCACGGAGCTGACCGTAGGACTAAGCAACCTGCAGAACCACATCTATTTCGATTCATCATTCCTGCCCCGCCAGCACGGAGGCAGCGTACAGGTCTTCTACGCCCGCCTGCAGCAGAATTTCAAAGTCGGAATCCTGCACTGGGACAACAGCGTGACCTACCAGAAGACTTCCAACGACCTTATAATCCCCCTTCCCGAACTGGCGGTCTACTCCAACCTTTATCTGCTGGCACGCATAGCCACTCTGCGGCTTCAGTTCGGCGTGGACTGCGATTACTACACAAGCTACTACGCGCCATCCTACCAGCCGGCAACCGCCACATTCGCCAATGTGCGCGAAATGAAGATAGGAAACTACCCTTTCCTGAACGTATATGCCAACATGAAGCTTAGCAAAGCGCGCTTCTATGTCATGTTCTCCCATGTCAACCAGGGGCTTTTCGGCGGCTCAGGCTATTTTTCCATGCCCTACTACCCGCTCAATCCGCGCCGCCTGCAGATAGGTGTTTCGGTGGACTTCACCAACTAAAGCACCGTCACGGATGTTAGTTATTAAAGCCTTTAAGCACATTTAAAGCTTTCAATACACTGACATCATGAAAAATATCGATAAAAATGACATACTGACCTGCTTATTCATACTCCTGATACTGGCAATGAGCACAATGGGATTGCTGCGCCGATGCAACACACTGCAACCGTCACGGCTGACAGAGCGTTTCCATCATCCTGGAGGCGACACTCTGGCCGTGGCAATCGAGATGTCGCCGCTGACATATAATTTCGCCCACGGCGATTCCGCCGCAGGATTCGACTACGAGATCATCAGCGACTTCGCCGCCGACCGCGGAATTCCCGTAACTTTCCGTCCCATAACGAGGTTAGACCATGCTTTCCAAGGCCTTTACGACGGTGAATATGATATTGTGGTAGCCGCCATGCCTGCCACAGGAGCCTTAAAAGAAGTGTTTCCGCTTACCGATGCCGTGTATCTCGACAAACAGGTACTTGTGCAACGGCGCGACTCCGACAGCACCTACAGGCACATAAGTTCCCAGGAACAATTGCGGGGCGACACCGTTTGGGTGGCCGAAGGCTCGCCGGCAATGACACGCCTGCGCAACATATCGTTCGAACTGGGCGATTCCATTCACGTCCGCGGCGGCGGCGACCGTTCGGCCGAACATCTCGGCATCATGGTGGCTCTCGGCGAAATACGCCATGCCGTGGTCGGTGAGGCGGTAGCCCGCCGGCTGGCCGACGATTATCCGAATCTCGACGTGGAAACACCCATATCGTTCAACCAGTTCCAGACGTGGGCCGTGGCACCATCCGACTCCACCCTTCTGCGTGCGCTAAACGAGTGGCTCGACGCGTTCAAGAAAACCGAACGCTACCGCCGCCTTTGCGACGAATACCTCGACTGACAGACAGCCGCGGCAGCACATCTGCTACAATAATTTATCTTATTTTTAATTTTTATTTGCATTTTAATATACGATTATATAACTTTACAGCAATAATTATTTAATATCATTATATTATTATCACATTTCCAGTATGAAAAAACTTTACTCTTTAACGCTTGCGGCGCTTCTTACACTCTCGTCGCAGGCTGCGGTTCCATTCCAAAAAAATAAAACACCACAGCGGCAGTCACCGCACCACAGCAGCACAATACCATCGCGAGCGGCTGAATTACAAATACTTTTCGATGAAGATTTCTCAAAATTTTCCGACGGTACGGAAAATGAACCCGGAAATGAAATCATTTATAATAATGGATATTACATTCCCGAATCGTACACAAGCCAGCCCGGCTGGACCGGACAGGGCATACGCCCCGCAGGAGGATGTGTATCCCTGAACCCATATACCGACTCCTATGGCGATCCCAGAGATGGCTACATCTCGACGCCAAAGTTTATGGCTGACGGCACGGCGACAATCACATTCCGCGCGAAAACCTTAGGAAGCAATAGCGGATTATTGTGGGCTGTCATGTGCGATGATATGTACGGACCGGGTGATGATCAAATCGACGCAGAACTCACCGACCAGTGGCAGGCATTCACCCTTGTCGCCTCAAACGGCTCACTCGAAACCCTTTCCTGGATCCAGTTCTCGGCCTTAGATTGCGTAGCGCTGATAGACGACATAAAAATCGAATTCAGACAAGACCGCATCGCAACTCCGTATGCTCTCAATGCCGTCAACGTTTCACCTACCGAATTCGTGGCATCATGGGAAGAAGTCAACGGCGCCGAAGCTTATCTTCTGAACATAATATGCACCAGCGCCCCTGAAAACATAGTAAGCGGCGAATTGACAGAATCGTTCGACGGCATAAAAATAAATCCAGACGGTATGACCATCGACAAATCGGATCCAAATTATCCTGAAGGATGGAAAATAATCGTAAATGAAAACGGGACACAGGATGTCAGCTCGGAAAGCGGCAACTTCAACTCTGCGCCCTTGTCATTGAAATTCGATGCCGTAGGCGACATAATCGAATCGCCTTCCACACCCGAACCGATCGACAGAATTTCATTCTGGTGCAAACCTACTGTCTATAACGACAATTACGAATATATGTCGCTGATACGGCTTGAGATATATCACTCCATGACAGACAAATGGGAAAACATAGCCCATCTGGGATACTTTAACTTTCCTCAGAATGGCGGTTTTTATACTGTCAATGAACAAAGCCTTGGCAATGATGTAACCAAAGTACGTCTGACATATCTGCAGAAAGGTACTCCCGACTTTTATATCGACGACATCAAGCTGCATTACACTACCCGCGGTATCACCGCCCCGATGCTGACAGATCTGAAGGTAGAGGGAACCGAGTACACCGTAAAAGATATTGATCCGCGCAACGAGTATAGTTATTTCGTAAAAGCTTACAGAGATGATATTGTTTCATCCGCCAGCTCTTTGATATGGGTCGACGGCATAGCGGGACTACAGGTACAGACCGATGAAGCATCCGACATAAGCCCGACATCATTCACCGCATCATGGCAGCCGCTCGGTCATGCCTCGAACTATAGTGTAAATGTTTTCAAAGTCATGCAACCAACGGTCGACCTCAATAATGTCACTGTAATTGAAGAAACATTCGACAATATCAACGAAGGCAGCGTGGAAAATCCCGGCACCGACTGGCAATCGCCATTCGACTTCGGAGCTAAAGGCTGGGCTGCGACATCATGGTGCGCCACACAGCCTGCCTGGGCCAAAGGCATGGCCGGCACAACCGGCACAAATATATGGATGGGCATAGCCGGACTGGTTTATACTCCCGTGCTGGATCTTTCCTGCTACGACGGCAAGGGCATAACCGTCGATGCCACATTTGTTACTACCGTAGATTCTTTCGACTACAACGGCTCCGCTGAAAGCGAAGGCGTATTCGCCTTAGTCATGAACAGTTCCGACCTCAGCACACCCATAGCATCCGGATATCTTGATACTCCGACCACAGGTTCTACCAGCGGCAGAATCATAATAAACAACGTTCCCGCCGATGCCGACCTTTCAAATGTTGTCATCGCGTTCATGAACAAAAGCGGTCTGGCATTCTTTGTGGATTATGCAAAAATCAGCATGAACGTACCTGCAGGTACAACCCTCTCCACTCCTTTGCTTTCTATCCAGACCGAAAACACTTCATACAAGTTTGAAGGACTTGACCCGCAGTCGGACCACGCATTCTCCGTGATTGCTTCCGCCAACCACAACTACGAATCTTTTGTTTCCGATGCGTCGGAACTACGTATCGTCAGGACATCCACCTCGGCTGTTTCCGACGTCACGGCTGATGCCGGGATCAATATCACCACCGCTGCAGGTGAAATTCGTATCGATGCTCCCGACGATACCGTAACAGAGGTATATAATACCGCAGGTGTTATGACCGCACGAGGCAAAGGGACATGTGTCCTGTCCGTAAGTCCCGGACTCTACATCGTACGCTCCGCCGGCCAGACATCTAAGATTGCAGTCCGCTGAGCGGAATAAAACGATATTCCAACACTGAATCCATTGGAAAACGGCCATGGCCGATTGCTTCTTGAAAGCAGTCGGCCATGGTTTTATAATATAAATACGGTCATTCCGGGATGTGCCGTTTCCTTCATTCTCATTTTTAATCGTTATCTTTGCAGAACATTATGGAAGAATACAACAATATCTCGTCGCCGTACAACGACATGCAGACCATCAAACGGCGCTTTTTCGCCATGCGCAACGGTATCATATCGGACGTTCTGCGTCGCGGAGGCTCTCCTTTCCGCATTATTTTCGGACTTAACCTGCCGCAGATCGTGGAAATAGCCGCCGAAACCGAAGCTTCGGCCGACCTTGCGCGCCGTCTGTGGTCTAACAACACCACCCGTGAAAGCATGCTTGCCGCTCCCATGATTTATCCGCGCGAGGAATTCGACGAAGCTACAGCCAGAAGCTGGTGCGCTGAAATACCGTCGGCCGAAGTTGCCGACGTGCTGTGCCACCGCCTGCTGCGTCACCGGCCTTTTGCCCTGGGACTCGCCGAGGAGTTGCGGCACTCCGATTCCGACATGACACGATACACCGGCTTGCGACTGTATTTCAACCTCGTGGGCACCAACCCGCAGAAAGCCCTCGAAGCCGCTCGCGCCGAGTCCGCACGGAAATGCCCGCTGACCGCAAGCATAGCCGCCGCACTGGCCGATGAAGCTGAATTTTTACTGGAAAGTGACGGAGATTAAGCCTGTTTCTTGCCTATATAGTCGCCAAACCAAAGGCCACCGAGAATAAGGGCTATTCCTGCATAGCCTACGATCGACACATGCTCTCCGAGCACAAGAGCCGATACGGCAAGTGTCACTATCGGCTGCAAGTACATATAGTTGTTAGCTTTTACGGCACCTACCTTCTTGACGGTCTGCGCCCACAGCACGTAGGCCACTGTCGAAGCTCCGACACCGAGGAAAATCAGATTGCCCCAGACTGCCGGCCGGCCTATGACTTCGAATACATTGACGTCGCCGCTCTCGAAGAGCAGGAACGGAATCGCGGTCACAAGCCCATAGAAAAATGTCTTGCGTGAAATGAACCAAACGTCGTAGACAACATTCAGGCGTCTGAGTATCAGTGAATATACCGACCAGCTGAACGCAGCCGCCAGCGACAGGAAATCGCCAAGCGGACGAATTTCCAAAGCCGAGCTGCTGTTGAACACCACACATGCCACACCGCACACAGCAATCATGGAGCCGGCAATCATGCCGCGGCCGATTTTTTCGGTCTTGTAGACCATTCCGGCAAGCAGGGCTGTTATCAGCGGCGACATAGAGGTGAGAAGCGACACATTGGTTGTCAGCGTATATTCCAGCGCCGTATTCTCGGCTATAAAATATATGGAACCGGCACAAAGGCCACAGATGGCGAAAGAAATCTCGTCGCGCCACGAATCTGAAAACAGGCGCTTGTGGCTCAACAGAAGTATCAGCAGATATGCCAGAATGAAACGGCAGACATAGATCTGCGTCGGTCCCATTCCGTTTTCAAGCAATACTTTCGAAGATACGAAAGAATAACCCCACATCGACACTGCTATCACTGCGCCGAGATGCCCCAGCAGCGTTGCCTTAACGTTCTGATTACGTCGGATTTTGCTTGTCATGGCTGACTTATGTATTTTTTGTTCTTTACAAAATTAGTTAAATTTTTCCATTAGCCGCAAACATTTTCCGCAGAATATGCTTACCTTTATATAAGATTTTCTAAAAAACGAGGCTATACAGGCCTGCTAATGAATTATTAACAACTAACATATCAGACACATGAAAACAGGAATTCTCAAAACAGCAGCCATCGTGACTCTCGCGGGCGGAATGCTAATAGGCCAGACCGCATGCTCGTCGTTCACCAACACCGGCAAAGGCGCCCTGATAGGCGGCGGAGGCGGAGCTGCTCTCGGAGCCGGAATCGGCGCCCTGATAGGCGGCGGTAAAGGTGCAGGCATAGGCAGCGCCATAGGTGCTGCCGTAGGTGCAGGCGCAGGCACGCTTATCGGCCACAAGATGGACAAACAGCAGAAGCAACTCGAAGAAGAACTCGGCAATCAGGCAAAAATCGAACAGACCACCGACCAGAACGGCCTTCAGGCCATCAAGGTGACGTTCGAAGGCGGCATCCTCTTCCCGACAGGCAAATACAGCCTCAACGAACAGGCCAAGGCCGACCTGAGCCGTTTCGCATCGTCGCTCAACAGCAACCCCGACACCAACGTGCAGATCTACGGCTTTACCGACAACACCGGTTCTTTTGCTGTCAACCAGAAGCTTGCAGGCGAACGCGCCGACGCCGTGATGAGCTATCTTGCCAATGCCGGCGTATCGCCCACGCGCCTGACAGCCCAGGGTGTTCCTATGGCAGACTACGTAGCCTCGAACGACACTCCGGCAGGCCGTGCGCAGAACCGTCGCGTCGAAGTATATATCAGCGCCAACAAGGCCATGATAGAAAAAGCCGAAGCCGGCACACTGAAATAAGAAAAAGCAAAAATTACATAAACTCGACAAGAGCGGCCGGACTCCTGGGTCCGGCCGCTCTTACCATATCCTCCCACAGCCACCACATCATACCGTTCCCATGATATTCGTCCATAGATTTTTTCGTACATTTGCAAGCAAGCCTGCAATAAATCCCATATAATCCGACCATAATCTTATTACAAATTCCAAACATCACATATAAATAAAACGAAATGAAAACCCGGAGCAAAAAACGGATGAAAGTTCTTCCGGCTGCAGGAATACTTTTCCTCGGCCTGTCGGCAGGATGGCTGCTTGCAACGAAATGCAGTGCGCCGGAAGAAAGCCGGAAAAATACAAGCGAGGCGGAGTTTGAGAACAGGCTCAGCCGGATTGTCGGCGATATGCCGGGGAAATTCGGCGTGGCCGTGATAAGCGGCGACGGCGACACCCTGACGTTCAACAATTCCTCCGACTATCCGATGATGAGCATGTTCAAGCTACACGAGGCTATCGCCGTATGCTATATGCTCGACGCCGGCGGCAGCGGACTCGACTCTGTCATAAGCGTGAGCCGCAGCACTCTCGACCCGGATACATGGAGTCCCATGCTGAAAGATTACAGCGGAGAAATTTTGTCGCCGACAGTGGGCGAGCTTGTCGATTATATACTTGTACACAGCGACAACAACGCGAGCAACATGCTATTCGAGCGCATCGTAGCAACTGACGAAACCGACAGCCTGATACGCATAATGCTGCCGCAGGACGATTTCAAAATCGTATGGAAAGAGTCCCACATGAAAACCGACAACGACCGCAGCTACGACAATCGTACTTCGCCGCTTGCCTATGCCGCACTGCTGAACCGCGTATTCACCGACAGCATTGTCAGTCCCGAAAAGCAGGAATTCATACGCGCGGCCATGGAGAAATGCCGCACAGGCATGTCGCGCATCGGCGCCGGACTTCCCGAGGGCGTATATTTCGCCCACCGCACAGGGTCAGGCTATGTCAACACCCGCGGCGAAATCGTAGCCGTCAACGACGGAGGCTACGTACGCACACCATCGGGAAAGAGTTATTCCATTGCCGTGTTCGTAAAGGATTTCGGAGGCACACAGGCTGATGCCGAGAATGCTATAGCCCGCATTTCTGAAAGCATATATAATTTTATGTGTGAATAAAAAAGCCGGGGAATGCTGTGGTTAAAAAATTTTTCGTACCTTTGCAGCGCTTTTTAGCATCCCGTGTGATGGGAAATTAAGGAGCAACTTAATTTTTAGTAACACAAAACCAATTTCAAAACAATGAAAGTATTCCAACTCAGCGCCGAGCCTCGCACCAACCTCGGCAAGAAAGCCACCAAGGCTCTCCGCAGCGAAAAGAAAATTCCCGTAGTCCTCAACGGCGGCGAAGTAATCGAACTCCCCTACAACGGCACCCTGAAAGCCGGCGAGAAACTCGTTGAAATCGGCAATGGCAAAGGTCTGATCACCACCGATCTGGTTGTAACCGAAGAAGCTGTACGCAAACTCGTCTACACCCCCGATATCTTCGCTATCGAACTTGACATCAACGGCGAAAAACGCATGGCAGTGCTCAAGGATCTCCAGTTCCACCCAGTAAAGGACAACATTCTGCATATCGACCTCCTCGAAGTACGCGAAGACAAGCCCGTCGTTCTTCAGGTTCCCGTCAAACTCGAAGGCCACGCCGAAGGTGTGAAAGCCGGTGGTAAGCTCACCCTGTCAATGAAGAAACTGCGCGTGAAAGCTCTCTACACTGCAATCCCCGAACGTCTGGTTGTCAACGTCGACAAACTCGGCCTTGGCAAGACTCTGTCGGTGGGCGAACTCCACTTCGAAGGACTCGAACTGGTCAACGCCAAGAACGCCGTTGTCTGCGCCGTTCAGCTCACCCGTGCCGCACGTGGTGCCGCTGCCGCCGCTGCTGCAGGCAAGTAATCTGACACAAACGGATGAAATATCTCATTGTCGGGTTAGGGAACATCGGCGACGAGTATCGCGACACCCGACACAATATAGGTTTTATGATATTGGATGCCTTTGCCGAGGCGTCCAATATCTCTTTTTCAACGGAACGCTACGGCGATATAGGTCGCGGACGCCTCAAGAACAAACAGCTCGTGCTGCTCAAGCCTTCGACTTATATGAATCTCAGCGGTAACGCCGTGCGCTACTGGAAAGAAAAAGAAGGAATCGAAGCGGAAAATATACTGGTGCTCGTCGACGACATAGCCCTACCATTCGGAGCGGTACGTTTGAAACCGAAAGGCAGCGACGCCGGCCACAACGGACTGAAGAATATCGCCCAGATGCTCGGTACGGAGGCTTATCCCCGCCTGCGATTCGGCGTAGGCAACGATTTTCCGCGCGGTGCCCAAGTAGATTACGTACTCGGCACTTTCCCGCCTGAAGAGCGAAAAGCCCTTCCTGAACGCATTGCCGTGGCCGGCGACGCAATCAAGGAATTCGTACTGGCCGGCATGGGAAACGCAATGTGCAAGTTCAATAACAAGTAGTTTAAAGATAAAACAGACGTGCCACGGCACGTCCCTACGTGATAAACTCTAAACTCTAAACTTTAAACTTTAAACTCTAAACTCTAAACTCTAACCTTCGAGCCATACATGACAATCTCTCTGATCGTCACTACATATAACCGTCCGGACGCTCTGCGGCTGGTGCTCGACAGCATAAGCCGCCAGAGCAGACTGCCCGACGAGGTTGTGGTGGCCGACGACGGCTCAGGTGACGAAACAAGGCGACTTTTAGAAAACACCGCCGCCGGATTTCCGGTGCCGTTGCGTCACGTATGGCAAGAAGACAAAGGATTCCGTGCCGGCACGGCGCGCAACAAAGCCATAGCCGCCGCATCGGGCGAGTACATAGTGCAGATCGACGGTGACATGGTGCTCCATCCCCGCTTTGTGGCCGACCATGCCGCCGTGGCACGCCGCGGCGCATTCGTCCTCGGCTCGCGGGTCAGGCTCAACGAAGAGTGGACACGCCGCTACTGCCGTAGCGGACGCTTTCCATCCATAAGCATATTTTCCCGCGCCATTTACAAAGGGCGTGAAAAGGCAATCCGACTGCCGCGATTTATTGGCAAGCGGATGTCGAGGCGTTACCACAAAGGAGGTTCGGCAATCGGATGCAACATGGCATACTGGCGCGACGACGTAATTGCCGTGAACGGATACGACGAGCACTATCACGGCTGGGGCTGCGAGGACGACGATCTCAGCCGACGGCTCTCGGCATCGGGACTCGACAGTTTCAAACTGTTCCGGATCGGACTGGCCTATCACCTGTGGCACCGCGAGGAAGATCGCTCGAACTACAAGCGCTCGCGCGAATATTATCTCTGCCGCGCGGCCGAAAACGATTTCCGCTGCGCCGACGGCATCGACAAATATCTGAAACAGTAGAATAATGGCAAAAACAGAAGTAAGAATCGACAAATGGCTGTGGGCGATGCGTATTTTCAAGACACGCACCGTCGCTACGGAAGCCTGCAAGAAGGGGCGCGTGACCGTAGGGCGTGACTCCTCGACTCCTGTAAAACCATCGCACTGCATAAAACCCGGCGATATTGTGAACGTCCGCAAACCGCCGGTCACCTACTCTTTCCGCGCACTGGCCCTGACAGAGAACCGCCTCGGCGCCAAGCTTGTGCCGGAATATATGGAAAATATAACGCCGCAGTCGCAGTACGATTTGCTTGAAGTTGTCAAGATTTCAGGCTTCGTCGACCGCCGCAAAGGCCTGGGACGCCCGACCAAACGCGAAGGGCGCGAACTGTCGCGCTTTACCGACAGCGTGTACAGCGACGACGGCTGGGATTTCGATTTCGATATCGATGACCTTGATGACGATGACAATGTCTAACTATCAACCAATAAAAAATCAAGCACAATGAAATTCAATTTTTATGCAGCCGCAGCTGCGGCTCTGCTGTTTGCCTCATGCACAGGCAACAACACACAGAATGCCGGACAGGCCGAAGAAACAGCCGTAAACGACACAAAAACAGCTTCGATCACAGGAAAATGGTGCATAGAGAATATCGTGCTCAATGATTCCACCAACGTGCGTCCTGCCGAAATCAATCCGGAACAGTGCCAGTCCATCACTTTCGGAACCGACAGCACCTACAGCATCAAAACCAACTGCAACTCGATGCAGGGCGGCTACGTGGCAAAAGGCGACTCTATCGAATTCGGAATGGGCATAATGACCCAGATGGCCTGCGAAGACATGCGCAGCGAGGATTACCTCCGCCAGATACTGCCCGAAGTGCGTACGGCAGAATTCGAGAACGACTCCACCCTGCGACTCAACACCACCAGCGCCGACAAGTACATCGTGCTCCGCAAAAGCACATGCGAACAGGCCAAATGCAAAGCTGAATAAGCCTCACCAACCGAAAGCGACAGCGGAATCGAGCCATGCACCACGGACACGAAGAATCTCCTCGAGCAGTTCGCGTGCTACGCCGTAACCGCCGTCGGCCCGGGTGACATAACGGGCGACGGCGCGCACCTCGTGGGCGCCGTCGCGCGGTGCCACCGGCAAGCCTACATGATTCATAGCCGGAATGTCGGGAATATCGTCCCCGACAAAGGCCACTTCTTCCGGAGCAAGCCCATGGCGCTCCATCCACTCTTTCAGAACCTCTATCTTTTCACCACAGCCAAGATATATATCTTTCAGTCCGAGTGCCTCATAGCGCTCGCGCAGACCTGCTCCGCGCCCGCCCGATATTATCGAAAGCAACAATTCGGAGCGCACTGCCAGCTGCATGGCATAACCGTCCTTTATATTAACCATACGCCGGGGCACACCGTCGTCGCCCATAGGCACTGTCGAGGGCGAAAGCACACCGTCGATGTCGAATGCTACGGCACGCAGCTTTCCGAGCGGGTAATCAATCTTGCTCATAATGTTTCGTCTTTGCAGGGTAGTTGATGGGAATACATTATACTGCGCGAAAGCGCCCGATAAATTTCAGCCATATCATCGGGCAGAGATGCGGCCTGGGAGCGTATCACATCTATGTCGCCACGTCGCGCGGGTCCGGTCTGCGCATCATGAGGGCCGACGCCAAATGCTTTTGCAATCGTGGCCCGCACCAGCGGAGCAACGACATCAAGACCGAAACCGGCATCGGAAAGCACCTTGGCGGCACATTCAAGTAGATAATTGGGGAAATTGCAGGACAGTACACCGGCAATGTGGAGTGCCCTCCGGCGTGAAGCGTCGGCATGGGTCACATGTTCCGAAAGCATGGATGCAAGACCGTCGGCTACGGCAAGTGCCGCTTCCGTAGATGCCTCCGTAAAGAAAGGAACCTCGGATAGGTCGGCAGGCACATCGCGTGAAAAAGTCTGCAAGGGATACAGTATGCCATGGTCAGCCGAAACGCAGGAAAGCAACTCCATACCGACAGTTCCGGAGGTATGGAGCACAACCGTTCCCGCGGGTAAAGGACCGACAGCAGCGGCGACATCGGCAATGGCATGGTCGGCCACGCTGACAATGACGACATCGGCAGCGGAGGATGCCACATCGGACAAAGCTCCGCACATAAGCGACGACTGAGCGGACAGGCTTTCGGCCAGACGCGCGACCGTCAGCGGATCACGGCCATAGATTCCTACAGGACATACGCCGGCACGGTCAAGACCGAGCGCGAGGTGTGTGGCCACATTTCCGCAGCCCACAATAGCGATCCTGAGTGATTTTGTCTGCGACTCTTCCACGCCCGAACCGGCCTATTCGGCAGCCTGGCTTTCAGACCAACGGCCTATGTGTACTTTCTCCCAAAGGAGTTTTGAGGGGTCGACAGGGCGACGTTCTTCATTCTTATAACCGAAAGTCATGATACATACGACCTTGTAATAAGGCGGTATGTCAAGAGCCTCCTGAACGAAATCTTCCGACAGCTCGCCGTCGGCTGTCGAACGTCCAAGCACCTGCACCCAACATGAGCCTATGCCAAGATCGCAAGCCTGCAGCTGCATCATTTCGGCGGCAATGGAAGCGTCCTCAAGCCAGCATTCGCTTTTTTCAGGCGAGGCCGTAACGACAACGGCAAAAGCACATCCGGCAACAGGCGCCGCACCGGCAGGCTTGCATGCGGCAAGGCGTGCAAGCATTTCCTTATCCTCTACTACGACAAATTGCCAAGGCCGCACACTCTTCGACGACGGGGACAGAAGAGCGGCTTCGAGAATGGTGCGCACATCGTCGGCTGCGACCGGTGCGTCGGTGTAGCGCCTTATGCTATGGCGCTGTAGCAATAACTGGTGTAGATTTTCCATATAACAGTAACATTTAAGACGCCCGGCCGCTTTCAGGCCGATGCGGTCACTTGCGGTGACATATCCATGCTGACGGATAGCGCTCATGCACTCCGGCCTCGTCGGCAATAGCCCGCAGTCGCGCCATATTGGGAGCCGATGCCGCATAAATGCGGAAACGGCCGTCAAATTCGAGTATGCGCAGATTTTTATCGCCGTTTTCGGCAAGGAATTTTTCGGCATCGGAACGCGAAGCCAGAGATGCCACAATCATAAAGTAAGCATCACGCAAAGAAGCAGGGAGGGCTGCGGCGTCAGGATGGTATGTTGTCGTGTCGACTGTCACTGCGGCATCGGCATGCCGGCGGAGTACAAGCAGGAGCGGAGCGGATGCTGTGCCCGGACGCTCGACAAGAAGCGGGGCCGCAGCCGCCATGGCATCCGGAACAAGCGATGCCTGCTGCACGGCGTGCTGATTATAATCTTTCATTCTCAATGTGGCCGCAACGGCAATACCGAGCACCAGCACCAGCGAAGCGGCAACTTTGATATAGGATGACAACGGACGCCGGCGCCGCACGGATGCTGCTACCTGCCGGCCTTCCGAAGCCGATATATGCCCGACGTTCTGCTCTTTTATTTTCACAGGTTCGAGCCATCCGCGCACAGGATAAATGCCGGATGCCGGAAAAGGCTCAAACACAGGCGTTCCGGAATTTCCGTTTTTCAAAACGCCTATCCTGCCCAATGGAAGTACACCGTCGGCAGCAAGCTGACGCTTCATGGACTCCACGCCGTCGGCCACGATACGGGAGGCGGCCTCATAGCTTATGCCTTCCCGACGGGCTACGGACGCCACAAGCAGACCGTCGCCCCGTGTAAGGCTTCCGTTGAATGAGAATTCCCGCCGCGGAGGCATAAATTCGCCCGAAGCGGAATCGTAACGAGCAGGCACACAGTGAGCAAGCACAGCTCCGAACGACGGAACTATGACACAATCCCTGAACAGGAGCAGATACTCTATATGTGCGGTCACATTATTCACTCCACAAAATTAAATCTTTTTTTCCATTATACAATCTTTCGACCGGCATTATTTTCCGTTTATTTAGCTCACGCCCTATATACTCCCGCTCGGCAAAATCAAATAATTTCGCTTTTGCTCTCGACTTATCCGTATATTTCGTATCTTCGCAGATAAAGAATCACAAAACCAAATCCAGACCGAATATGAAACTTTTCAGACAGACTATTCTTATACTTGCTGCGGCAGCTATCCCCTACTCCGGCTTGGCCGAACCCTACAAAGTACGTCTTCCCATGAGCGAGGACGACGAAGGGGCGATGGTCTACCTGATGAACTTCGACACCGATGAAAAAATCGACAGCACACTCGTGACCGACAAAACGGCTCTTTTCGAGGGCGAAATCGACGAAGCCATACTTGCCTCCCCTGTGCTCGACGGGCGTCGTCAGGGTGTTTTCATCCTCGAAAGCGGCAGCATATCTTTCAGTCCCGCCACCCGCGAGGCTTTCGGTTCAATGCTCAACGACCAAATGCGCGACCTGCACGACAATATAAAAAAGCTCCGCGACAGCTACGAAGCCACAGCCGGAGAAAAGAAGCGCCAGGACATCTATATTCGCTATCAGGCGCTGGTCGACAGCACTTTTCGCGAAAATGCCGACAATGCACTGGGATTCTATATATTCCTTCAGCAGTTCGATGCCTCTCAGATGGATGCCGACCGCTTGCGTTCGGAACTTGAAAAATATCCGTACTTAAAAAAATCGGAACGACTGAAACGCTACATCACACAGGCGGAACGACGCGAAAATTCGCAAGAAGGCAAGCCATTCATCGATTTCGAAGTGACTTACAACGGACAAACGCGCCGTCTGAGCGACCACGTCGGCAAAGGGCACTACACTCTGGTGGACTACTGGGCAAGCTGGTGCGGTCCATGCATACGCCAGACAGCGGTGCTGAAAGATATTTACAACAAATACAAGGACAGCGGTCTTGAAGTTCTCGGCGTAGCCGTATGGGACAAACCCGAAGACACCCTCGCCGCTATCCGCAGACACGACCTGCCATGGGATTGCATAATCGACGCCCAGAGCATACCCACCGAATTATACGGTATTTCCGGCATACCCTGCATAATCCTCTACGGTCCGGACGGCACGATAATAAGCCGCGACAAGCAGGACGACGAACTCCGCGCAGCTATCGATGCCGCCATGTCCTCAATAAAGAAATAAGGTCAAGTTCAACGGCTGACACGCAGCAGGCGGCAGACCGCAGGCGGCGCAAGGAAAAAAGCAGTCCAGATGCCTAAACAGTCGGCGACGAAATCGCCGACTTCACCGCCGCGGGCGTCAGTCAGATATTCCTGCGCAATCTCATCGGCAATGCTGAAGAGCATCACGGCAAGGACTATGCGGTACATCACTACCGATGTCAGCGAGCCTTCGGCTCGGTGCGCCCGCTTGTAGTCGAATACGGCAGCACCGGTCAGGCCACCCATCATTATGGCGTGTATAAGTTTATCGATATAGGGTATCACAGGCAATTCTTCGGCTCCGGCCGGATGTTCGGCCAGAGTGGCATAGAGTATCAGCGCCACAGTAAGAGCCGTAGGCCACCAGCGTGCGGCCGCTTTCAGAATTTTGTCAACAAGCGATTTCATCAACATCCCGTTCAGAAAGCTATATATTCGGCGGGATCAAGAGCAGTGCCGCCGTGCCACAGTTCAAACAGAAAAGCACGACCACCGGCGGCATGGCCGATACGCTGTCCGGCCACCACTTTGTCGCCTCGGTCGACAAATACATCGTCAAGACCGGAATAGACAGTCACAAAATCGTTGGGATGCTGCACAACCACACTACGTCCTACCCCGCCGTCTGAAAAGCATACTCCGACCACCGTTCCGCGATAGACGGCAGTCGCGGCCGTCAGCTTCCCCGATCGGAAACGCGCTCCAGCCTGCGAGCTTTCGGCCTCATAGGCCGTGCCTCCGACAGGAGCATTGAACAACATGCCTCCGGCGGCTATAGGGGCAAGAACGGAAAGATTGAAACGCTCTTCGTCCTCGTAGCGGCGCACAAACGCGCGCTCGGCCTCCGACGCATGTATCAGAGTATCGCCTGAGGCAAGCGGCTGCGACGACGGAACCGACACAGATGCAACAGCGGCAGAATCATGCGGCGAAAGCACTGCTATAATATTGTTGATGTAGGCATCGTTGGCCGCCATGACGCTTTCAAGAGAGTCAAGGCGCAGGGCATCCTCAAGATAGCGGGCGCGCAAGTCGCCCTTCAGTGTGCCCGGAACGAGCTGCCTCAAGGGTGTGAAGACAATCAGCACAACAATCAGCGCGGCAACAGCCGCAACAGTGGCGGCAGATGCCATGACAACCTTGGCGCGCGTCATGCGCACACTCCAGATGCGGTTGAATGTATTTTCCTTTATGAAATCGAGGCGGTAGCGCCCCGGATTCCTATAGCCGGCGGAAGATGGGCGTTTTCGTTTCATATACAGGAACAAAGGTAGACAATCCGCCCGAACCAGCAAAATATAAACCAAGCCGCGGAACAAACAAAAAACTTTTCTTAACTTAAAACTGAACAAAGTAAAAAAGAGCGTTGTTTGATAATCAAACGACACCGGAATCGGCAAAGACTCCACAGCACACTCTCCACAGGCGGAGGCATCCGAAACACAGGACGTTTCAACTACAGAAGCGAAAAAAACAAAATCAAAGTCTAACAAAAAAAACTATCACTACAATGAAATCGAATGTGCTTTTCACCTCAGCTGCGTGTCTGGCCGCTACTTTAGGAGCATTTACCGCCCACGCCCAGGACGAAGTCGTCGTAGAAGAAACGACATCAATCGTCACAGAAGTGCCTTGCAAGACACATTATTATTCTACCTCGGCCGACAACTGGTTCATCCAGATCGGAGCAGGCATAAATTCACCTTTCATGGAAAACCATCTGGCCAACGGCAAAGAAAAGCACCACATCACCGTGGGCTATAATTTTGCGTTCGGCAAATGGATGTCGCCCTACGTCGGCTGGCGTCTGAGTTTCCTCGGCGGCCCTCTCCACTGGGACAACGACGGATTTGAAAAAGCAAAATATGTAAGCGGCAATTTCGACATCATGTGGGATATGTTCAACAGCTTCCACGGAGTGAACAGCCGCCGTGTGTTCTCCATCGTGCCTTTCGTCGGCCTCGGCGGAACATTCACATGGGACTACAAGCCTAACCACGGCAACATAATCGACAACGACGGCAGCCGGAAAGGTAATTCATGGACGCTTCCCGTATCGGCAGGTATACAGCTGCGTTTCCGTCTGTGCAAATATGTCGACTTCTTTGCCGAAGGCCGCGCACAGTTCCACGGCGATAACTTCAACAACTACGCCTACGGACGTCCCGTCGACATCAATATTTCGGCAATGGGCGGTTTCAGCTTCAATATCGGCGGCGCCGACTTCCGCAGTTACAACCCCTGCGACTACCTGAGCTACATCAACAACCTGAACAACCAGGTGAATGATCTCCGCGGCGCCCTTGCCACCACTGCCGCCGCTCTGGCCGTGGCCGAATCACAGCTCCCGTGCCCCGAAGTCACCGAAGTGGCAGCTGTAGTCGACGAAGGCCCTGAAATTCCTCTTATGGCAACCGTACGCTTCACCATCAACTCATCGCGCATCACCGAACAGGAAATGGTCAACGTCTATAACATAGCCGAATGGATGAAAGCCAATCCCGAACAGAACGTAGCCATCGCCGGATATGCCGACAAGAACACCGGAACGAGCAAATACAACATGGATCTGTCGAAGCGCCGCGCACAGGCCGTCTACGACGTACTGGTCAACAAATACGGCGTCAACCCCGATCGTCTTGCCATCCAGGCCGAAGGCAGCGACGTACAGCCCTACGACGTCAACAACTGGAACCGCATCGTGATCTTCAACGTAGCCGAATAAGATACAAATCTTGGTCCGACGACCTGAAAACACGCGAAAGAGAGCCTGTGCCGGTTGGCACAGGCTCTCTTGTATTTATCTTATTTCAGACCGATTATTTCTTTCCGGCCTTTCCGAGGCGTTCGAGTATAGAAGAGGCTCGGTCGGAACTGCTCTCACCGCTGCCCGAAGCATTATCCGTTTCGGCTGCGGCCGGCGATGTGGCGGAACCTTTGGCAGTCTGTTTGAGCTTGAAGCCCATGTATATGCCGTCGTAGGATGAAAGAAGTTGCGAAAGAGTGGAAAGAGTAGACACTTTGGCAACGGAAGCTACCTTGTCGAGTATGGCTATAAGGCGCTGGGCATCGAATGTGAGGTTCAGCGTGTTCATCGACTTGGTGGCGCTCGCCTTTACCGTTCCGAGTTTCACTTTGCCGAAAGCGCTGAATGTGAATTCGAGCATGCCTTCGTCATCCTTCTCTATTGTTCCTTTGAGGGATGCGAAGCGGACTTTCATCGTGAATGTATGGTCAGACTCGACAGTCAGCTCCATCTGGTCAAGGCCGAATTTCTCATAGTAAGGTTCCAGCTTCGACTCTACTACCCCGGCAGCTCCGGCTCCGCCTATTTTCTTGAGAGCGTCGTCGCTCTGAAAAGTTACGGCAGGAGATGTGTATGCCCATGTGCCCACAAGGTCGTCGACCGTGAAATTCTTGTTGGCAGTTACGTTCTGCACAAAACCGCCTATGGCATCAAGTATGCCGTTGCCGCTTTTTCCTTCAGCCGACTCAGTGTTCTCTTCACTATCGGAAGACTTACCGCCGATAAGGTCTTTGAGATCGAACGCACATACGGTACCCGAGGCCATTACGGACAGAACAAGCGGAAGAATGATTTTTTTCATTATATGTTTTATTCTTTATTTATTTTACGTCTGCATTTATTTCTGTCATGCAGTCTTTTTTGGCTTCGTGAGCCACTTCTTTGTCGACTTCCTGCCAGATTGAGTTGTTTGAAACATATTCCGGAACGATACGCTTCATTTCTGCGACAATATCGTGGCTCGGACTACCGTTGTGGACCAGCGTGGAAAGATTTTCAAGATGCTCGCACACCTCGTTATAGTCGTACTGGCGCACTTTCGCTATCATTATCTTCTTATGATGCGTCGCAATCGTATGTTCTTTCTCGTTGAGCAATTCCTCATAAAGTTTCTCGCCCGGACGCAGACCCGTTTCTATGATCTTTATGTCCTCCTGAGGCTTAAGACCAGAAAGTGAAATCATGCGAACAGCAAGATCCCAGATTTTGACCGGACGTCCCATGTCGAACACAAAAATCTCACCGCCGTTGCCCATACAGCCGGCCTCGAGGACAAGCGAACAGGCTTCGGGAATAGTCATGAAATAACGGATTATGTCGCGATGTGTTATAGTGACAGGGCCTCCCTGCTCTATCTGCTTGCGGAACAAGGGAATCACAGAACCGTTAGAGCCGAGGACATTGCCGAAACGGGTGGTTATGAAACGCGTCGAAGGACGGTCGGTGGTACGGCGCATGTGATAGAACAGCGACTGCACATAGATTTCCGCTATACGCTTCGATGCTCCCATCACATTGGTTGGATTGACAGCCTTGTCGGTGGACACCATGACGAATTTCTCAACTCCGTACTTCACCGAAAGATCGGCCATATTCTTGGTGCCCAACACGTTTGTCAGTATAGCCTCCGGCGGGTTACGTTCCATCATCGGAACGTGTTTATATGCTGCCGCATGGAACACATAACGCGGATGGTATTTCTGGAAGCAATGTTCCATACGTTCAAGATTGGACACGTCGCCTATGAACAGGTGAATCTTAAGGTCGGGGAAAGCGGCTTCCATCTCAAGCTGCATGTCGTGCATAGGCGTTTCAGCCTGGTCAAGGAGCACGATATCATGTGCGCCCATACGGGCAACCTGACGGACTATTTCACTGCCTATTGAGCCGGCGGCACCTGTAATCATCACAGTCTGGTTTTTGATCACCTGGCTTATGACAGGATTTTCGGTCTTTATGGGTTCACGCTCAAGCAAGTCTTCGATATTTATGTCGCGCACATGTGTGGACAACGCAGGCATTGTCTTGCTGTTGAGGTCGAATTCCTCAACCTGATTGAGCATAAGCAGATGTATGCCGTTTGCAAGGAATACATCGGCTGTGCCGCTACGCATCAGATCGATCTGAGTGGACAGGAAAAGAAGTGTGTCGCATTTGTAGTAGTGGAAAACTTTCTTTACCTCTTCGGCCTTGAACGGAACGATAGGAATTCCGTTGACAGTGGTATCCATCTTCTTGGAGGAAAGACTCAGTAGAGCTACAGGATCGAAGCGTCCTTCAAACTCGCTCTTCAGCGCCGAAGCCAGAAAGAAGCTGTTGATGGCCGAACCGAGCACGATCACACGACGTTTGCGCTGTGCCACTCCGGCTACCGACATATAAATGAACTTGATGGCGAGGCGTATCATAAGCATCAGAGAGAACGACAGTACCGCCACCACAAAAACATTCCATATATTATAATAGTACTCGCCGAACGTCAGATAGCTTGCCAGCGATATCAGGGAGAGTGTGAGCGAAGCACATACGGAAAGGAGTACAAGACGATATGTATCCTCGATAACCGACAGGCGGATGATATATTTATATGGACGGACGACCAAGGCTATCAGCACATATACCAATATCAATGCGAGTATCCTGAACCAGGAAGAAAAAAAGAATGAATCCGGAAATGCGGAAAATCCGGAACCTATCGGACTGAACGAATAAGTGAGCAGGCAACTGAGTATGACGACCATTATATCTGTCGCAAACACCAGCCATTTCGGTGAAGGCGCAGCAAGAAATGTCTGCATCAGCTTTGAATCCGCCAATGCTTTAATCAGCTTTTTCTTCATTATCTTTCAATTTGCAATAATTAGCATTTTAAGAAAAATATCACTCTATGTAAAGGTATAAAAATAAGATCGGTCTTAACTATAAATAAGATTATCCCATTTTTTCCATGCTACGATACAGAGTACAATACAAGTCAATTAAGTATTTACGCCAATGGAATAACGAATGCAAAATTAGCCATTATTTTTCAGAAAAAATATTATTTTATATCATTATTAACCCAAAAAACGCATAAACAACTATACAACAGACATATACACTGCAATGACATAATCTTCGGCGCCAAGCTCACACTGTTTCGGATATTTTTATGTAACTTTACAGCCGTTTTGAAAGCTCTGGGGTATGCCGGCTCCGGCCTGTCGCACCCTTGTGCATGTCAATAAACCGACTTGCTGTCAATGAATTTTAAAATACGCATATATCTGCTGTCGATACTGCTTGCCGCCATGTTCATGCCGGCAGCCACTCCCGCTTCGGCCCAGGAAGTGTTCAAGCGAAAAATCGAACAGATTGCTTTTGTTCCAAAAGGCCAATGGATAACAGGCGTAAGCGTCAATTACTCGCAATCGACACAGGACGCCTACCAGTTTCTTATTCTGGAAAACCTGAATGGTGACACCTACACATTCAAGGTAAGCCCGATGCTGATGTTCGCTTTCAAGGATAACCTTGCCGCCGGCGCCCGCTTCGCATATTCGCGCCAGCGTACACAGCTCAACTCCGCCGATTTCGTGCTCGGCGCCGACACATCCTACGGAATAGAGAATCTCTACAGCATCAGCCACAACTTTTACGGCACCGCCGCTTTCCGCTCCTATATGAGCCTTGGCAAGAACACCCGTTTCGGCCTGTTCAACGAAGTACAGCTGCAGCTCGGCGGTGGACAATCCAAACTCTGTAACGGAAGCGGAGAAAGCTTTTCTGGTACTTACGAAACGAATTTCTCGCTGAATGTCGGTCTGGCTCCCGGCGTATGCGTATTCCTGAACAACTACTCGGCTCTGGAAGTGAACGTCGGGGTACTCGGGTTCGAATACCGCAAGACAAACTCCCTTACCGATCAGATTTATGAGGCTCACCGCGATACCAAAAGCGCCAACTTCCGCGTGAATCTCTTTTCAATCACATTCGGAATGGTATTCTATATTTAAGGACTATGCAGAAGAAAATCGTCATCATGCTTGTGTTGCTGGCCTTGTCGATCACGACATCGTCCGTACAGGCGCAGGACATAGTCCGCAAAAGCGAGCGCCCATGGCCTGCCGACAGTATCGAGCGGGTAATCGTAGGCAAGGACACCGTAAGCATAATAATTCCGGAATATAACTTCGGCCGCTTCGACCGCGGACTCTACAACTATCTTTTTATCCCCAAAGGGAAATGGGGCTTCGGCCTGACGGCATCATACGGCGAGCTGAACACCGAGGATGTCGGCATCCTCTCGCTCATCAAGGATATCGACGTCAAGGGCAAGATGTACTCAGTCAAGCCTTACCTGTCCTACTTCATACGCAGCAACCAGAGCGTGGGCCTGCGCTTCAACTACAGCCGCGGCACAGCCGACCTCAACAATCTCGCGCTCGACTTCGACGAAGATCTGTCCTTTGCCATCCACGACATAAGCTACTACACACAAAGTTTCGCCGTGGCGGCTTTCTACCGCAACTACGTCGGAATAGGCAACAGCGGACGTTTCGCCATATTCAATGAAATCGACCTGAGTTTCGGCAGCGGCTCGTCGCGCTTCAAGCGGTTGTACAACGACAAGCCGCGCGACACCCGCACCTACATCACAGAAGCCTCGCTCAATTTCAGCCCCGGCGTGTGCGTGTTCATGCAGGACAATGTAGCATTCTCGGTTTCGTTCGGCGTGTTCGGCCTGAAATTGCGGAACGAGCACCAGCTTACCGACGGCGTCGACGAAGGCAAGCGCTTCACCAGCGGAGCAAATTTCCGTTTCAATATATTCAACATCAGTTTCGGCCTTATGGTCGTGATCTAAACCCGCAGACGACAATGACTCAAGGCATAATGAACGCAGCCATATCGGTACGCAGCGGATTCGCGGCCATGACGGCCGTGGCATTGGCAGCCGTGGGACTATTTTTGCCGGGCTGCATAAAGAATGATATACCCTACCCTCGCATACAGGCCAACATACGCACTTTCAATGCCGAAGGCCAGAGCCAGGGAAGCGTGATAGACTCGACGGCACGCACAGTCACCGTGACATTTCCCGAAAATGTGAACATTTACTCCGTCGACGTCACAGGCTATACGCTCACTCCCGGCGCCGAGCTGCTCGACGACCCCTTCGGCGCTCCGGTCGACCTGTCGGTGCCTCTGCCCGTTATCGTACGTCTTTATCAGGACTATAACTGGCTGATCCGGGCACAGCAGACAGTGGAGCGATATTTCGATATAGAAGGCCAGGTCGGTGCCACAGTAATCGACGCTGCGGCACGACGTGTCGTTGTCGACGTGCCGGAAAGCATGTCGCTGTCATCGCTGCATGTCGCCCGTGCCAAACTCGGGCCGACAGGCTCGGTCATGACTCCCGACCTGTCGGAAGGTGGAATAATCGATGCCACGAACCCTCTGCGACTTGTAGTCGAAGCATGGGGACACCGCCAGTCATGGACAATCTACGTGCGTCAGGTAACGGCAAAAGTCACCCTCAGCCACGTCGAACCGTGGACATGCGTGGCATGGCTCAACGCTCAGGCTGAAGCAGGGCGCGACAACGGCTTCGAATACCGGCTCAAAGGCGACAGCGAATGGACCCGCCTCCCCGAATCGGAAATAACAAGCAACGGCGGCAGCTTCACCGGCCGTATCATACATCTCGACCCCACTACTACATACGAGGCCCGCGCCTACTCCGGCGAAGACCTGAGCGAAACGGTCGAATTCACAACCGAAGAAGCCATACAGCCACCGAACATGGACTTCGACAGCTGGTGGCTCGACGGCAAAGTCTGGAACCCTTGGGCCGAGGACGGCATCCCATACTGGGACACCGGAAACAAAGGTGCCACAACCCTCGGCACATCCAATACTTTCCCGACCGATGAAACCGTCAGCGGCAGCGGATGGGCCGGACGCCTCGAAACACGTTTCGTCGGCATAGGCACTGTCGGTAAAATCGCGGCAGGAAATATTTTCACAGGCCGCTATGTGCGCACCGACGGCACCAACGGCATCCTTGCATTCGGCCGCGAGTTCGACAAACGCCCCACCCGCATGCGCGGCTATCTGAAATATACAGATGTGGCTATCAGCCATGTAAGCTCCGAAATGTCGCACCTTATGGGAGAACCCGACACCTGCATTGTCTACGCAGCGCTTATCGACACTCCGGAGCCGTTCGAGATACGCACCAATCCCCGCAACCGCCAGCTTTTCGATCCGAACGGCGACTATGTAGTGGCATACGGAAAAGTGCAGTTCGGAGAGAGTGTATCGGAATACACACCTTTCGAGTTCACCCTCGACTACCGCTCGACGACACGACGCCCGACATATATCATCATAACTGCTTCCGCCAGCAAATACGGCGACTATTTCACCGGCGGCAACGGCTCGGTCCTCCTGATCGACGACTTCGAGCTACTGTATGATTATTAAAACCCGATAACACAGGAGCAATAACAGAGCCAACTGTCAGAAATGGAAGAACAAGTAACTGTCAAAGGACTGCGGCTTAATTACCGCTTTGCCGGAACTCCCGGCGGCCGTCCTGTAATCATAATGCACGGCTGGGGATGCAGCGCCGAAACAATGGCCTTGTTTGAAGACTGCATAACAAGCACATACCCTGAATGCGCGGTATATAATCTCGACCTGCCGGGCTTCGGAATGTCGGAAGAACCGGACAAAGTTTACGGCATCGAGGATTATACCGACACGATAGAGCGCTTTGCCGATTCCATCGGCCTGGATGCACCTGTTCTTATCGGGCATTCTTTCGGCGGTCGCATAGCCATACTGTATTCTTCCCGACGCCCTGTTTCAGGTGTGATTCTGGTCGATGCCGCAGGAGTAAAACCACGCCGCAAACTGAAGTATTACATAAAAGTATATTCTTTCAAAGCCGCAAAGAAAATCGCGCCGCTGATTTTCGGCAAAGCGAAAGGCGCTGAAATCATCGAACGCCGCCGCGGAAAATCCGGCTCAGCCGACTATGCCGCGGCATCGCCCATGATGCGTGCCATACTCAGCAAGGTCGTCAACGAGGATCTCCGGCATGCGATGCCTGCAATAAAAGCGCCAACACTCCTTATATGGGGCGAAAACGACACAGCTACCCCGCTTTCCGACGCCCGCATCATGGAAAGCCTTATTCCCGATGCAGGCTTGGTAAGCTTTCCGGGCTGCGGCCATTTCTCTTTCCTCGACAATCCGGTCCAGACACGTGCCGTAGTATCCTCTTTCATCAACAGTCTGAATAAAAAACAGTCATAAAAACAGCGTTCCGACCTAATAATGACAACAATAACAACGATAATAATTTTTGCAAGCGTCGCACTGCTCGCCGCCGCCAACACCTATATGGAACTCAGGCGCGACCTGATGATGTACCAGCAGAATTCCTACCGCAACGAACGCTATCGCCGTTGGCTCTCCTCCTCGGGCGATTCGACCTCGCGCTGGCGGCTGTGCGGACTTATCATATTCCTGATATCCCTCGTGCGATTCAGCCCGCAGACAGGCTCGATGATCCTTATCGGGATTTTCTGTGCCGCGCAGGCCGTTTCGCTCATCCGCCGACGCTATAAGAAACCGCTGGTGATGACAGCCCGCGCCACGCGTCTGCTCTGCACCTCATGCGCCATTTCGCTCCTTGCCGTCGCTGCCGCAACGACCATATTCGCCGACAGCACAGCCGCATCGATTCTTTTCACAGGCACAACGGCCTTGTTGGGATGCTACTGTGCATCCCATCTGTTGATGATGCTCTCCGGCATACTCCTGACTCCTGTCGAAAAAGCTATCAACCGACGCTACTGGCGGGATGCCGCCGCACGGCTTGAAGACATGCCCGACCTAACTGTTATCGGCATAACCGGCAGCTACGGGAAAACGACGACAAAGCATTATCTACACCGCATACTCAGCGAACAGTTCGATACACTGATGACTCCCGGCAGCTACAACACCACCCTCGGTGTCGTGCGCACCGTCCGCGAAATGCTCAAACCCTACCATCAGGTATTCATCGTGGAGATGGGCGCCAAGCAACTCGGCGACATCAAGGAAATATGCGACCTCGTACACCCTCGCTATGCCATAATAACGGCTGTCGGGCCTCAGCATCTCGAATCATTCAAGACGATAGAGAACGTGCAGTCGACCAAATTCGAGCTTGCCGACGCGCTTCCGGCCGACGGGCTTGTGGCTCTCAACGACGATTTTGAAAAAATCGCCGACCGTCCCGTGGACAACACCCGCAGCCTGCGCTATGCCGTAAAGAATGCCGACGGCGCCGATATAGCCTACAGCGCCCGCGACATCGAATACACTCCCACAGGCACTTCGTTCGATGTGCTCTGCCACGCCGACGGCAGCCGGCTGCACCTGACCACCCGTCTGGTCGGTGAATGCAATATCTCAAACATTCTCGGAGCAGTGGTGATAGCACGCACCCTTGGCGTGCCCGACGAAAAAATACGCCGCGCCGTAGAGAAAATCGAGCAGGTCGAACACCGCCTGAGCATCAAGCGTATTCCAGGCGGACTGACAATAATCGACGACGCGTTCAACAGCAATCCCGTAGGCTCGGCCATGGCTCTCGACGTGCTCGGCGCCATGACAGGAGGCAAGCGCGTGCTTGTCACTCCGGGAATGATAGAACTCGGCCAACAGCAATATGAACTCAATTTCCGTTTCGGCGAACTTGCAGCCGCAGCCTGCGATCTGGCCGTAGTGGTCGGCCGCTACAACCGCGAAGCCATAAGCGAAGGCCTGCGAAAAGGCGGAATGCCTGAAGAAGACATACGCACGGTCGATACATTCGCCGATGCACAGGCTGTTCTTGCCGCCGAAACACGCGGCGGCGACATAGTACTCTACGAAAACGATCTTCCGGACACTTTCAAGTAAATTCCATCTCAATAAAAAATATGCGTACAAAAGTAGGCGTGTTCTTCGGCGGTCGCTCCACCGAACATGAAATTTCGGTCATTTCGGCCAATCAGGCCATGGCCGCCATCAACAGCGATAAATATGAGGTAATCCCCGTATATATAACCAAACAGGGACGCTGGTACACCGGCGATGCCCTCCGCGACGTGGCCAACTACCGCGACATACGCTCCCTGCTTGAGCGCTGTACACCGGTATATATGAAGCCTGTCTACGGCGATTACAATCTGTACTCCGACAAAGCGGTAGGTTTATTCGGTAAAAAAGGCCCTGTAGCGACTCTTGACGTAGCTATCCCCGTGCTCCACGGCTCGAACGGCGAGGACGGCATTTTCGAAGGAGTCCTCGAAACAATAGGAATCCCCTATGCAGGATGCAACACTCTGGCTTCGGCCAACGGCATGGACAAAATCACGATGAAGATGATATTGCGTGCCGAAGGTATTCCTGTGGTCGACTACGTATGGTTTACGGACAAAGAATGGTCGGACCGCAGAGATAATGTCATAAGCCGCATAGAGAACGAGCTGGGCTATCCGGTAATTGTCAAACCGGCGAACCTCGGCTCAAGCGTCGGCATAGGCCGCGCGACCGACCGCGATCAGCTTATCGACCGCATCAACGACGCCGAACGCTACTCGACACGCATAATTGTCGAACACATGGTCGAACAGTTGCAGGAAATCAACTGCGCCGTTCTCGGCGATTGCGACGAATTCGAAACATCAGTGCTCGAAGAGCCTATCAAAAGTGGGGAAATCCTGTCGTACACAGATAAATATATGGGCGGCAGCAAAGGCACCAAAGGTATGCAGGCTTCACAAAAACGAATTCCCGCCGACCTTCCGTCCGACGTAACGGAGCGCATCCGTTTCCTTGCCGGAGAAACATTCCGCGTATTGTCGTGCCACGGTATCAGCCGCGTCGACATGATTGTCGACCGCGCCGACGGCAAGATTTACGTCAACGAAATCAACACAATCCCCGGATCCCTGTCGTTCTATCTATGGGAAGCATGCGGCCTTAGTTTCGATGCCCTTATGGAACGCCTGGTACGTCTGGCACTGAAACGCAAACGCGAATCGGACAGCAAGACCGTAAGCTACGACCAGAATATCTTCGCCATGGGCGGAGGTACGAAAGGTGGTATCAAAGGAGCGAAAGGCGGAGTCAAATCGCACTAAGCATCCGCACTCGACGACGGCGGTGCGCCGCCTACAAAGTCCATCACATAGACCGTAAACACCGGAAACAGGATAAGCCCCATGGCCGACAACAAGGCAGCGAGGGCTTTTCCTATTTCTGTCATCTCCTCTATCTGGCAGCCCGTGGTCGTCATGTTCATCACAGCCCAGTAAATGGCCGAACGGAAAGAATGGACAAGCGGATTGACAGCATGTTCCTCGACAAAAAACATCACACTCGAAAAATAGACAACCATCAGCAGCAGCGCCAGATAAGCCGTAAGCATCGAGCGCGCACGTGCCCGACTGAACGATCCTGTCATGAACGCAAGCACGAATGCGGCGCGGACAAGAGGTACTACCCGCAGTACGAACATCCATTCGCCGGACAATTTCAGGCCAACAGCATTTATGATGTTTAGATAAGGGATACAGATTACGAAGAAAAACAGATTCGCCAGAAGATAGTGCCATTTCCGACGGGTGAAAAAGAAATCAAGAATTATGTCGGCCATGAACAGAAGACATATCCAGAACTGGACATGAAGATAACGGTCGTCGGCAAGGAAAGAAACGTTGCGCAGGCAATCCACCGTGATCATGAAAACCAGCACGCATGAACCCGCAAGAACCGCAAGGTGCATGGCTGTTCGGAACACACGTGCCGCCGCGTATAATGCTGAATGTCGGGAATCTGATGGCTGCATGGCGATGAATCTGTTTCCTTTTACAACAAACGGCTACAAAAAGGGTTCCCGCTGCAATCCACAGGCCTGAAAATTATGCAATTTTAGCCATGTCCGAAGGGAATTCATCGCCGGCAGGCGTTATTCTGTTAGATGAAAGAGAATCTGTCTGATTTCATCAATCCGACCCGTCGAGTAGTGATACTGGGTTGGCCGGCTCTCATAAATTAAATAGTTGAAACGTTCGGAGGAGCGGCCCTTCCGGGTCGCTCCTCTTTGTACGATAATCAGAACAGGTCATCGTTTGCTTATAAGCACCGCCGCGCCTCCGCCGGGAGCCATGCGCAACGGCAGGATCTTGTGTCTGTCGACAGGAACGTCGTAAATTTCCATAGCCATAGGATTCGTCCTGTAATCGGCGTCACCGGCATCGGCGAAAACACGGGCCACGTAGTCGGCTCCGTCGTCAAGGAAATCGAGATTCAGGCAATGCTCGTGAGCGTTACATCCTGTTATGGCGCCTATGAACCAGCGATCGCCTCCGCGCTCTTTCCGCGCTATGGTCACATACTCGCCTATCTTCGCCTCGGGAACAAGAGTGCGCTCCCAGTCGACCGGACATTGCGTCAGGAACTCGAACGCAGGCTGATTCTCATAATTCTCGATCATGTCGGCCGACATCTGCAAAGGACTGTAGAGCACAACAAACAGGGCAAGTTCCTTTGCCAGTGTGTTCTGTGGCCGTGTCCCCGGAACAGCCTTGTTCTCGAAATTGAAGATTCCGGGCGTATAGTCCATCGGACCGGCAAGACCTCTTGTAAAAGGCAGAGTGACGGTATGTTCAGGCGGATTTCCTCCGTCCGGACTCCATCCGTTGTATTCCTGACCGCGCACGCCTTCCTGAGTCATAAGATTTGGATAGGTGCGCTGCAGGCCGGTAGGCATCACAGGTTCGTGGTTGTCGATCATTATGCCGTAGCGGGCTGCTGTTTCTATCACCTTGCGGTAATGCCGCACGCCATACTGCGAACCGTGAAGTTCGCGGCCGTCGAGCAATTTGTTGACATATCCTGTCTTTACAGAATTCACGCCAAGACGCCTGTAAAGAGCGAATGCCGAATCCAACTGATTTTCATAATTAGTAGCGGCACCTCCGGTTTCATGATGTCCGATAAGCCGCACACCTTTTCCGGCTGCATAACGGCACACTTCCTCTATGTCGAAATCCGGATACGCTTCGGTGAACGAGAACAGATGGCCGTTGGCACTCCAGTCGCCGTCCCATCCGCGGTTCCAGCCTTCGACAAGCACCCCGGAATAGCCGTTGGCGGCAGCAAAATCAATGTAACGCTTGGTGTTTTCGGTAGTGGCTCCATGGTCAGGTCCTGCCTCCCAGGTATAATTGCGGCGGTGCATCCCCCACCATATACCTATATAACGTCCCGGTTCAATCCACGACACATCGTCGAGAGCACATTCGTCGTTAAGGTTCAGCATCATGCGGGAAGTGATAAGGTCGGCCGCCGTCGATGCCACTATGACAGTCCTCCACGGTGACTTCATAGGAGCCGCAGCGAAAACTTTCTCGCCGCTTGACCACGGTGTAAGATAAGTTTTCAGACACGTCCCGCCGCATGGATGAAGATTCATCGAGGCATAATCGGTCAAAGCCGCTTCATGGATCGACAGATACAGGCTGTCGGTCATCTTCATTGTCACTGGTGTACACACCGTGTCCAGACGGCTGGCAATAGACGGTTCATAAATATGTTCGTAATACTCGTGATCCCATGGAATAGACCATGCGACAGCGTCTTCGGCAAGAGCGAATTCGGTACGTTCGTCCATAATAGTTATTGAATCGATCGCAGCCTGTGCCGGAATTTCATAGCGAAAGCCGACTCCGTCGTCGAACACACGGAAAACAATGGCATATTCCACTCCAATCGAATCATTCTCACAAAGCTCGACCCGCATTTCGTTATAATTGTTCCGAATAGTGCTTTCCTCACCCCAGACCGTTGTCCACTGCTCGTCAGCACTGCTGCGGCTTACATTTCTTACAGCCGCATTATATCCCAGACGGCACTCGCGCGCATCGATCGCAAGCCGAGATGAGTCGAGCACAGTCGCTCCACGGGAAGCTACTGTGTAATAGATTTCCCCTTCCGGCGAAACATGGAAACCGACGTTTATATTGCCGTCGGGCGAACTGACGGTCATGGCATAGCTCTTCAGGCATGAATGGATTATCCCACCTGCCAGAGCTGCCGCTGCCGCGATAATTAATAGACGCTTCATATTTTTTCTATCGGTTGACTTTTTTAAGGTTAAGAATCTGTCAATGCAAAGTTATCAAAGCAAAGGACAGATACAATCATCTATACCGCCAATATAGTACCGGAATGCGATTGCAAAAGCCAGCGCACTGCCATTCAACACATTGCACAAAAGGCAATATAATGAAAATACTGATTTTAAACTGTTATTTCACCGAACGTATCTGCATTATACGCTCCTCGAACTCGGCATTCGGAACCGTCGAACGGTTTTTGGCCTTTGTCTTGTAGGTGTTGATTGTATTAACGGAGTAATTGAGCAGGCGCGCTATATTCGACGCATCCGTCACCCCAAGCCGAATCAGAGCAAAAATACGCATCTCGGGGGTAAGGATACCGTCGGCGGCTTCTTCTATGCCACGGTCGTCGGCAGGGAAAAGCTCACCGTACTGTTCGATGAAAGTGGGGAACAGACGCAGGAATATGGAATCGAAATCCTTCAGGAATTTTTCTTTTTCCTTTTTTACGTCGGAAAGGCGCAGCATGTTTTTCAGGTCATCGGCCTGCCCTACAGTCACTTTTCGGTTTACCAGCTTGTATATCTCTTCGATTCGTGCTATATACTCGGCATTCAGATAAAAGCCGTAGCCTATATACTCGTCCTTTATCCTGACGCTTTCTCGCAGGCGCGCATTGACATCGGAAAGCGTCCTGTTGAGTTCGGAAAGACGCCGGTTTGCATCCGTAATCTGTTCGTTCTTCTCCTCTATTATGCGCTTGGATGCTTTAAGCCCGGCATTCTGGCGGCGTATGTACACGAAAGCCCATACCACAGCCACGACGAAGATTATGACTATCAGCAGTATAACCCACAATAGCTTGCGTTCGTGGTTCACAGTGCTGAAACGCGATGCTTCGATAAGGCTCAGTGCGCGCCCGATCTCGGCCTTGCGCTGAGGTGCATTGTAGTTTTCGGCATCCTCGAGAGCCACGTGTATGTAACGAGCCGCGCGCTCTATGTCGCCCATCTCGTAAAGCCGATAGGCCAGGAAGTGTTTCGAGGTGGTTTCTCTTGTAGCATGGCAGATGTCGAGAATGGCAGATTCCACTTTCAACTCGAGTCCGCGGCTTTCCTGCCCGTCCTGTATGTAGAGATCGCCGAGCATCGAATATAACATCGCACGCAATGCCGGCGCTATATCGTCGCGCCTGAGCATACGGTCATACGTATCGATGCGCTCTGCCCGCTTTACCCACGGACCGTAGCGGAAATTCGATGCGAATTCGGCAGCGTATGATTCGGGGCGCGCATAGCGCATGACCGTGTCGCTGTAGGCATGGGACAGACGAGCGTATTTGTCTTCGTATTTATCGCTGGTAAAGTTGCTCAGATCGGAATAGAGCCTGACGACCTGCACGAAAAACTCTGCTTTCAGCGAATCGCTTACGCCTGTCAGGTCGGCACGCCCCATAACTTCCACAGCACTGGTAAAATCACCTCGCGACATGTACGTGAACAAGTCGTCATAGTCGGCGATCACGGCCAGCTGCTTGTCGCCTATTCGAGCAGCCAGAGCTTTCTCGCGGTCGGCATAGACACGCGCCGAATCGTTCTGAAAACTGCGGTAAGCATTATAAAGTTTATGGATTACGTCAAAGCGCGCACGAAGGTCGGTTGCCGGAACAGCCTCAGCCTGTTTACGCAGGCTGTCGATGGCATGTTCGTGTCGCATGTAGTAGGTGTCGCGACGCTCCATTACATAATCAAGCCGCTCAAGTTTAAGCCGCAGACTGTCGGAAAGGGCCGAGGCTCCCGCAGTGCATGTGCAGAAAAAGACAAATAATATCAGGAACTTGAATTTCATGGCTTATACGGGGGACTGATGATGTTCGCGAATTTAGCGATTTTTTTTTACAATCCGGCAGCAATGCGGATTTTGTCGCTTCGTCCTGATGACGCCCGGCGTATGTATATGCCTGCTGCAATATCGGACGCATTCACTTCCCGTCCGGATAAATCAAAGAAGCGAAAGGGACAGCCGACGTCCTCCCTGCCATCGTCAGCTACATTTCCAAGCCCGCTACCGGGTTCCGACGTAAAATCGAACCCGTCGGGAATACGGGCCATCAGAGGCTCTGTCACACCGCTGCCGCGTATGCCGCTGTAATGTCCGTTGCCACGCACGCTTGCAGCTATATTCACGCCATAGCGGAAATCGGCAACCCCGTTTATATTTATATCATGCAGTTCGAGGTTCTCAACCCGCTTTCCGGATCCGGCCTCTATGCTCACGGCGTCAAAACGCGAGTCATAGATATCGATTCGGCGTATGTCGATATTACGCAGGTCATAAGCCCATCCTGCCCGCAGTTCCAGCGAAGCGTCGGAACCGCCCCAGAAGCCGCCATGCTCTCCGGGCATGCCCGATTTTGTTCCGCAACGGCGTATTGTTATATCACTCAGCTCAAACCGTCCGTCAGCAGCGAAACCGGTACCGTCGAAATCGCATGTAAGGCGCACACCGGCTTCCATGGCATCGTAGATAGCCAGATGGTGTGCACGCCCGTTCTTTCCGCCAAAGAAACCGAGCGACGATGCCCGCCAGTTGTTCTCTGCCGTGTTGTAGGCGTACTCGTTAGCGGTGGCGTATGCACCCGTACTCCACGAAGCCATATCGTCGTCGCCGTTGTTGCGGAACGAACAGTGACTGACGACGCATCCTGTGGAGTTGTTGGCAAGATTGATGCCGTCGGCATAATTATTACGGAAACGGCAATGTTCAACCGTCAGTTTGCGCGCACCTGTAATCCAGGCGCCGCATTCGAAATGGTCGATCCTGACATCGGTCACACGCGAAGATTCACCCCAGGAGCCGTTAAGCCCCTTGCCGACCTGAAACGACGGATTATTGCGGTAATAGCGCTTGTTGTTGACCGTATTGATACTCATACCCCTGAGTTCAACACCACTTGACGATGTGTGGAAGCCGCGAGCCGCATAGGTCGAGCGATCATCGCTCGATGCCGAAAAATATACTGTCGTATGCCACATACCTGCACCTATGATGCGTGTGTTGTCGGCTTTAATATTTATTGGTCTGGACGTACTGTAACTACCGGCAGGCAAAAAAATGGTTTTTCCGGGATTGGACGCTATAAAAAGCGACAGGTCAGTCGACGAATCATAGAGCACCTTATCGGCAGCCTCGAGATCATCGAATGTGAGAGCGGCACCGACAGGTTCCAGCTCGACGAAATCTACCACAAGGTCGCCGGCACAGTCGCCGGCGCAGACAAGACGCATCTCCCCTCCCGAGGGTATATCCTCATCGAGAAGAACATACACCTCATCGAAACGCATTCGTGCAAACTTGTCCGCAGTAGCCTCGTTGTCAGGATATTTCTCAGGAATGTTTTCTATCACAGTATATTGCCAGGCCCAGTATGAATCAAGCGTTATGTCGGTTACATGATGTCCGTCTACCTCAAGGGCAAGGACAGCCCTCGTGCCCTTTCCATCGGCTCCGTCCGGAATACAAAAACGCAGTGTCAGCCCTCGCCCGGGACGGTCGACAGTCCAGGCGACATAGTCCCCGGCCGAACGTAGAGCGGTCGCCGTAAGGTTCGAAGCCTCGGCCTGAAGGGATTTCTGGCTGAAAGGTTGCGGTGGAAGAAGAAATTCACCTGATGTGGTACAAAAACCTGGTTCAGCCTCATATCGCTGCCAAGGGCGGTCGTAGTAACCCCGTTGCATGGCATCTTCAGCAAAGTCAAAAACCTGAGCCGAAGCGGAGAATACCGCCGAAAACATAAATAAAAAAAGTATTTTTTTCATGGAATATCAGTTTGGTTTTATTTCCGCAAATTTAAGGTTTTTGCTTATGCGGATATGTAATGTCACAGCCGCCATGCAGCCGAATATAAAAACCTGATTACACTTTCCGGTTATTAATCAAAACTTTGCACGATCCTTATCAATAAAAAATATAAAGGCCGAATCGCACACATCCGTTCCCCGTAGTTAAAAACATGCTTTTAAACACACTTTCATTCTTATTAAATTTCATTATATTTTTTAGGCATCATGACAGTGCAACTATCTGAGAGCGGGCATATTCAGACAAAAAACTATTTTTATAAAGTATATTCGGGAAATAATCTGTTTGAAAAGCCGACTTTAATTCTAATTTTGAAATGCCGAATTTAAAGGCACGTAATCAAATCACATTAATAATAAAGACATCCATCATCCCTTAATTTTTAATTTTACAATCATGAAAAAATCTACACTTTTAGCAGCTTCCGTCTTTTTCGGTGCAATAAGCATCAATGCACAGGACATCGTGTTTGCCAATCCTGTACTTGAGGATAATTCTTTCGTAGTGAAATACGACATGGAGAATCACAAATTCGCCGAAAGCAACGATTTCGAAATCGACGAAACATTTGTGTTCGCCATCGACGTTACCGGAACTCCCTACGAAACAGCATTGAAAGAAAAGCCCAGAAATCCGGCAGTACTCGGCCGCAGCATGGCCCACGACTTCTATGTGAACAATGATGTATGCGCATTCGAACATTATAAAAACGAAGGCAATCTCGACGGACGCCTGTTCCACATCGAAGGCAACATCTACGGAGCTGTCTTCAACCTGATGCAGCTGGCTCAGGGTCGCTTCAAAGACGGATGTTTCGGTCTGGTCAGCGACGAAGTCTATGACGCCACAGCCGATGGAGTGAAAGTAGTGTTCGGAGCCAACCACTTCGGCTTCGGCTGGTCGGCAACAAACCACGGCGAAGAATGGTGGGATGCAATCGCTGCCCCTATCGATAATCTCTGGTTCAGCACCGCTCCATACACCGGAACGAAGAAAGGAGCAGACTTCTACTTCGACGAATATACTCCCGGCTCCGCTCTCGAAGGCTGCGAACAGGTATATACCGACAAAGGTTACGCACGTCCCGAAGCATGGGCAGCCATGCAGGCCGGTGTCCGGGAAGTGAGCATTGCCGACACCGACGCCCCCGTGGAGTATTTCAATCTTCAGGGCGTACGCGTCAACGAACCCGCAGCCGGACTCTATATCCGCCGTCAGGGACGCAATGTCAGCAAAGTTATCATAATGTAAACCGGAATACCACAGGGCCTCTCGCATGACGACAGGCCCTGTGGAATATCATCACCGCACAGCTCCCTCATCAATCTAAAATCAGAACCAGTCACAATCATTCCCCAAAAACAATGAAGAGCGTGAACAGAATTGTCGCCACATACATGACTGCAGCCGCTGCCATGTTTCCGTTATGCGTTGCGGCCGAAATGGTTTCGGGCACCGTATGCGATACCGGAGGCGAACCGCTTATAGGCGCATCCGTCAACGTGACGGGAACAAAAAAAGCCGTAGCCACCGACATAGACGGACGTTTCCATATCGATACCGACGGCGGCAAAGCCATTAAAGTTTCATACATAGGTTTTGTACCCGTTCAGCAGAACATCGTGGCCGGCAAGACCGAATACCGGTTTACTCTCGACGAAGACCGCCAGAGCCTCGACGATGTAGTTGTTGTCGGTTACGGTACACAAAAGCGCTCCGAACTTACCGGTGCCATCAGCACCGTGCGCGGCGACGCAATCAAGGACTTCTCCACAACGTCCGTAGCCGATGCCCTAGCCGGAATGGCCGCCGGTGTATCCGTCACCAAAAGTACGGGTAACCCGGGTGAATCGCCCGATATAATAATACGCGGCGCGGCTTCGGTCAACGGCATGTCGCCTCTCTATATAGTCGACGGAGTCAAACAGGCCACAGGATTCAGTTTCAACACCAACGACATACAGTCGATCGAAGTGCTCAAGGATGCCGGTTCGTGTGCCATCTACGGCGCCGAAGCCGCCGGCGGCGTGATTCTTGTAACGACAAAACGCGGAGCAGCCGGCAAAGCCCGGCTAACACTCTCGGGACGCTACGGCATACGCAACCAGACTTCAGGAATAAAACTTATGAACCGCGACCAGTTCATAGCCGCAAAAGCGCTTGCAGGTGTCAATATTCTGGCTCAGGAAGGTGTGGATTCGGCGGATGAACTGCCCGACGTCGACTGGATGGATGTCATGTACGGCACCGGCCACGAACAGGAATACAATCTCTCGCTCTCAGGAGGACAAGGGGGACTGAACTACTACCTCTCAGGCGGTTTTTACGACGAAAAAGGCGTGTATCTCGATTCCAAAGCACAGCGTATGTCGGTACGCACAAATGTCGACTGGAAGATAAACAACATTTTCACCGTCGGAACATCGTCCTACGCCAACTACATAAAACGCAACCCGACAAAGGTGTACTCGATGTGGACCAACGCCGTGCCTTTCCGCACTGTGCCGACAATGGCTCCCGTCGATGCCGACGGAAACTTCTCCCCCACTCCATTCTATCTCAACGGACCCAACCTCTACGGCAACGAGATGACATATCATCAGAAGAACGACGACTACGGCTTCGACATTCTGGCCTACCTCGACGTGAAGTTCATACCCGAACTGACGCTGCATGTCAACGGCGCCGCAAAAATCGCCACATCGGCATCGCGCGTATTCTCAGAGGCTTTCGACTTCCGCGCCGTCAAAGAGGACGCATATCTCGAGTCGCGTGCGGGAAACTCCAGGGAACTTACCTACAACGCCACCCTGACATTTGAAAAGACATTCGCCCGGAAATGGTACCTGAAAGCGATGATAGGCTCCGAGGCCACCGCCTACAATTCCTATTACAACTACATACGCGCCATCGACTTCCCTGTCGACGAAGCCTGGTCGGTCAACCTTTCGTCAAGCACGGCAAAAGAAGCGCTGGACTATCCCGGCGTAGGCCGCTCGATGTCGTACTTCGGCCGCATCAACTTCAACTTCGACAGCCGCTACTATCTGACCGTCAACCTGCGCCGCGACGGCTCCGACCGCTTCGGCAAAAACAACCGCTGGGGTACATTTCCTTCAGCCAACGTCATGTGGCGGCCGACCAATGAGGCTTTCGTACGTAACGCCATGCCATGGCTCTACGATGCCAAGATACGCGCCGGCTACGGTGTGCTCGGCAACGACGGCATTGCGCAGTTCCTCTACACCCGCTCTTATGTCGGCGACCAGATAATGTACAATTTCGGCGGAAACAACGAAGTGTCCGGCTGGGCAAACTACAAAGTCCCGAATCAGGACATCAAATGGGAGGAAATACACCAGCTTGATTTCGGCGTCGATCTCAGCTTCTTCGACAACAGGCTGAATTTCAGCTACGACTACTATAACCGCCAGACACACGACATGCTCTACTGGAAAGTCGTACCCCTCGGTTCGGGCATAAACTGGTACCATTCAGGCTCGACGAACACGATGCCTATCAACATAGGCCGTGTGTCGAATATAGGGCACGAGTTCACTCTCAACTGGAAACATCGCATCGGCGAATTCTCGTATTCGGCAGGATTGAACGTGTCGCTCAACCGCAACGAAATCAAGGAGCTGGGTACCGAAGGCGCCGCACCGCTCACCTCGCCCGACGGTATCAACCGCACCGAAAACGGCCGCTCCATGGCCGAATTGTGGGGCTACCGCGCACTTGGCATTTTCCAGAGCCTGGAACAGGTGGACGAGTACAACGCCCGAGCCGTGGCAGCCGGACGTCCGTACTACTGGAACCAGAACACAGGCGTGGGCGACATAATTTTCGACGACATGGGCAAGGGCTACGTCGACGAAAGCTGCAAGCAGTTCATAGGCAACCCCTGGCCTAAAGCCACTTACGGGCTGAATCTCACCGCGGAATGGCGAGGATTCGACCTGTCGGCTCTCTTCCAAGCCGCAAGCGGATTTGAAATCTACAACGGAGTGAAACAGTACACACAGAGTTTCGCCACCGACGGCAATACCACCATGGACATCTATAAGAATTCATTCTTCGGCGACAACGGACTCACCGACCAGCCCCGTTGCGGTGTCCTCAACGACGACGGCACATGGCTCGGCGATCCATCGGGCAATTTCGGCACCGTTTCATCGTTCTGGGTCGAAAAAGGCGACTACATCAAGCTCAAAAATCTTGTGGTAGGCTACACCGTGCCGCAGGCCATCACACGCAAAGCCGCATTCGAGAAAGTACGCGTCTACTTCTCGGCACAGAACGTGTTCACCGCCACAAAATACTCGGGCATTGATCCCGAAATCGCCGGAACATCCACACAGCTGTCAAGCAACGCAGGCACATCCATGACCGCCCGAGGAGTCGACACCTACAACCGCTATGTGCCGTCGCGCCTTTTCTCATTCGGTCTTGAAGTAGTATTCTAACAAGTACATCCATCATCATCCCAACAGCAATGAAAGGAATTACAAAATATATAGCCGCGCCGGCAGTCGCCATAAGCCTTGTATTCGGCGCCTCCGGATGCTCTGATTTCTTCGACGTCGTCGACGAAAGTTCTGTATCGCCCGACAATTTCCCCACAAATCTCGAGCACTGCGATCTGCTGCTTAACTCGGCCTACGCGGGAAGTCACGGCTACGGGCTTTACGAGTTCTTCTGGTTCCCGCAGATAATGTATATGCTGGACAAAACCCACGATATATACGGCGACTATGATACCCGCACACGCATCCTGGCCAACGATGCCTCGACCAACTGCAATATACTTCGCGACGCATACGCCGCCATCATGAACTGGATACAGTACTCCAACGCCGCCATCCAGGGCATCGACCAGTACTATACCCGGGCATCGGAAAGCGAACTTCCGACAGTCGACTATATGAAAGGACAGGCTCTTTTCCTGCGCGGCATGGCCTACTGGCATTCACAGATTTTCTTCGAGCTTGAAAGCAAGCCCGACGCGCTCGGATTTCCGATAATCGACAAAGTTCCGGAATCCATCAGCCAGATGAGTCCGCAACGCGCATCGGCCGCCGACACCTGGAATTTCATAATAGATACTTTCCGCGAAGCCGCAACCCTGCTTGAAGGCCACAACAGCGATAAAACCCGTGCTACCGAATGGGCTGCGAAAGGTATGCTCGCCAAGGCTCTGATGCAGGCACGCCACCCTCAGGACGCATTGCCTGTCCTGAAAGACATTATTGACAACTCGGGAGCACGGCTACTCGATTTCGATACCTATTCCAAGTCTTTCTATGCCGACGAAGCCCACGAGTTCAATGCCGAAACGCTCTATGAAATCGATTTCACGAACAATCCCAAGCAGGAAGGGCCATGGGCCGGTTTCACCTCCGGCACCGGAATGCCATTAATCATGGCTCCATGGTACACATCACTCGCAATACGATGGAAAAACCCGCCGGCTGCCGGTCAGGAATTCGCCACGCAGAACAACGGAGGATGGGGCAACAACTTCGTGCACGACGAATCCGTGCGCCGCTTCGGTTTTCCGCTTGACCCGGCTCCCATACGCGTCTACAACACCGATTTCAACTCTCGCGCAGCCATAACGCTCGATAACTATCCGTGGATCCTTGACCCGGCTTATAGCGCCGCCAGTCAGGAAGTGCGCGACAAGATAGAAGCCGACCCGCGTCTGTGGATAAGCGCCGCGCAGCCATATTTCGACACAATGAAAGACCCGCGAGGCAACAAAGTATGGTACGACCGCTCGCCCGAAGCCGCCGACCTCGGCTACACGGCCCACTATTATTTCTCTCCAAAGAAGTTCACCAACCTCGACGGTCCGGAAAGCTCACTCAATTCGTCGAGCGGAGTCAATATCCCGGTCGTCCGCCTTGCCGACATATATCTGCTTTACGCCGAGGCAATCGCTCCGGGCGATGCCTCGACCGCACTGGAGTATGTCAACAAAGTCCACCGCCGGGCTTACAACTATCCCGCCGACGACCCGTCGCCAGTCGATTATGCGTCGCTGACCGCCGCGACCGCCGCCGCACGCAACCATCCCGAGGACCTGCTGGCCGGCGACCCGCTGAAATATGAACGCTGGGCGGAATTGTTTGCCGAAGGACAGTGGTGGTACGATATACGCCGCTGGGAAATTCTTGAAAACGAAATGAAAGTCTACAAACGTACCCGCTATGGCTCGCTCGTATTTCAGGGAGAACGCGCCTACTCGCAACCAATCCCTCAAAGCGAAATCGAGGCCTACAACGGCACCCTACGCCAGAATTACAACTATTAAAAACACTCCGACAGATACCTGTCGCCCCCGGAGAGATATTTGAATCCCTTCGGGGGCAATATTTATGTTTGGAATATCAACAGATAGTTTTTACAATCTCTACGCGCATACCGAGAGCGGCGATAATGCGGTAAAACACGGTTACGCTCGGATTTATAAAACCATTCTCAATTCTTGAAATATAGGATTTCGTAACATTGAGTTTTGCAGCGAGTTCGCTTTGGGTCATTCTTGCCTCTTTTCGGGTTTCTTTAAGAATTTGGCCGGCGTAGAACGCTTCGGCCTCCTCGACTGATTTTTCCCATTCGGGGCTTCCTCCTTTCCCGAAATTCTTTTCCAATACCGGGGTATAATCCTCAATCATATTGTTTTTCTCCATAATTAAAACAAGTCTGAATGTGAGCCTGTACGGATAAGGGTTATTATCTTCAGGGTGTCCTCAATAGAATATATAAGCAACCAATCCGGCGTAATATGACATTCCCGACAACCTTTATAATCGCCGACAAGAGAATGATCGCGATTTTTCTCCGGAAGTGGCTTGCCATTAGCCAGCAACCTGACAATATAGTTTAATTTATTTTCGTCAAACTTGCGTTTCCTCGCAAGCTTAAGGTCACGTAGAAATCGGTTGGTGACCTCAATTTCATACATTTTCGACAAGTTTTAGATACCCGTTGAAATCTCCGCATTTTATGGTTCTGCCATTTGCGGCATCTTCTATCGCCTGAATCGTGGTTTTGTTCGGACGCCCTTCACTCTTGCACACCTTTACAGAGGCAACACCCCTTAACAGGCGTATCGCTTTCTTTATGTCGGACAATACCGAGGCATCATCTATGGAAACGATTAACTGTGTCATATTTTTCCTAATTACATAGCAAAGCTATGAAAAGTTTTACTATTATACAACTTTACAAACTAAAAAGTTTCAAGATAATGCAAAAACCACCGGAATCGGGGGCGATTTCATAATGACAAAAAAAGAGCCGGCCTGCGGGAGGTCAGCTCTTCTGTAGCGAATCCGGGAATCGAACCCGGGTCTCCACCGTGAGAGGGTGGCGTGCTAGGCCACTACACTAAATCGCCTTTCACTTTTGCGCTGCAAAGTTAAAGCGGAATTTTGGATTATGCAAGCTTTTTTATATACTTAGTTATTTTTTCTTGTTTTTTCCGCGTTTTTATCCCTTATGCTTATTTTAATGGCGGAATACACGGGATTTTTAGTACTTTTGCTTAATAAATACGAGCATAAGAGATGAATATAGCCATAGTTGGAACCGGTTATGTCGGACTTGTTTCGGGCACATGTTTCGCCGAAATGGGTATCGACGTGACTTGTGTCGACGTCGACGTCCGGAAGATTGAAGCTCTGCGCAACGGACAGGTACCCATCTACGAACCGGGACTTGAAGAACTCATACGCCGCAACACCGCGGCCGGCAGGCTGCACTTCACGACAGCATTGTCCGACGTCGCCCGCGATGTCGAAATCGTGTTCTGCGCCGTAGGCACCCCCGCCGGCGAAGACGGTTCGGCCGATCTGAGCCATGTGCTCGAAGTGGCCCGCGATTTCGGACGTTCGATAGAAGACTATGCTTTGTTCGTTACCAAATCGACAGTACCTGTAGGCACATCCGAGCTCGTCCGTCGTGAAATTTCAGCCGAACTTGCACGCCGCGAACGGCAGTACTTAAGTTTCGACGTGGCATCGAATCCTGAATTTCTCAAAGAAGGAGCAGCCGTAAAGGATTTCATGTCGCCCGACCGCGTGGTAGTAGGCGTCGACAGCCAACGTGCACGCCGACTGATGGAAAGACTCTACCGTCCATTCCTGCTCAATAAATTCCGTGTGATATTCATGGACATGCCATCGGCCGAAATGAGCAAATACGCCGCAAACGCAATGCTTGCCACTCGCATATCGTTCATCAACGAGATAGCCATGCTCTGCGAGGCCGTCGGTGCCGACGTAAGTTGTGTGCGAAAAGCCATAGGCGCCGATGCGCGCATAGGCAACAAGTTCCTTTATCCCGGATGCGGCTACGGCGGGTCATGCTTCCCCAAGGACGTCAGCGCACTGTTGCGCATGGGGCAGGCCAACGGATGCGATATGAAAATAATCGAGTCCGTGGAAGACGTCAACGAAAGGCAGAAGCGTGTGGTAGCTGCAAAACTACGACGGATTTTCGGCGGTACGCTCAGCGGACGCCGCATTGCCGTGTGGGGGTTGGCATTCAAACCCGAAACCGACGATATGCGCTGTGCACCTGCCCTGACATTAATCGGCGAGCTGCTCGACGAAGGCGCCACGGCAACGGTCTACGACCCTGTGGCTATGGATGAATGCCGCCGCCTGCTCGGCGACAGCGTCGACTATGCCTCCGACATGTATGCGGCCACAGTCAATGCCGACGCTCTCGTCTTGCTCACCGAATGGAAAGAATTCCGCCTGCCGTCGTGGGCTGTAGTAGCCCGGACAATGCGAGGCAAGACGGTGATTGACGGACGCAACATCTACCGCGCCTCCGACATGGCCGGAACTGGCCTGCGGCTCTACCCCATCGGCAGCCATCCCGACGGTATCGAACTGCAGGAGAACCACGAAAACGATTCTCAAAACGCATAAACGGACATAGGGATGACTACAGTAGTTTTCGATCTCGACGACACATTATACAAAGAACGCGATTACGTGGCATCAGGCTTCAGAGCCGTAGCCGATGAAATAGCGGCCGAAAGCGGTATCGAGGCAAAGAGACTTCTCGATGTAATGAGCGGAGCCGACAACGCATTCGACGCCTTACGCGACTATCTGGCATCGTCCGGAGCTGACGTGCCGGATACAGGACGACTGCTTGACATATATCGCTCACACCGTCCCGCAATCACACTTCCGGACGAAAGCCGCCGGGTGCTCGACACTCTGAAAGACCGCGGATTCCGGCTCGTACTCATCACCGACGGCCGCTCCGTAGGCCAACGCAACAAAATCGAGGCTCTCGGACTTTACCCTTACTTCGCCCCCGATGCAATCATCATCAGCGAGGAAAACGGCGGCGACAAAACCACCGACATTCCTTACCGCATCCTGTCGGAGCGCTTTCCCGACAGCAGCAATATGGTCTTCGCAGGCGACAACACCGCCAAGGACTTCCGCTGGGGCAACCTCAACGGAGCTATGACTGTAATGCTGCGCGACAAGGACGGTACAAACGTCCACCGGCAGGACATGAGCATAGTGCCGGCATACCTGCGTCCGCGCATGACAATCGACAATCTCTCCCGACTTCTCACACTAAACATACTGAATAATAAGTGCCAACAGCTTTAATCACCGGAATAACAGGACAGGACGGCTCTTATCTGGCCGAATTCCTGCTCGAAAAAGGCTACGACGTACATGGAATAATACGCCGCAGCTCCAGTTTCAATACCGAACGGATAGAACATCTCTACCTCGAAGGCTGGGTGCGCGACATGCACGCCCGACGGCTCATCAACCTCCATTACGGGGACATGACCGATTCCTCGTCGCTTATCAGAATCATAGGAGAAGTCCGCCCCGACGAGATATATAATCTTGCGGCACAAAGCCATGTAAAAGTATCGTTCGATGTGCCAGAATACACAGCCGAAACCGATGCCGTCGGCACCCTGAGGCTGCTCGAGGCCGTACGCATACTCGGACTTGAGAAAAAATGCCGCATATACCAGGCTTCCACGTCCGAACTCTACGGAGAAGTCGCCGAAACGCCCCAGACCGAAGACACACCGTTCCACCCTCGTTCGCCATACGCCGTAGCGAAACTATATGCCTATTGGATAATGAAGAATTACCGCGAGAGCTATGGCATGTACACAGCCAACGGCATACTGTTCAACCACGAATCGGAACGCCGCGGCGAAAACTTCGTCACCCGCAAGATCACCCTTGCCGCCGCACGCATAGCTGCCGGATTGCAGGACAAGCTCTATCTCGGCAACCTCAACGCGTTGCGCGACTGGGGTTATGCCCGCGACTATGTGGAATGTATGTGGATGATTCTACAACAGCCCGAAGCCGACGACTATGTGATTGCCACCGGTGAGCAGCACAGCGTGCGCGAATTCGCCACACTGGCATTCGAACGTGCCGGCATACGCCTCCGGTGGGAAGGTGAAGGAATTGACGAAAAAGGCATAGACAGCTCCACTGGCCATACTCTTGTCGAGGTAGACCCGCGTTTTTTCCGGCCGGCCGAGGTCGAAACCTTGCTCGGGAATCCGCAGAAAGCACGGCGCAAGCTCGGATGGAATCCACGAAAGACATCCTTTGAAGAACTTGTGCGGATAATGGTCGACGCCGACATCAGATCACTTGCCGCAGGAAATACACATCCAGAAAAATGCTGAGCAAAGATTCAAAAATATACGTCGCCGGCCACCGCGGACTGGTCGGCTCTGCCATAACGGCAAATCTGAAAGCACGCGGATTCAATAATGTAATCGGACGCACGCACGCCGAACTCGATCTGCTCGAACCCGCGGCTGTCAGAAAATTTTTCGACACCGAAAGACCCGATGCCGTAGTTCTCGCGGCGGCTCACGTCGGCGGAATAGGTGCGAATTCCACCTACCGCGCCGATTTCATTCTTGAAAACCTGCAGATACAACAGAACGTCATAGGCGAAGCATTCCGCCACGGCGTACGCCGTCTGCTTTTTCTCGGTTCGAGCTGCATCTACCCCCGCGAGGCTCCGCAGCCCATCACGGAAGATGCCTTGCTGACATCTCCGCTTGAATACACAAACGAACCATACGCAATCGCAAAAATCGCAGGACTAAAACTCTGCGAATCGCTCAACCTGCAGTACGGCACCGACTATGTAGCAGTAATGCCTACAAACCTCTACGGACCGAACGACAACTTCGATCTCGAAAACTCCCACGTTCTTCCTGCCATGATGCGCAAATTGCATCTCGGCCGACTGCTGTCGGAAAAGAATTTCGATTCCATACGCGCCGACCTCTGCCGCCGTCCCGTGCCGGCAATCGCTCCCGACGCATCAGAGTTCGAAATAATCTCGGCTTTGGGCCGTTTCGGCATATATTCCGACCATATAGCCCTATGGGGTTCCGGGCGCCCTTTGCGTGAATTCATGTGGAGCGAGGACATGGCCGATGCCTGCGTCCACATCCTGCTATCGGTAAGCTTCGCCGATATTGTCGCAGCCCGCGGCGGCTGCGACATCAGAAACACGCATATAAACATAGGAACCGGCAACGAAACAAGCATCGCCGCACTGGCAGCCATGACGGCCGAAACCACAGGATTCCGCGGACGTATAGAATGGGACTCATCCAAGCCCGACGGAACCATGCGCAAATTATGCGACGTCAGCCGCCTGCACTCGCTCGGATGGAAACATCGGGTGGAACTTCCCGAAGGTATAAACCGGCTTTATCGCTGGTATTGCCGAAACTGATTTCAACAACCGGATAAAAATCAAAGCCGTGCCCCTGCTCTACATACTGACTTTCATCGGAATGATGATTCTTGAATCACTCTACATTCCGCTTGCCCGCCGGCTGCGTATCGGGCTGCATCCGGCGTCGCGCCACATGTCCCGGAATTTCACTCCGGCCGGAGGCGGAATCATATTCGTGGCCGCAGGCGCAGTGTTCGCGCTTATGGCTCCCGACGCAGTATCCACACCTTTTTTCAGCAGCCTGCTTATCGGCGGACTGTTGCTTGCCTGCATTTCGTTTATCGACGACATCTACGGACTGCCCCCCATAGCGCGTCTGATAGTACAGCTCGGAGTCATGGCATATATGTTCGGCTCATTTCTCCGGCCTGAAACCCTCGATATCTTTCTTATCATAGTTATCGGAGGCGCCGGTCTGGTCAATGCTTTCAATTTCCTTGACGGCATAAACGGTATGCTGACCCTATATGCCATAGTGGTCATCTCCACCCTGATCGCCGCCCTGAACTTCGGAACGGTACTGGCATTCCCGGCCGACAGCATTCTGAGCACATTCTCCTCAGACCGGACAAGCATGATGCTTAGCCTTATGCTCAGCTCGCTCGTCGCGTTTCTGTTTTTCAACTTCAGAGGCAAGGCCCTTGTTTTCTCAGGCGACGTAGGCTCTATCTTCACGGGCTTCGTAATCACTGTCGTGCTGATATGTATCTGCATAGGCAGCCGGACAGCCGCCCCTGCGGTATTCGTGGCAGTATTCGCCGTCGATTCTTTCCTGACCATAATACACCGGCTTTTCGAAGGCGAACAGATCATGCAGCCGCACAGGCGCCATCTCTATCAGCACTTCGCTCATAATCTCGGAGTTCCGCATCTTTCGGTATCATCGGCCTACGCCGCTGTACAGGCAAGCATCAACGTATGCTATTTCTTAATCCCGGCACAACAACGCATAACCTATGCACTGATAGTCTACCTGACACTCGTAAGCATATACTTCAGACTGCGCTCATACAAACGCCGCGGCAACAGACAAAAAATTCAGAAATAACACAAACATAATCCCAACGCACTGACAAATCATGAACAGACCGATTGCAATGGCAGCCACATTACTTCTGGCCTCGGCTTCGGCCGTAGCCACCCGACCCGACGGTAAAGCTGAATTCAAAAGCGACTCGGGTATTTTCGATATTGACGCTCTGGAAGCGCTCGGACGCGTCGACGGGCCATGCCTGTCGCCCGACGGAAAAACCGTGCTATTCGGAATTGCCTACGAAGATCTCGCAGCCAATAGTTCCAACCGCGACCTTTACACCGTCGCCACCGACGGCAAAGACAAAACACTGCACCGGATAAGCGATACGCCCAAAAGCGAAAACGGAGCCGTATGGATCGCCGAAGGCTCAAGGATAGCATTCATGTACCCCGATGAAAAAGGCTCCATACAGATGTGGACCATGCTGCCCGACGGCAGTGACCGACTGCAGGCCTCTGATGTCGAAGGCGGCATTGGCGGATTTCTGCTTTCTCCCGACGAGAAAAAAATAGTGATAATCGGCAACGTAAAATATTCGCGCAACGCTGCCGACATATATCCCGATCTGCCACAAGCCACAGGGCGCGTGGTCGACGACCTGATGTACAAGCATTGGGACGAATGGGTAACCGAAATCCCCCACCCCTTTGTAGGCGATTTCGACGGCAGCAAAGTCAGCGGACTCAAGGACATAATGGCCGACGAACCTTTCGAGGCTCCGATGAAGCCTTTCGGAGGCGTGGAATCTTTTGCCTGGCATCCCGACAGCAAAATGCTCGTCTACGTATCACGCAAAAAGACAGGTATGGAATATGCGGTGTCCACCAACTCCGACCTCTATATCTATAATCTTGAAAACGGCGAAACCCGCAATCTGACCGAAGGCATGAACGGCTACGACACCATGCCCGCATTCTCTCCCGACGGTAAATATCTGGCATGGCTCAGCATGGAGCACGACGGTTACGAATCCGATAAAAACCGTCTTTTCCTGCTGGATTGCTTCACAGCCGAAAAGCGCGATCTTACAGCCGCATGGGACTACACCATCGACGAGTTCGCATGGGCACCCGACGGCAAACAGATTTTCTTCATCGCCCCCAAGGACGGCGTGGCGCCCGTGTTCGCCATCGACACCCGCACAGCTAAAGTGACAACCCTTGTCAACGAACAGGCCGACTACACAAGCCTCGCCGCTGCCGACGGCAAGACAATCGTGACAATGCGCCACTCCATGCTGCGCCCCAACGAAATCATACGCATCGACATAGATCGCCGAGGCCGGGTATCGTCCACCCCTCTTACCGATATCAACGGTCCCATATTCGCACAACTCTCAATGCCTACGGTTGAAAAACGGATGGTCCCGACCACCGACGGCAAAGAAATGTTGACATGGATTGTATTCCCCCCGAAATTCGACGCTCAGAAGAAATATCCCTCCATCCTCTACTGTCAGGGTGGCCCGCAGCAGGCCGTCAGCCAATTCTGGAGCTATCGCTGGAACTTCGCCCTTATGGCTTCGAACGGCTATGTGATGATCGCGCCCAACCGCCGCGGTCTTCCCGGTTTCGGAACTGAATGGGAAGAGCAAATATCAAAAGACTATCCCGGACAGAACATGCAGGACTATCTGTCGGCAGTCGACTATATGAAAAAAGAACCATATATCGACGGCGACCGGATAGGAGCCACCGGCGCAAGCTACGGAGGATTCTCCATCTACTATCTTGCCGGACACCACGACAAACGCTTTGCATGCCTGCTGGCACATGCCGGAATTTTCAACATGGAAGCACAGTATCTCGAAACCGAAGAAATGTGGTTCGCCAACTGGGACATGGGCGGCGCATACTGGGAGAAAGACAATGCCGCCGCACAGCGCACTTTCGCCAACTCGCCCCACCGCTTTGTCGACCGCTGGGACACCCCGATAATGATCAGCCACGGCGAACTCGACTACCGAATCCTCGCCTCGCAGGGCATGGCAGCTTTCAATGCCGCCAAGTTACGCGGAATACCCGCCGAAATGCTTATATACCCCGACGAGAACCACTGGATCCTGAAACCGCAGAACGCCGTAATGTGGCAGCGCCTCTTCTTCCGCTGGTTCGACCGTTGGCTCAAACCGGAAAAAACGACGGAGGGCAAATAAATGTCGAAAGCGGCACTACGTAAGGAACTGGCGCTGATGACGCCCGGACAGCTGACAGAAGTAATACTCGAAGCCTACGACTCGCGCCGCGAAATCCGCGACTATTTCGAGTACTTCCTCAATCCGCAACCGCTGAAACTGCTTGAAAAAGCCGGCGAAAACATAGCCAAGGAACTTAACCGCAGCAGCCGCGGCCACTCAAAAGCCCGTATCACCCGCATACGCGCCGAAATAAAAAAAGTAGCCGACTACCGTCCCGGAGCCGAATATGTGATAAAAGTAATCGCCGATACGCTACGTATGCTCGCCGGAGCGGAAAGCTGGTACCGATTTCCTCCGACACTGTACAACGGCACCGCACGAATCATCTCCGACCTTATGGCATACGCCCAGAACCACGAGTGCCTCGGCGATGCCATTAAAGCGGTCGACGAGCTTATCGCCTCCGGACACGGACGAAATGCTTTCCGCAACTTCATACGGAATTCGGCGGAAGAGGCACTCGCGGCAATAGCCGCCAAAGGCCGTTAAACAACGACTACAGACATCCAACAATCGAAAAAGGGCGGAAATCCGCCCTTTTTCGATTGTTTTCGTCCGCAAGCGGCCATCTTTTACCTTCTTTGTTGCGCACGATACTGCAAAATTTACTAACTTTGACACCTATAAAACATTCATAACCCAAAATACTCACCTTAAAAATGAAACCCTACGTTCTCGGCATTGACATCGGTGGAACCAACACCGTTTTCGGCATTGTTGACACCCGTGGCACCGTTATTGCCAGCAACTCCATCAAGACTCAGAAACACAGCGACATCAACGACTATATCGACGAACTGTACACTGAAATCACCCGACTTATCCAGCTGAACGACGCTGTCGACAAAATCCACGGCATCGGCATCGGCGCTCCCAACGCAAACTATTTCACAGGCACCATTGAGGACGGCGTGAACCTGATATGGCCGACTCCTATACCTCTGGCTCAGCTCGTACGCGACAAATTCGGCATTCCCGTAGCCGTTACTAACGACGCCAATGCCGCCGCCATCGGCGAAATGACCTACGGTGCCGCCCGCGGTCTGAAAGATTTCATAATGATCACCCTCGGCACCGGCGTAGGATCCGGTATCGTAATCAACGGCCAGATGACATACGGCCACGACGGTTTTGCCGGCGAACTCGGCCACATGATCGTGAAACGCAATAACGGACGTCTGTGCGGCTGCGGACGCACAGGCTGCCTCGAGGCATACTGCTCCGCCACAGGCGTGGCACGCTCGGCACGCGAATTCCTCGAAGTACGCACCGAACCATCATTGCTGCGTAACCTGCCAATCGAAGCCATAACATCAAAAGATGTGTACGATGCAGCCATTAACGGCGACAAACTCGCCATCGATATCTTCAACTACACCGGTACAATTCTTGGCGAAGCATTTGCCGACATGATGGTATTTTCATCGCCCGAGGCATTCATTCTCTTCGGCGGTCTGGCAAAATCAGGTGAACTGCTGATGAAACCTCTGCGCGAGGCCATGGACAAGAATATGATGGGAATCTTCCGCGGAAAAGCCAAAGTCCTGCTGAGCGAACTCAAGGAAGCCGATGCCGCCATACTCGGCGCATCTGCTCTCGGATGGGAAGCAAAAGACTGAACTTAACATTATACAAGACACGACGCCGAGTCCTCAATCACGACCCGGCGCCGTGTCTTTTTACATATTTCTATTATACCCCCTTATAACCAACATGTCCCTGAACAGATTCAAAGCCGTCCGGATAATTGCAAGCACCCTGATATTCGCTTTGTCCGCCATAGATATCGCAGCCGGAAGTATTTTCATCGAAACAGAAAGTTTCTCCGAAACCGGAGGATGGAAAACCGATGCACAATTCATAGACATCATGGGTTCCCCATATCTGCTTGCCCACGGAGCAGGCATTCCGGTTGAAGATGCCTCCACTGAAATAACATTTCCCGAAGCAGGACTATACCATGTCTATGCCCGCACATATAACTGGACATCTCCATGGCTCAATGGTGACGGCCCGGGGGCATTCCGCGTGTCGGTCGGCGGAGTCGAGCTTCCCGCAACTCTCGGCAATAAAGGTTCCGGATGGGAGTGGCAGTACGCCGGTTCAGTGAAAACCGACGGACTCGACACAAGCGTAAAACTCCACGACCTCAGCGGATTCGACGGTCGATGCGACGCACTGTATTTTACAACAGACAAAAATGACGTTCCACCATCAGGAGGCGACACGCTCAAAGATTTCAGAAGCAGACTCAGCGGAAACCGGAAAGCGGCCGAGGCCGGCAATTTCGACCTTGTGGTTATAGGCGGAGGTATCGCCGGCATGAGCGCCGCGGCTACAGCCGCACGCCTCGGCAATAAAGTAGCGCTGATACAGAACCGTCCGGTGCTCGGCGGCAACAACAGCTCCGAAGTGCGCGTACATCTCGGAGGCTGTATAGACATAGGCAAATATCCGGCCTTAGGCGGATTGCAGAAAGAATTCGGCCCTTTGCGCGAAGGAAACGCACAAGTGGCGGAATATTACGAGGACGAAAAAAAGTTGGAATGGATCAAGGCTCAGAAAGGAGTCGAACTGTTCCTCAACGTCCACGTCAATGAAGTGGAAATGGCACCGGATTCCTCAACCATAATATCAGTAACAGGCATATACATTCCTGACGGACGACGCATACGATTCACTGCGCCCCTTTTCTACGACTGTACGGGCGACGGCACAATAGGGGCATTGGCCGGAGCCGATTATCTTATCGGCCGCGAAAGCCGCGAAGAGTTCGGCGAAGCGTCGGCTCCGGAAAAAGCCGACGCGATGACCATGGGAGCCTCTGTCCAATGGCGCAGCAGCGACTGCGCCTCAGAAATCGAAGCCGCATTTCCGGAATTTGAATACGGGCTTGAATTCAACGACAATACCTGCCACCGCATAGACCGCGGTGAATGGACATGGGAAACCGGAATGCACAGCGACCAGCTGAACGATTTCGAAAGGGTACGCGACTATGGCATGCTTGTGGCATACAGCAACTGGAGCTACATAAAAAACCGGCTCGGACTTTTTCCACGCAAGAAACTCGACTGGGTGGCGTATGTAGGCGGCAAACGAGAAACACGTCGTCTGTTGGGCGATTACATCCTGAAAGAAGATGATCTGGTGAAACGTGTCGCCCACGAAGACGGATCATTCACGGCATCGTGGAGTATCGACCTCCACTTTCCCGATCCGGAGAACAGCCGTCAGTTCCCGAACCCGTCCTATGATCCTACCACTCCGGGAGGTTCTTTCATAGCCTCTAATCGCCACGTATTCATCCACCCGTACACCGTTCCCTACCGTTGCCTCTATTCCCGCAACGTAAGCAATCTCTTTATGGCCGGACGCAATATAAGTTGCACCCATGTGGCTCTGGGCACGGTAAGAGTCATGCGAACGACAGGGCAGATGGGCGAAGTCGTAGGAATGGCAGCATCATTGTGCCTTCGCGACAATCTGCTCCCACGCGACATATACCACCACCGTCTGCCGGAACTGAAGGCTCTTATGTCCAAGGGGGTCGCCGATCCGTCGCTACCTAACAACCAGAACTACAACGAAGGTCATCATCTTTCCGACTGAGCGGTATTCAATCCTTTGCGCGTGCATTCCAGACAGTCAGAACACAAAGCACCGACAGCACGGCAGAACCGATCCAGAACCATGACACGGTAGTAAAATCGTAGGCAGAGGCCGCTCCGGCCTCTGCTGTTTTTCCGCTGCCTATAATTATGCCGCTTACAAGATCCTGTAACGCAGCCCCTATATAGCTCGCGATACCGACCACACCCAAAGCGGCGCCCGATGCTTTTTTAGAAGCTATGTCCACAGCCATCAGACCTCCAAGGTAACAGATCAGCGCACCGATCGCCAGTCCGAAAACAATCATTGACGCAACATCCAGCCAAAGATTGCCTGCAGGTCCGAACAAAAAAAGGCCAAGGCTCAAGACATTCATAAGGCCGAATATCAAAGCGGGCAGATTGCGTCGTCCGCCAAAAAAGCGGTCCGACACCCAACCGCTTACTACAGTACCTATTATTCCGCAGACAGAACTTACCGATATGACAGAACCGGCTTCGACGGTGCTGTAGCCTTTGCCGGCCTCAAGAAAGAATATACCCCAGCTATTGACTGCATAGCGAGAAATATACATGAACGCACTTCCGAGCGCAAGCATCCATATCGCGGGATTCCGCAATACCTGACGTTGATAGTCGGCCACAGACAGTTTGTCGGAATCTTTTCCCGCCTCCAAGGTTACGTCACCGCTATAGACGTCGACAGGCGGCAATCCGCACGACTGAGGCGTATCGCGCATGAATACAGCTATTATCACAAAACCAAGCAGACCGAGCAGAGCCGCACCGCGGAATCCCCACTGCCATCCGAATGAGGAAACGATCATAGCTGTGACAATAAAAGTGATCGCCTCGCCGATGTTGTGGCTCGACGACCAGAAACCGTAAAAAGAACCGCGGTCACGATCGCTGAACCATCGCGAAAGTGCCACCACACACGGTGCCGCACCCATCGACTGTGCCCACCCGTTGAGTGCCCACAGAAACATAAACACAGCGAACGATGCAACAAAACCGAGCGCAAGGTTGATCAAAGCCGATACGAGCAAGCCGACGGCAAAGAAACGGCGGATGTTGCTGCGGTCGGCAAGAAAACCATTGGCGAATTTTCCCACGGCATAGGTCACAAACAGACCGGAGCCGATAATCCCCAGCTCGGCTTCGGAAAGCACACCGGCGTCGACCAGAGGCTTTTTGATCACATTCAGACTAAGCCGACATACATAGAATAGCCCGTAGCCTATCGTGGCCGACAGAAAAACCTGCCGGCGCAGGCGACTGTAACGACGCCGTGTTTCCGCTTCCGTCAAATTGCTTTCAAGCGGCGAAGAAACAGAAAAAAATTTAAGAAATTCAGTCAACATAAGCAGATATAAAAGATTGTATAATCTGTTCCATTACTTCATATCCGGCCTCTGTCGGATGAACGCCGTCGCGTGTGAAGCGGGAGTCAAAACCACCTTCGTTATCAACCATCGTGGAATAATAGTCTACGAAGTCGATACTGTTGTCTTCAGCATAAGCCTTCAATATGGAATTCAGACGCTTCACATCGCCGGCAGGCGCAAGTTCAGGCGCCCAGGAAAAGCGCGAAGCGGGCAAAAGGGAGCACAGAATCGGCTTTATTCCTGCCGCACGGGCAATTTCACACATAGATTTTATGTTTCCCGCAATGTCTTCGAGCGATATGACACCGTTGTTACATGCGATATCGTTTATTCCGGCAAGTATTACGACCGCTTTCGGTTTTAGCTCTATGACATCGGCACGGAAGCGCACAAGCATCTGCGATGTCGTCTGACCGCTTATGCCGCGGCCTACCATATTCCGGCTGTTGAAAAAGTCAGGATGTTTCCTCGCCCAACCGTCAGTTATAGAATTACCCATAAACACAACTGAAGGAACTTCCGTCATACGGCTGTTGAGATCGCGGTAACGGGAGAACTGCGCCCAGTCGGCAGCCCGCTGTTCTTTGCGAATCATGCGCCGGAAACGTTTCATATCAGCTGCATCAGGATGCCATTTTTTCAAACCCCTGTCGCTGAGCCAACCCGTCAGGAATCGAGGCTGGTCGGTCTGTACTATCGAGCATCCGAGGCTGTCGACCAAATAAGCGAAGCCTCTGTCAGAATCAATCAACGACGCGAAGTCGTCATGTCCTCCGGCAAGCGAACTCCAGAGCGAATTATACCACACACGCGTACGCCCTTTGCATATCCGGCCTATTTCAGGAGCTACCATATTGCAGGAATCGGCGAACACAAGTTCTATCGCCGGAGGATCCAGCACATCAAGATAATCCCTGACTTTTTCGACGGCATCGTCAACGTCGATATTCACCACAGGCATATATATGACCTTGTCGAGATGCTTTCCGTAGCGCTCCAGTACTTCGTCGGCCGGCGCACTGCCTTTCATTATCACCTGCGATGCAGTCCCGGTTTCATCAAGGATTTCCATCACCTGGTCGAAATAGTCGAAAGCTTTGTCGAGATTGACAAGCACGCGGCCTTTCTGCGCCAGCATCACTTCCCGTAAGGTAGGTATGCGGTACGGGGTACGCCCCATAACACCGTTGCGCAAACGAAGCTTGCGGAGTTCGGCTAATGTCATATCGGACACCAGCCCCTTTCCTGTTGTCGTACGGTCGATTTTAGGATCGTGCATAAGAACAAGCTCCCCGTCGGCAGTCCGCCGCAGATCTATTTCCACGATGTCGGCACCCATACGCACTGCGTTCTCTATTCCCTCAAGGGAATTTTCGGCATAGTTACGCCAGTCGCCGCGATGCGCGGCCACAAGCACTTCACGGTCGTCCGGATCAAGGAATTTCGCTCTGATGGAATCGGCACGCGTTGCCGCAGCCGATGCCGGCACAAGCGAAGCAAGCATAAAAAGAGATGTTATAATCCTGTTCATTTCAACTTATATGTTTTTTTATCAGGTCCTATACCTTTCAATATCAATCCCGACCATTCGGCAGGCACTTTGGCGCCGGTAGCCTCGATGCCGTTGTCGCCTATACGCAAACCGCCGAAGCCCATGAGCACTGACTGCAATGTACCGCCCGCGCCGGTGACAAAATAGGGATTTGTTCCGCCGTCGAATTCGGCTATCACACGGAAGGGCGGATTCAGGTTCGGCAAATAAGAATCCCTGAAGTAATAAAGCGCCTTTTCAGGCTCGTCCAACATCGAATATAAAATAGAATATACGGATTTTGACATCGCCGGAGTGGCTTTGCGCGGAACCGTGGCAATGTAGTGCTCCATATTTCGTCTGATATCGTTTTTATCTTTTATCAGTCCGAGCGGATAGGCCAGAAGCGCCACGTCGGCCTGTTTAGTCTTTTCACCTGCATAGGTGTCGTGAAGGCGGATTATTCCCTCGCTGTCGCGCTCCAGACGCAGGCCGCGTCGAACATGCCGCCAACGCGGATCGGCTTTCAGCCCCAGCTCTCGAGCGGCTTTTTCCGCAATGTCAAGGTTCATCATAGCCGCACCTGTGGTATAGGCATTGTTATCCACATTCTTGCCTCCACCGGGATTAACGCCCCACTCGTCGGCACCTATCACATTGACAAGCTCGTATCCCTCGCCGCCGTCGCGACGCGGCTCGACGCGGCTCACCCAGAAGTCGGCCGTGGCACTTATCAGCGGCCATCCCTTTTCCCGCAACCATTCGCGGTCGCGCGTCACCAGCCAGTACTGCCATGCCGCCAAAGCGATGTCGGCATTGACATGCACCTCGTACTGGCTGTAGAGATTGTGTGCCGGAGTTTCCTCGCTGCCCGTAGCGGCACTCTCCCACGGGAACATGGCACCGCGGTAACCATGCTGGTATGCGTTGCGCCGTGCCGCGCCGAGGCGATCGTAGCGGTAGTCGAGAAGCGAGCGCGCCATTCCTGGATGCAGAAGCAACACGGCGGGATACACCCAGGTTTCGGTATCCCAGAACACATGGCCGTTGTATCCGAATCCGGATAGTCCCATAGGCGACAAAGACAGTCCGGAATCCTCCCGGATAAATGAATAGACATGGTAAAGCATATTGTGTATATCCTGCTGGGCCTGTGCGTCGCCTTCAATCACTATATCGCTTTCCCAAAGTTCCCTCCACTGAGCAAGGTGGCGTTCTTTCAGTCGTTCCGGACCTTCGACAGCGGCAAAAAAGGCCAGTCGTTCTGCGTCGTTGCGCACATCGTCGTGAGTGACTTCCGAGATACATGTTCCTATCACCGAGAATGTATATTCTTCTCCTTCCCGCAATCCGACAGCAAATTGCTGGGAATGCACACCTATCCCTCGGTTGCTGAGATGACTGATATGCGGCGCGGTGTAGCGCCGGTCGGGAATTATGACCGCCGATGCGGCTGTTTCCAGTCCGCGTGCAGGAGTATGGGCGGTGGTTGTGGATATGTTATATGTGTATGGCGGATTTTTTACCGTGGTGAAAAATTCTCCCGTATCTGTCAGCGATTCATCGGCAGCAAGGATATTCTCGACTTGCAGTTCAATATCCTCAAGGGCACGTACGCTTACCGTCAGCAAACAGTTGAACGGTAAATTACGCAAAGCCATATACTCATAACTCACCGCAGCACAATCTTTATAAGAGAACGTTGCGGAGAATGTCGCCGAAGCCATGTCGAGAGTCTGCACATAATCCGTGATATTCGCCCGGCGCACAGTCGTACCATCGATTTTCATCTCCAGATCAAGCATTCCTATGCCGGGCACAAAATTATTGACACGGCCACGCCCATATATATCGTATAGGCCTCCGAGAATCACTTTGCCGATTTTCAAGGGTTCAGGCGAAGAGAGTAGCCCGAGCTGACCGTTGGCCACAGTAACGCCGTAGTAATCATCCGGATTTATATCGTCAACGATGATTTTCCATGCGTCCTGAGCGCATGCAACACAGATGGCGGCACTGAAAAGCACCACGGAAAAGATACGTTTCATGTTCTATCCTAATTTTTAGTTCACCTTTACTTTCTTATGTTTCAGGCGGCTGTCCTCGGCACAGAAACCCATGACATGGCTCTCGGTCGACACATCGATCGAGCTTGTCAGGCGTCCGGGATCATTATTTCCCACTGCATTTACAAAATCACGCACCAGACACAGATCGCCGCCACCATGGCCGTGACCGGCATATTCAGCCACTTCAACAACATCGGCGGCGCTCCATTCCTGACTTTCTCCTGTAAGGAATTCTGTAACGGTGAATTTTTCCATATCGCCTTCAATCATTCCGTGCGTTCCCATCACGCGCGTGCGTCGGCCACCCTTGGCCGTGAAAGCTTCCATCGAAAATGCTGCGGTCACACCGTTGGCAAATTCCATATTCGCCACATAGTGGTCGCACTGATCGTTGTCCATGTCGAATACACAACGGCCGTAGTCGGTAGTCTTCAGATACTCTATTATAGCGCGTTCGCGTTCAGGCCCGCGTGGCGGAAGATTATCGAAAACATAAGTGTGCTGATGCTTGCGGGTGTAAATGTCTATCGCCGAGTAAGGGCAACGCGATTCATGGGGACAGCCGTCGGTGCAGCGCGGAGTCGCTCCGGCCGGCCGGTTTTCATGCGTAAAGAAACTAAGACTGCCATAAGCCGAAATAGAGCGGCAGGGAGAAGCTACGATCCAGCGTATTATATCGAGGTCGTGACATGATTTGGCAAGAATGATCGGCGTTGTTTTTTTGGAATTATGCCAGTTGCCGCGCACGTATGAATGCGCCATGTGCGCATATCGTATAGGTTCGAAATGCTGTATAGAAACCAGTTTCCCTATCATGCCGGAATCCACCACTCTTTTCAAAGCGACGAAATAAGGCGCATATCTGAGAACGTGGCATACGGCAACGATTGTCCCTTTGCGATTTGCCAGATCACGTATGTCTTCACATTCGCGACGCGTAGGAGCGACGGGTTTCTCAAGCAATATGTGATAGCCCATGGACAAGGCCTCCATGCAAGGCTCGTAATGGACATCATCGGGCAGACTGATTATCACCGCATCGGCAATCCTGCCGGCTGCAAGAGCCTGCGACCAGTCGCTGAAACGGTATTTACCGTCAACGCCATGCTCGTCGGCCATCTTTGCCAGACGCACCGGATTTATGTCGGCCACCCCGATAATTTTCATTGCGTCGGGATACATAGCCGCATAACTCGCATAAGCCGAGCCGCGCTGTCCGGCACCCAACACGAGCACTTTAACCTGATGTGGGGTGTCGGAATCAAGTCTTTTGCTTCCGAGATCCATATCGCTTAGCTTACGGGGGCTGTCCATCACGCTGCCGGCAAGAATTTCGGGCGCAAGCGCTGCTCCGACCACCGACATGCCCATTATTTTAAGGAATTGCAGTCTGTCCATTTTTATATCATTTTACAAGTTTAAATGTTTTTGCCGAAGACGAAATAAGATATATACCGGCTTCGCGTCCCCCGAGATCAACAATACAATCACCGCCGGCATCGGGACGGATAACATCAAGCAAGGATCCGTCGGCTCCATAAAGAGCCACAGGCGCATACACAGCGGAAAGCCTGTAGACATCCGTCGATACTTCTGTAAGCCGACAGGAATCCGAAAGCGTTGCGTCTTTATCTTTTATTCCGGAATATACAATGTATTCGGCCGCACCGGGCATTGAAGCATCGGCACGCGCGTTGCCGCACTGGTCGACAGCCAACAGGCCGCCGATCTTCCCGTCGCCGTCGAGATCCTGTCTGAACTGATTTTCAAGCAGACGCTGATATGATGTTATGACGTTAACGGGCTGTCCGGCATAGCTGACCGACAGTGGCAACACAATCGGAGTCTTGCCGGCTCCCCACATACGGACATCAGGGATAAAGCGCCCGTCCGACACCTTGCCGCCAAGAAGCTCTTCCAACGCGCCAATAGCCCCGGAAAAATCAGCCGCCATGAAATCGGTGCCGTCAGCAGTAAAATTCACCGACTGCCGGCATGAGTAAATGTTGAACCGTTCTTTTTCGACAACAGCTGTTTCCCCCGTCTTGACATCGCCGCAGCCACTGTCGCTGTAATTGCCTGCGACAATGCTGTTGTGAAGATTCAATCGTCCAAGACCGTAGACATTGATTGCGGCTGCATTGAAATTATCTTTATTGGAACCGGAAAAAAGCGCGTCATTCCCTACCACCGTCAGATGCGCCATATTGACAGGCCCGTCTGTGTCGAGATTCGCACAGATGGCCGCCCCCCCGAAGCCGCGTATGACCACCGGCAAACCGCTTGGCGAGGACAGACGATTGGATGCGAATGTACTGTTTACTATCGAATACCCTGATGCCGACGGACAGCCGTTAAAAAAAAGCGCACCCGTGCTGCGTCCGCTGTTGGCGACGAAAGCGCTGTTGCGTACTATCAGTTCGGCAGCATCCGTAACAACGGCGGCACTGCCGCTCTTGGCCTCATTGGCCTGAAATACAGAATTGTCTACGATAAGTTCTCCAAAAAGTTTAAAGACTGCGGCACCTCCGTTTTCGGAAGCCGTATTATTGTAAAAACGACAAGCGCTGATAACCGCATCACGACAGTCGACCGACATAGCGCCACCCGATGCAAAAGCCTTGTTCGAGCTAAAATCCACATCGGTCAGGCGAAGATGATTTCCACGAAAACGCAACGCTCCGTCGGAAGCCATCTTTGACGAAACATAATTTTCAAATCCAAAACCGCTGAGATTCAGAGAATACCAGTTCTCGACACACATCGGGCACTCGGTCATATCGGATGCGTCGATAATCGTACGGCCTGCAAGTTCGGAGAAGTCGGAGGCATATCCTCCGGCAAGAGTCATTGATGCAGGAATCCTGATGTTTTCCTTATATATGCCCGCTGTAATTTTCACCGTGCCGTTTATACCGGCCGCAGCGACACCTTCAGCGATTGTACGGAAAGGATGTAAGACGCTGCCGTCGCCACCGGCGGCGGCCTCCCGGTCGACATGTACTGTCGCCGGAATCCGCTCTCCGGAGAGGACGCAACGTATCATTACCGGAAAATGGTCCGACGGATTCACCGTACGTCCGAAATATTCGGTTATTATGTGACGGCTGCGCACATCCATATTACGGTAGAAACAGAAATCGAATTCCGATCCGCTCATCATGGAACTGTTAACGGGATACCAGTTCTGCCCTGTCACATTCGTAGTCGGATTAGACTCCGGCAGGCAGTAATTTTCCGCGGCAGTCAGTGCGGCATCGTAGAAATGCGAGGCATAAGCGCTGTAGGCTTCGCTATGGTCGGCTCTGCGCATGTTGAAGTCACCCACAAGCACTACCGGATAATTCCCGGCAATCTCAGCAAGACGGCGTGAAATAAGTTCACCGCTGTTGCGTCCGTCAAGCGAAGGACCGTAGTTGACGTGGGTCACGGCGAAATAAAAGATTTCACCGGTAGATCGTACTTTTATCTTAGCCCAACCGCAAGTGCGCCAAAGTCCGCTGAACTCAGGATCCGTATCCCATCCCGGTCCGGGAGTGTCAGGCGATGGCGACAGCCAGAAGCACCCGGACTCAACACACTCGTAACGGTCTTTTTTATAGGCAAGAGCATTGTAGGAATAATCCTTGGCGTTATTATTGCCCGAGCGCTCCCATTCCAGAAAAGAATAATCGGCCAGCCATGCTTTCATGTCTTCGAGCTGTGAGCGTCCAGTCGACGGATTCACACTCTTGCCGCCATTGCGCCCGGTGACTTCCTGCATCCCGACTATGTCGAAATCATAGTCCTTGATCACCCGTGCCACATACGGGCCGCGGACACTCCAGCTCTTTTCACCCGTATCGCCGTTGTTGGGATTTACATAGCGTATGTTGTAGTTAGCGAAATTATGGACATCTGCTCCTGCGGCAGAGGCAACAGAAGCACTTGCCGCCACCAAAGCGGCGGCAAGTACGATTTGTTTTATTATTATTTTCATTATCGAATACGAGGAGATATGGATTTTCAGATTGCGAGTTTGACACTCATGCCGTTGACAGAAACGATATAGATGCCCGATGCAAGGGCTGAAAGATCGAGAATGTCACCTTCCGCAACATAGACGGCGACAAGCCTGCGGCCACCGAGGTCATAGACAGCGGCTGCGCCTTCCGTGCCACAGACCGCATAACGCCCCGCTCCCATTGCCCGCAGCGAAAAATCGCCATCCGCCATGGCAGCGGCAATACCCGTCTGTTTATAGTTCTCCTCGTCGTAAGCGCCGGGAACCGTTGTTTCGGGACGTGTGGCACCGGTCTGGTCGAGAGTGAGATCAAGTTCCGCGGGAAGATTCCATGCTTCGGCAATCGCACGGGAGTCGTCGAGCGACACCGTGCGGTAGGCTTCAAGGGGAGCTATGACACGAGAGTAGCCCACCTGCGCATATTCATTCTCTCCGAAAACAGATGCTACAGTATTTGTCTTGGCTATGTTGTCGCTTTCGGCAGGCTGAGAAGCAGTATTGTTGGTGACTGTCTGCCAAAGGTTATGCCCTCCGGACGTGAATCCGGTCGAAGCACTTTGCAGGAATATGGCCGCAAAAGAATTGGTTCCGTCATCATCCCTGCCTTCTTCCTTATTCACAACAATATCGGCGTATGAATAAAATTTCGCTCCATTGCCTACGGAAAGTACAGCGCCGCTATAGCGAGCTGCCTGGTTACAAGTGCAGTCGAACCACGTGTTGTGAAGGGAATAGAATGTAGTGCCTCCTCCTATGCGTGCGCCTGCTCCGGCCCAAGAAATATGTGTGCCTGTAACGGTGCTGTTAGCCATATACATCGTTCCGCCGTTATCGGAAAGAGCGATGGCGCCTCCATACTTGGCCACATTGTTATTGGTAGGTTGCGCCACTGTGTTGTCGGAGAATTCACAGCGGTCGACAATTATCTCGCTTCCCGGATTTCCGGCCGTGGTTCCTCCGCCTTTCTGGCGTATGTGAAGCGCCACACCGGCGTTAGTACCCTTGTTGTCGCGCCAGATGCAGTCATGCAGATATACTCTTGAGCCATTGAGCACCACCATTCCACCACCTTTTTCTGTCCGATTTTCTATGAATTTCAGATGGTCGAATTCAGCGTTCACATTCGATGCGAAAAGTGCCGAACCTTTATAAGTCGTGGATGTAGTATGGGCGTCGCGGATAGTAAGACCTGCAAGGACAGTCTTCTGATAATCTGCGGCATCGCCGGCAAAATCCATAACGATAAACGCAACGCCGCTGTTATCGCCATTGCCGTCGCCATCGGTATCGGCACTGAGAATTGTTTCATAAACCGACGGATACTCTATTGCGCAGTCGGTTCCTATACGGTCATCTCCGAATCCGCCTTTTATGGTCACGCCCTGCGGCACAGACAGAAGTCCTGGAGCATAGAAACCGCCCTGAAGATATAATTCGTCGCCGGGCTGAAGATCTTTTATCGTAGCAGCGAGCATGTCGGCTGATGCTGAATTTTCCCATGAGGAACCGTCCTTTTCGCCGGCTCCGGCTTCAGAGAAAAACAAGACGGAAGCATCTGCATCGACCGCGCAAAGCATGGAGGCGAGAAACGCCGATGTGATTATTATATTTTTTTTCATGACAATCAATAATTATAATATCAGAGAGCTACCTTGAGCGCTTCATTCCCTACATTCACGATATATACACCGCCTGCAAGTCCGGCGAGATCGAGTACATCGCCGTCGGCAACAGTGGACTCTACGACTTTACGGCCACCGAGATCATATACGGCAGCGACACCTTCAGCTCCACGGACAACATAATGTCCGCCGCCGAGAGCAAGCAAAGAGAATGAAGCGGATTCCACAATGGCTGCGGAAATTCCGGAGTTTTCTTTTTCGGCCTGTACATCGTAAGCACCGGGAATAGTGGATGCCGGACGCTTAGCACCTGTCTGGTCGAGGGTCACGTCGATTTCGGCGGGCATACTCCATCCTGCTGCAGCTGCTTCGATATCGGCAAGCACGACTCCTCGGAAACTTTCGAGAGGTGCGATTACACGTGTAGCGCCGACTGTCCGAGCCTCATTGGCTCCGAATACCACTGCAACGGTATTATCCTTGTTCACATTGTCGGTAGGCGCAAACGGAGTAGCGGAATTGTTGAACGTCGAACCCCATACATTATAGCCTTTGGTGTCGAAAGTACAGAGTTCTGTCTGTATGAAATTTGTGGCAAGCATGCCTTCGAATCCGTCGACTTTGTTTACCGAAATAGTGTTGGCTGCATAGAGATGCGATTTGTCGCCCATGGAAATGATGGATCCGCTATGGCGTACATCATAGCTGCAAGTGCAGTCATAGAACGTGTTGTTTGTCGAATAGAGTGTTGTGCCCGTTCCGAAACGGCCCATGGCTCCCGCCCAGGAAATATGGGTTCCGGTAACAGTGGTGTTGTTGATCCATATTGTTCCGCCCCAGTCGGCCAATGCTATCGCGCCGCCATATTTGGCCTTGTTTGAATTGTCGGGTTCGGCAACGGTATTGTCGGTGAATTCACAACGGTCTAATATTGTTTCACCGCGACGGGTTTCGGCTTCGGATGAACCGCCATTATGCTGTCGGCATAGCAGCGCCACACCGGCATTGGTTCCCTTGTTGCCTCTCCAGATACAGTCGCGGAAAACGGCGCGGCTACCCTGGCAACATACGACACCGCCGCCAACTTCAGTCTTATTGTCAAGGAATTTCACATAGTCAAATTCGACATTGGCCTGCACGGCAAAAAGCGCGGCTCCTTTATATGTCGACTCACCGGTGTAGTAGGCATCGCGTATCGTCACACCCGAAATCGACACTTTCTGATAATCCTGCCATGTCTTGTCGCCTTTCCATCCGTCGGTCAGCTCATTGGCAATCACTATAAGCGCACGGGCACCGTTATCGCCTTTTCCGTCGCCGTCAAGATCGGCGGTAAAGATTGTTTCGGTTTCGGTGGGATATGTTATCGATGTGTCGGTGCCTTTTTTATCGGGACCGTATCCGCCTTTGATTGTCACTCCCTGAGGTATATCCCATAGTCCGGTGTTGCGGTCGGGCAGATAGGTGCCACCCTGAACATATACGGCATCGCCTGCTGAAAGACCGGCAACCGTACTTGCGAGATATTCGGCGGGAGCCGCATTTTCCCACGAGGTACCGTCCTGATCTCCGGCGCCGTTGACGCTGAAAAAATAATTCTCGGCATTTGCCGTGCCGGCGCACATCATTGTCGCAAGCGACAGAAAGCATGTAATCGACTTTTTCATTGAATACAAGATTTAAAAGTTGGTAATTCTATCAGTGATATATTTTTAATAAGGTAGTCCGTCTTCCCAACCGGGATTTTGCTTCAACACACCACCTGTGAGCAGACGTTCGTTGATCGGTATGGCATAGAGATAATCGCGGTCTTCATTCCATACTCGGCGCAAGGCTTCATCGCCATGCACGAGCATGTTTCCGGAATTTCCATCGGTAAGGATTATATCGGTTCCCAGTTTGAGGAATGTCAGACCCAGCCCTCCCGGACGCTTGTCGGTGTAGAGTGCCACATTGGGACGGCCGTCGCCTGTCAGGTCGTATTTGCCTTCTCCCGGGAAGTATTGGCCGAGGAAAGATTTTTCGTAGACCTTGCCTTCGCGCCAGCGCAGTATGTCGTTATAGTGCAGACCTTCGAGAACAAGCTCGATCATGCGTTCGCGGCGGATTTCAAGTATTGAACCCGTATACGCGCTGCGTGTCACATTTGGATATCCTGTTTCGGCACTGAGCAGATAGGCGTCGGGGGCGGCATTGGCTTCGGCCATATCCAGATCAGGCATTCCGGCGCGGCGGCGCAGGAGGTTGACGGATATGTCAAGATCTGTCTGTGTAAGCGTTCCGAGTTCGGCAAGACATTCGGCATAGTTCAGGTACACTTCGGCAAGGCGGAATATAGGCAGCGGAACAAGCGAACCGTCCCATATATTGTACTTTACATCCATCACATATTTTATATACTTATATCCTGTCGGGCAACGTGTGAGGTCGGTAGGATAAGTGCGGTCGTCGCCTTTCTGGATATAGCCGGGACAATAGACGGTCTGTGCCATGCGCGGATCGCGACCGCTACATTCATCGACATAACTCATCGTCTGATAACCCGGCCGGTCGGTGAAACGGGTGCCGTCGGAGTTGAGATACAGGTTGACAAAGCGTTTTGTGAAACCGACAGCGCGGGTATTTGCCCATCCGTTGGCATTGTTCTTGATTGTGACCTGCTCGCTGCAGCGTCGTGCCCATATATACTCGCATTCACGGGCGTCGAGCGTGGCAAACAGATCGCGATAAGGTTCGGCGCCATCGCTATACAGTTCGTACCCGCCATCTTTCATAAGAGTTCCGGCTGCCTCTGCTCCTTTTTGGAGTAATTCTTCCCAAGGCAGCGACTCGGGATTGAAAGGATCGCCGGCATGGTATTTACGGAATGTACCCTCAAAAAGACAGGCGCGGGATTTAAGCGCCAGAGCCGTCCATCGGTTTACCGTCCATGTGGAATGATCTGCCGGAAGCAGGCGCGCAGCATCATCCAGATCTTTGATTATATTGTCTATAATAAGCTGACGCGAATCGCGTGGCTTTTTCAGAAGATCTTCCTGATCGGATGCCAGCGGCTGATCGTACCAGGGCACTTCGCCGAACTTTGTCAACATATTATAATAAAAATACGCACGGAAGAAATAGGCGACTCCGTCGTAGCGGTCGCGTGCGCGTTCGTCGGGACAGCGCGATGAATGCTGTAGATAATAGTTTATCTTGCGAAGTGTCGACCAGGACCATCCCACTTCGGAAGCATCGGTTGGAACAATACGCTGACCGAGAATCGCACGATCCATAACCGGAGTGACAATATGTTCTCCCTGCTCGAGATACCAGTTGTAATCGGCAGAAACAGAAGGCATCAGGGAATAGAACTGATTGGTGTACAATTCAAGTTCGGTTTCTGAACCGAAAAACACACCGGGGTTCAGCTTGTCCTGCGGAAACTGATCCATATCGGTACAGCTACCTGCTGCCAGCGCTATCGAGAGGCCTATAAATATTTTATGATGTTTTTTCATTGCTTATCGGAATTTAGAAAACGACATTTACGCCGAATGTGAACGACTTCGCGAACCCATAGTTGTTGCCGGTAGTGATCGTGGCGGCGGTTTCAGGGTCTATAGTACGACAGTACTTCTTGAATGGCGACCAATAGAAAAGATTTTCACCCGAGAAATATATACGCAACTGGCTGAACACATTGCGTAATACGGGAATGGTATAGCCCACAGTCAGGTTCTTAAGACGCAGGTATGCAAGATTCTGCATGTAGCGGTCGTTTGCCGGTCCGAGCTGATTTGTCGCACCGAGCGCTTCATAACCGCGCCATCGCGGGAAATAGGCATCAGGATTATCCTCTGTCCAGACATTTTCAAGGAAGTCGCCGGCAATGAACGCCTGATACGGGCGGGAATACGGACCCCAGAATGTGGTGGCTTCAGTACTCGGATACCAGTTGCGACGCCCGATTCCCTGGAAAAAAGCCGAAATATCGATACCTTTCCACTCAAGTCCGAGGCGGAAATTGTAGTTATAGCGGGGCAATTTATTGCCTATCACCCGGCGGTCGCCGGGATTGTCGGCTGTGTTCTCTCCGATGGATATCACCTCGTCACCGTCGAGGTCGGAATATATCAGGTCACCGCCATGCAGACCTTTTGAGGGACCGACCACCATTATATCGGAGTTGACAGACGACTGGTCGACAGTATATGCCGCCGCGTCCTCGTCGGATGCGAACAGCCCGTCGATATGGTAACCCCACAGTTCGCCGAGAGTCATGCCTTCATAATAATCGGTGAGCAGTTTTGTAGGGTTATCGAATTTGGTGATTCTGGAAACATAGTCCCCCACCCCGACCGATACGGAATACTTCATCGGCGAGTCGAGCAGGTCGACACTGTCGTCCCACATAAGGGCAATCTCCCAGCCGCGGGTGCGAAGGTCGGCGCAGTTTGCCTTGGGCACACTCGCACCATACACCGCCGGAAGCGATGCTCCGTTTGTAAGCATGTCCTTAGTGTCGCGTATGTACATATCACCGGTGAAACGCAGGCGGTTGTTGAAGAACGATAGGTCAAGGCCTACATCGTAGGTCGTCACTTTTTCCCAGGTCAGGTCGCCGGCCACGGGTGCGCTCTCAGTGGCATAAGGAAGTTGTGTGGAACCGTCAAGCGTCACACCTGTGTTCTTCATTGATGTGTCTATTGTCTGTATATAGTCATAATAGCCTACCTGCTGGTTGCCGAGTGTTCCGACAGACAGACGTATTTTAGCATCTGTCCACCATTTGCGCACCGGTTCCCAGAATTTCTCCTGTCCGAGGCGCCAGCCTGCCGATGCCGACGGGAAGAAACCCCAGCGATGGGAGCTTGCAAAGCGTGATGAGCCGTCGTAACGGCCTGAAACTTCAAAAAGGTATTTGCCGGCATAGTCATAGTTGATACGCCCGAAGTAGCCGCGGGTAACGGAACTGGCAAGATCCTCTACCAGCGAAGGAATCTCTCCCGTAGCAAGATTGAAACTGCTGAGTTCGGTACTCAGCAAATCGTAACGTTCAGCCTTCAGGGAATTATTATGATAGATTTCACCGTTAAGGCCAAGCATTATTTTCAGGTTATGCGGACCGAAAGAAGGTGAATATGTTGTAAACACATTGTAGATCTGGGTCGTACGGCCTGTGACACGACGGGCATACTGGTCGCGCGCTATGCTCTGCTGTGCAGGGTCCATCCACGAAATCACACCTTCGTACTGTGAATACGGAACAGGCACACGGCGGGAATCGAATTCATAGTTACGATAAAGGTAGGAATAGTCGGCATTGACAGTCCAGTCTTTCATCAGACGTATTTCAATATCGTTTTTTACCACAAATTCACGATTGCGCTCTTTATTGAAATGTTTGCCATAGTTCAGGACTGCATTAAGCCCGTTGCCGACAGCCAGACTGCCGTTGTAATTATATTGGTTGTAATAAACGGACGTGCCGTCGGGGTTCGTGGATGGAATATAGGGAAGAGAATGAAGGCACGAACCTTTGAATAGGTACTGTATGTCGTTTCCGCCGGGATAATGGTAGTTTGAATTAAAAAAACTCATATTGACGCCATATTTCAGCCAGTCGGTGATCTTGACATTCAGTTTCGCGCGTGTAGAGAAACTCTCGAATTTATCATTATTCTGCCGTATCATTCCGTCTTCTTTGTAAATGCGGCCGCTGACATAGTAGTTCACACGTTTCGAACCTCCTGTAACCGACACATTGTAGTCCTGCATCGGACGGTTCTTCTTGAAATAATGGTTGTACCAGTCGAAATTCGCATAATATTTATAAGACTTGTCGGGCTGCACGACCGCCCACGGACGTTCCGGACTTTCGACATCCTGACCAAGACGCATCCATAGCTCGGCATAGTCGTATTCATCGTAAGTGGTGAACGGAAAACCGGAGTGCTCGTTCATGAACCAGTCATTGATAAAAACCGACCAGTAACCCGAGGTGATATAATCGTTGTCGGCAGTCTGGGTCTTCCATCCTGCCTTGAGGTCGAACGATACTTTAGGCGCGGCATCTTCAGAGCCGCTTTTGGTTGTCACCAACACAACACCCGACGATGCTTTAGCTCCATATATCGCTGCTGCGGACGCATCCTTAAGAATAGATACGGATTCAATGTCATTGGAGTTGACGCGGGAAAGATCCATCTGAACTCCATCGACAAGCACCAGCGGCGAACCGCCATTTATAGAGGCCACACCGCGTATATCGACGGAATATCCGGAATTGGGACCTCCTGAACTGAAAGTAAGGTTGAGCGACGGATCAGCACCCTGAATGGCCGAGGCGGCATTGGACGTGGGACGTCCGGTGATATCGTCGGCCTTGATGACGCTCACCGCTCCGGTAAGATTCACTTTCTTCTGGCTGCCGTAGCCGACGACAACTACTTCGTTAAGTGAACTGACATTTTCAGACATGCTGATATCATATACACCAGCGGCATCAATTGCGATGGTCTGAGGTTCGTAACCTATATAACTCACTTCCAGCACATCGCCACGATGTACGCCTGTCAAAGCATAATGTCCGTCGTGGTCTGTCGCAACGGCGTTGCGCGATCCGCGTACCTTAACCGTTGCTCCTATTATCGGCTCGGCAGTTTCGTCTGTAACCACACCGGATATATTGAATCCGTCACGCGGTCTGTCGCCTGTAAGTTCTGCCAGCGTCACGGGTTCCTTTTCATGGTATACAACCACTACCCCGTTTGGTTCAAGGGAATAATTAAGAGGTACGCCTTTGAAAAGCTTGTCGAGAGCCTGTTCGGGAGTAGCATTTTTCACCGCGAGAGAAACACTGGTATCGAGTCCTTCAAGAGTCGACTTATAGAAAAAATGCAGATCCGAAACTTTTTCAATCTCACGCATTGCCTTGCGCAACGGTATGCCAGAGAATGACACCGTCACATTAGCCAATGCCGCCAACGCCGGGAGCAGCAGTAACGCCAAAACTGCAGCACGACGCAGCTGTTGCCTTAAATTTTTATACATAGTTGTGATGTTTTGTTTATTGAACTGTACTTTTCTCGACGATGATAGTCTTGCCAATCTCTACCTTGCGCCAGTCGAAATTCGGGAACTCCAATTTCCCGAAGAAATAAAGTGTCACTTCACCCGATTCCGTCAGAGTAATTTCTGCAGAAGTATTCACTCCGCTGTCATCAAAATTCTGAAAATCGGCTTTCATTTCCGGATCAGGAAACCACCACGAGGCATACCACCAATAGCTCGCGTCCCTGAGATCGGGAGTGCCTTCGCTAATGCGAGAAATCCGGCAAGTAATCACATCGCCGACGCTATACACGTCTTTTTCGGGCGTAACCGTTATCCCGCTGAAAACAGGAGCCACCGAACTTTCGTCGTCGGAACAAGAAGCAAACGCAAGCCCACATATCATCAGCATGATAAAAATGTACTTAGTCTTGAACATATCTTTATTTAAGGTTAATATGATGTTATTGTGATTTTGCAGCCTATTCCTTATATATATATCCTACCGAATCACCTTCCAGACGATAAGAAGCCTCTGCAGCGGCTGTAAGTACCCGCAGACGGTCGCAGAGATTGCCGTCGCCTACGCTTCCCGTAAAACGTTCGTCACACAATTCGGGACTGAGAATACACAGACGGACATTATAATTCCGCGCCAGAACCTTGACAATATCTTCCAGACGCTCGTCGTTGAAACGCATCTTTCCGTTCATCCAGTCATTATAATCCTCGGCATACACACGCTGCGAGGTGAATTCACGACGGCGTTTCTCATAACTCACCATCATGTCGGCTCTCATTGCAATGGATGTAACGGCATCGGATACAAGCACCTCTCCATCGTTCAGAACCACGGAAATCTTATCATCATCGTCGTAAGCCTTTACATCGAATTCCGTACCGCGACATTCTACCGATATATCATCACATGTGACAATAAAAGGATGCTCCGGATCACGGGCAACATCAAAATATGCCTCTCCTTTTATATTGACCCCGCGCGTACCGCTGGTATCGTCGAATCTATAAGCGATTTCCGACATTGAATTCACCGTTACTTTTGTACCGTCGGGAAGTGTTATAGCCGAACGCTGGCCAATGCCGGTACTCACAACAAGAGGGTTCTGATATGGAACATCCTTTCGAGAGAATACAACCGTACTTATAGCGACAATCATCGCCACGACAGCAGCAATATCAAAAAAGTTACGAAATCCGGACATCCATCTAATACCTGATCCGGATTCAGAATCAGCACATTCCTCATCTACCATGGCGCCGGCAAGTCTGGCCCGCAAACGCGCATCGACTTCCGAATCGATGCGCGTGTCGGATCTTTCGATACCCTCACGGAACCATTCTCCCAGAGCGGCATCATTCTCAAACCATCGTCTTATAAGCAGCAGATCATTGCCTGACGCCTCGTGGTTGAGATACCTTTCAATCTTTTTTTTCATGCTTTCCATATCTTATTATGTGTACCTATGTAATGGAGAGTCACTGTAATAAGAGAAACGGCAATATAATCGACCATACCCCATAACGCTGTCCCAGTTGCTCGCGTAAAAATCGCAAAGCCAGCACAATGTGGGTTTCAACCGTATTCACCGATATGCCAAGCGATTCGGCAATTTGCTTGTAAGTCAAATTATACTGACGGCTCATCAGAAACACCTGACGACGTACAGGAGGCATTTCCTCTATAAGCTGACAGATATGTTCCATCAAGAACTTACTGTCAATATTTTCTTCTGTTGAAAAATCAAAAGGAGTTCGGGTATTCAGTATATAATTAAAATATACATACTCTATGGCTTCGTGCTCACAGACATTGAAAAAGGCATTGCGCGCTATCGCGAACAGATAAGCCGCCATTGTTTCCGTATCAGTGATACTTTCGCGACGCTCCCAGAGTTTGAGAAAAGAGATTTGGGTTATTTCCTCAGCAACATATTTGTTACCATGTGAAATCTTCAACACATAATTATATAGCCGTCCGGCATACTGCGAATACAGCAGTTCAAAATGTTCTTTGAATTTCTTTGCGTTGATTGGTTTCATGGTTATTGATTATTCGGCTTTGTCGCCGTGTATAATAAATGCAGTTTAAAATGACAATACCATGAATCCGACAAGCGTGTTTTATCATTTATTAACTTTAAATTTTCCAATATCCCATAATTTCCCCAAAACACCAATTAAATCGATTGTCCAGAAACAAACGCAGTAAAAATTCTGAGCAAGTGATACAGTGGCATGTTAGCTGGCAAATCGGAGGTGTCGAGTTGAAAAACATGCCACGGCAAAGCCGCCCGGAGGGTGGTACGACTCAAAGGTCGTCATGCGATGCCGCCAGAGGCCGACGTGCTGCGGCACGTCCACAAAGCGCCCGGAGGGTGCGCGGTGGTGGTTAACCCCATGATTTCATGGGGCGGGCATCGCCCAAAACAAATCCGAGGCTCGGAGAGCCGATGTCGTGAGCGGACGGGGCGCGGCGCGGGCGAGATAGCGACAGGGGCACAACGACGGCTCTACGAGCCTTACGCCTGTGGGCGGCACCGGCATGCCACACGTAAACGTGGGGTTAACCACAAGCCCGCACCCTCCGGGTGCTACGGCTCAATGGTCGTCATAAGATCCGCCAGACCTCTGACGTGCCACGGCACGTCCCTACGTGAATCAACCCCATCTAACTACGTAAAGATGGGGCTATAAGAAGTGACGGGGCGGCGCTCCTCTCTAAGCTCTCAATCTCCTCTCTCTTCATTTCTTCTCTTTCTCTAAACCCTAAATCATCAACTGCAAGGCTGACGTGCCACGGCACGTCCACAAGCGCCCCGAGGGTGCTGAGACTCAAAAGTCGTCATAAGAGATCCGCCCAGCCTCTGACGTGCCACGGCACGTCCCTACGTGATTATTTTAATTCTAATACCTAAACCATAAACCATAACCCCTGAACCATCATCCCTAAACCTTAAACCCTAAACAAACCATCAATCTTAAACCCTATAAACAAAAAAAGCCCGGGCCGCGGCGACTGTTGTCGTTGCGGCCCGGGCTGTACAGGGGGCGGTTACCTACTCTCCCACTTTCGCAGTACCATCGGCGTGGTGAGGTTTAACTTCTCTGTTCGGAATGGGAAGAGGTGGA
>Ga0073906_1000202_pt1 | contig 103292 bp, 112 predicted proteins | sample Inofromicrocosms_FD_65485 | JGI IMG/M metagenome (GOLD analysis project Ga0073906, IMG submission 65485) | Mouse cecum microbial communities from Vienna, Austria - Inoculum for glucosamine and mucus D2O microcosms | ecosystem: Host-associated > Mammals > Digestive system > Large intestine >...
ATATTTAACCAAAAATTATATAAAAATTTTCCTTTCCCTTTTTCCTATTGATTTTCCTACGACTGATTCAACAGTCGTTTTTTTTGTCATTACCAGGCTGAAAAATTTTTGCAGAAAAAATAAAAATGTTATATGATAAAATTAAACAACTCTTTCACCGGAAGATTTAAAGCATTTGCTATATTTTCAAGATTTCTTACAGTAACATTTGTTTCGCCGCGTTCAATCATTCCTATAAAATTTCTGTTCAGATTAGCAAATTCAGCCAGTTTTTCCTGGGAAATTTTTTGTTTCTGACGCTCAACTCTTATTTTTAAACCTAATTTTGATATAGTATTTTGATTCATAATAGTTATTTTAATAACTACTATATTAACATTCTACCCAATATATGTTTGCAATACCTAATATGTTAGGTAATTATAAATTAAAAATTCTTTCAGTTTTAGATTTTAAATTATCAAGAATCTCACGGTAATTTACTGTGACAGGTGTTGGGGTTGAGGTTTCAATTATAGCTGTGAAAATTTTTGAATTTTCAGGTTTTTGACCATCTTGTAAAGTTTCAGCGCAATCAATTCTGGCGGGTACAATTAATCCGCTTTTTGCTAATTGTTGTGCACTTGATTCTGATGATAAGTATTGCACTAATTTTATTGCTTCTTTTTTATTTTTTGAGGATTTTGAAATTACCCATCCTGAAGCATCAATCGGTGTTTTTGAGAATGGATTTACTTTAGGAAATTCAATCACATCCCAGTGAAATTTAGCTTCTTCGCGGTATTTCGGAACAAGCCAACGTCCTGAAAGGTGCATCGCAAGCCTGCCTTGAAGAAACATTTGCGCCATTGTCATACTTGAAGCTTCGGTTTTTAATGGTGCAATATGATATTTGTGCCGCAAATCCGCGTAATTTTGAATTACATTTTTTACTTTTTGGTCATTGAAATCCGGTACATAATCTATCCCGAAGCCCATCAAATATGGCATATAAAACAATGGTTCTTCATCAAACGAAATCCCAAAAACTTGCGGTAATTGAGTTAATTTTTTTGATTTTGACAAAAATTCTTCATAAGTCCATCCGGATTTCGGATACGGAACTTTATATTTATCAAAAATATCTTTATTATAATAAATTACAAGATTCGAAACATCGCGCGGAACAGCATAAATATGATTATTCCAACTTAAAGCTTCAAGAGATTTTTTATAAAAATTTTCGAATCCGAATTGTTGATTATAGGATGTCAAATCTTCTAACACACCGGCATTAGCATACACCGGAAGATACTGATTATTCATAAAAATAACATCAGGCGCAGTATTTGAGGCAAAAAGCAGATGTATTTTTTGAAAATAATTCTGCGGAATATGCATTAAATCTACTTTTATATCGGGGTTTGCCTGTTCAAAATTATGCAAAACGGGCTTCAAAATCTTCATTTCTGATTCTGAACCCCAGGTTGCAAATTGTATTATCGTTTTTTGATTATGATTATTGTTATATTTTAGACTGCAAAACAAGATTGCTGTCAGTATTAAACAAACAAGTAAAATTATTTTTTTGAGCATTATTTATCTAGATTTCGATAAGTGTTCCCATTTTGTCTTTAGAAACATCTACAAGACATTTAAATTTACCGACACGAACAATATAAACATTGTTATCATCAGGTCTTACTTGAATTGGTTTATCAACTACGTGATCAAATTTTTTCAAGACAAAAATACTGTCTTTGATTCTGCCTACTAAAGCTGAAACACCGTCAATGTTTACAACATAAAAACCTTTTTCAGAATCAATATTATATCCTGATTTTACGATTAAACCATTCATATAAGGTCTAGAATTAGAGCCTGCCATAGGATTTGAGCCTCTTGAGATCGGATTTGTAACACCTGAGCGGCTCATAGCTTCTGAGTTTGATGATTTTACCTTCGCCAGAGTATCTGCAACTGACGGTTTTTCTTCTGTATCTAAAATTGATAAATACTCATCAAGAGAAGATAATAAATAATTTTCTTTTTCCTTGTTCATTTTCATTTCCCCATTATTTGTTAAATACTTGTTTCCTGTTCCGATTAAGTCAGAAATATTCAAGTCAGTTGCAGCAGATTGTCGTCTGTTTACACTTAATGGTGAGCTTTTCAACTTAACAAATCTGCCTTCTTTGTATGATTTATTTCTTGAAGATTTCTTTTCATTATCAGATAAAATTCTGCTTGCTTCTTTAAGTCCGATTGGTTTTGAGAATGATTTCAATTTTACATCTGAAATCTTATTCATAATCACTTCATCTTCTGATTTTACGGAATTTGAAACTTCTTCCGGCTCTTTTAATGTAGGAGTCTGTGCTAAAGAATGTTCCATTTGTGAAATTTTTGCCTGTAATTTTTCTCTTACGATATCATCGTGAGATTTTTCGTGTTTTTCAAAAGTGTTATTTTGAAGTGTTTGCGGTTGTTGTATTTTTTCTTGAGGTTTTATAACTTCCGGTTGTTTTTCAGGCTCAATTACTGCCTTCTTCAAACCTGACATATCAGTTATATATGACATATCTGAAGGAGCTTTTTTAACTTTACGTTGTTGTTCTTTTTCAGTATAAAGCTTATATTTTTCCTGCCAATTTAATTCATTATTATTAACAATATCATTATATTCACGTCTGCGACGTTTTGCTTGATTTTGAGCAGATAATTTATAGAATGAATCAAGTCTTGTTTTATCTTTTTCATTTGCATGATTCATAGCATCAAATACAAGATACAAGATTCCTAACAGCATAACTGCTCCACCGGCAGAAAAAATCCATAAAGGAATATGATTTGATGATTTATTTGATTTATTTGAAGTTTTAACAGCAGTTTGTGATTGTTCTGCCGTAACTATAGGAGCTTCTTTTTGAATATTTTGAGCAGGTTCATTTACATCAAACAACGGATTATTCATTGGTTTGGACGGTTGCTCTGTTACGATCGAATGAGATACACGAGGTTCTAAATCAATCATACGTTTGCCATTTTCATCAAATTTCATTTTAGGAACATAAGTATTTGTTTGTGTCGGTTGAGATTGTGGTTTTGTTTCAGCTTTAGGCTGTTCAACTTTTGGTTGAGGTTTAGGTTGAGGTTTTTGCTCAACTGGTTTTTTAATTTCCGCTTTAGGTTTTACAGGTTGTGTTTTTGCTTTTGGCGTGTCAATTAATGCAATTTTTGGTGCTGTAGATGGTTTTGCAGGAGCAGATGCGGCTGTTTTTGCAGTTTGTGTTTTGGTTGTTTGAGTTTTTGGAGATGCAGTATTTACCGCCGGTTTTGCAGGTGCCTGTTCAACTACAGCTTTTGGCGCATTACTTTTTGCAATAATAGCTTGTGAATCTTTTTGTGCTTGTGTTAACGGATTAGTTTTCTTCATGTGAGTTTTAATACTGATAGGTTTTGTTGTTCCAAAAGTAATTTTGGTGTACCCGCCGATACCGTCATTAACGTGTTTTACATCAATATCCGTAATTAAGTCTTTAACCCCACCAATACCAGGAGCTACCGATGCTGAACTTGAAACATTCGGAAGTAAAACCACATATCGGTTATTAGATTTTCTTGTTACAACAGAGTTTTTCTGCTCTCCGGTTGTATAAAAAGTGACATCAACAGTATTTTCTACAGAAGATTTTTTAACATCCATCTGCAGCAAACTACTTGCACTATCTGCATCTGCCGGGTTATAACCCATTGATAACATAGCTAATAAAGCTGCTATTACAATATTTTTCTTATTATTTCCCATTGTTCACATCAATCTAACAACTACACATTCCTACATATATAATACCCGATAGTAAAAATTTTTGCCACTATATTAAAAAAATATAAGATTTATGTTACAATATCTTTATGAAAAGCGGATTCGTAGCAATAATAGGACGTCCAAACGTCGGAAAATCAACTCTTTTAAATCAAATATTAGGGCAAAAAATTGTAATTACAACAGACAAAGCCCAAACAACAAGAAAAAGAATTAAAGGCATCTTAACAACAGGCGAAGGACAAATTGTTTTTGTCGACACCCCGGGTGTTCATAAACCTTTAAATAAACTTGGAGAATTTCTCCTTGATGAAGCAAAAATTGCAGTGCCTGATGCTGATGTAATTTTGTTTCTTGTAGACGGTTCAGAACCTGCCGGAAAAGGAGATAAATGGATTGCGCAAAACCTTCTGCAAACAGAAATTCCGATAATTATTGTAATGAACAAAGTTGACAAACTTAAAAAACCTGAAAAAGTTGAAGAAAATTTATTAACTTACAAAACACTTTTTGAAACAAACCTGCCTTTTGTAAGAATTTCAGCTAAAACCGGCAGAAACATCGATACACTTATCAAAAATATTTATAAAAAACTTCCTGACGGAGAGCTGCTATATCCCGATGATGTTGTAACAGAAGAATCCATGCGCGATGTCACTGAAGAAATTATCCGCGAAAAGATTTTACTTAATACATCAGATGAAATTCCGCACTCTGTTGCCGTAAAAGTTATAAACTACAAAGAAGAAGAAACTATCGACAAAATCTCTGCCATAATTTACTGCGAACACAAAAGCCAAAAAGGAATCCTTATCGGTAAAGGCGGCAGTCTTCTAAAAAAAATCGGAACAGAATCACGTCTTGAACTTGAAAAAATTGTTGAAAAGAAAGTTTTTCTACAGCTTGAAGTCAAAGTTGAAAAAGATTGGCGCAAAAAAGAAAAAATCCTTAAAAATTTTGGCTACCAACAAGAGGGATAAGTATTTAACGGTTATTCAATTTCCTTGAAAAAATCATTTATATCAACTCTCAAAATTTTAGACAGCTTAAAAATCACCTGAGCGCTCGGAATAATTACACCGCGTTCTAGTTTCCCTACATAATTTATACTCATATCAAGCAATTCAGCAAGTTCATCCTGAGTATAATGTCTTCTTAACCTTTCTGCGCGAACATTTGACCCTAAAATATATCCAAAATCCTTATCCATAGCTATTATTTTATTATATTGACATATTCAACTAAAGAGATTATTATAATCATGATATTTACTATAGTAATCATGGAAAGGATTATAATAATGAAAAAAGGTTTTACTTTAGCTGAAGTTTTAATTACTCTAGGCATAATCGGTGTTGTTGCCGCAATGACCATACCAACACTAATGACTAAATATGCTAAACAACGTACGGAAACCCAATTAGTAAAATTCTACTCCATGAGAACCAGACACTAAGAATGTCTGTTGCTGATAACGGCGATCCGAACGGATGGAGTGCAAGAATATTATTTCTTTAATTATATACTTAAATTTTTAAGAGCTTTTGTTGTCTGGAATTTGCTAATTTCTTTTAAATACTGATCAAGCGCTCTGTAGCCGTTATATATTTCATTTGAAATTGTAGCGTAACTGCTTGCTTCTATAAATTTCAATTCTTTAACACGAATTTGCAGAATATTTTCAGCAGTTTCACATAATGAAACATCGTCAGAAGCAGACCATTTTTGAAGCAAAGCAAGCTCATCATACATTTGCTTCATTGTAGTGTATTCTAAAGTATTAAAATCATATTTTTCAAGCATTGCCTTTTCAACATTTGTAATCCTGCTCAAACATGCCTGAAATTTGAAAACCTTTTTAATAATAATATAATTATCCGCAATATTCTTATGAGAAACCGGAACATTATTTTTAGCTAAAAGAGCCGCAAAAGAGCGAGATGTAAAAGTATCATTTTCACTTGAAAACGCACTTTTTGAAGTTATATCAAAATCGGATTTATTATTTATTATATCGTTAAACATTCTGCCTCCGCTTATATAAAAATGATAAAATAATCAGCAAATTTTGTCATGAGATTTTGTCAAATTTTTTACATTTGTTCAAGAAATAAATTTGACATCCTGCAAAATAAACTTAAATAAATCATGGCATAAATCATACGAAAGTATGACCCAAATTATTATAAATTATGCTAAAAATATTATGGTAGAAAGACTTATCGGGCAGGCAGGTAATTAAATATGGGACTTAGTCTAAACAATATATATCAAAGACCATATGTGAAACAGGATACAAAAGCTCCTGTAAAAAAACGCGAAGAAGATGAAAAATCTTCTGCCGCCAGCGCCCAGCGTGAACAAGAAAATGGTCAAAACTCAAAAAGCAAAGGGCTTCAATATGTCGAACAAAAACAACCGGCATATACCCCTGCCTATGAACAAAAATTTGCAATGCCTGCACAAAATGCATATTCAGGCGTTAACATAAATACAGCAAAACGTGATACGCAAACACCTGTTCAACAAACCGCACAAACACCTGTTCAAGGATTTATTAATAACAAAATAAATATCGCTCAAATTCTTAAGGATTTTAAAAATACCGCCCTTGCTATAGGAACTCCGGATGATTTAAATGACATTGTTGATGGATATTTAGCAGTTGTTGAAAAACAAGTTAAAAAAGAAAATGCCGATCAAAAAATTATCAAATCAACCCTAAAAAGTGCCGCAACCGTACTGGATAAACACATCTCAGAAACCCTGAATAAAGATTCAAGCGTTGTTGAAAACTGGGTTGAAACATTATTTATGCAAAATATCGACCTCAAATACAACGAGGAAGATATTAACGAAAGATTTTTAGTAAAATTCCCTGACGGTTCAACAAGCCAGACTAAGCGTCAGGAAGAACTTCATGCAACAGCACAGGAAACTGAAATTCCTCAGCAGATTCAGGAAAATCCTAACGTAATACCGATTTCTGTTGCAGGACAAACTAAATCAACTAAAATTCCTCAGGATAAACAATTAAAATCACTTTTCATTCAAGCAAAAAAATATACTTACGCAAATGATCCTGAAAAAGCTATAAAAGTATTTGAACAAGCACTTAACCGCGCATTAGAAATTGATGATATGGAAACCTCCGGAAAAATCTACTATGAAGTCGGAAAAATCTATGATGATCACGATTATATTGCTCAGGCATTAAAAAGTTATCACCAATCAATCCAATTATCAAAAGATGAAAACGTAAAAACAAAAGCACATTATTCTATGGCACAGATTTACGATGATGTAAATCAGATTACACCTGCAATAGATCACTATTTTAGTACAGTTTCTCATGCCGGCGAAGCCGAGAATCTTCCGGCACAATCCGCTTCACTTACAAAATTAGGCAATATTTATACCGATATGTACGATAAAGAAGCCTTTACTTATTATGAAGTAGCAGACGAGCTTGCCCACGAGACTAAAAACAATAATCTGAAAGGTTTTGTAGCTTCAAACACCGGAAAAGCTTATACAAAATTTGAAGAACCTGAAAAAGCGCTAAAATCTTATTCAAAAGCTGTAAAAAATTACACAAACACAGAATCACACCAGAAAACTGCACAAAATTACCTTGCTGCTGCAGATATTATGGTTGAATTTAACAATATCGAAAAAGCTTATAATCTTTTACAAAAAGCTCAAAGATATTCACGCAAAACTGAAAATGTTAATTTAATGAACGAAATTAATACAAAAATTAAACAGCTTCAACAATTAGATGTTAAATAATATAAATTAAAATTCAAAAAATTCTTTAGGTTCAACATTTAAAACTTTAGCAAAATCAAACAAGGATTTAACGGAAACATTTAGTTCAGCTCTTTCAACCATTCCAACATAATTTCTGGTTTTACCTAATAATTCGGCAAGTTTTTCTTGAGACAGACCGCAATCTATCCTTGCATTTCTTATATTTTTGCCTAACCTTTTAAGATAAACCCTGCTCATAATTTTATTGTTATTTTTAATTTTAAAATTTTCTACCTAGTGACAGTTGTCATAAATTTGAAAATATGTTATGCTTATTGGAAACTAAACACATAAATATTTTAAATAAACTTTTTAAAATTAAAATCAGCTTAGTAGAAGATTGTAGACTTATATTTAGGAATTAAGGAGAAAAATATGAAAAAGATTTTTGCAGCTATTTTTACGATTATGCTATTGCAAGCTCAAGTAAGTGCCGTGACACTGCCGGAAGGTACAGTTATTGTAGTTCAGCCGCAAAGGGAAATTGATGCCGATGAAGTTAAAGAAGGTGGAACTGTTAATTTCCATGTATTACAACCTGTTAAAGTAAATGGTCAGGTAGTAATTAAATCAGGCACAGAAGTAATAGCACAAGTTGTAAAAAAGAAAAACAACTTTATTTTAGGTATTCCGGGAGAAATACAGGTAAATAATTTCCAAATTCTTACATCCGATAATGAAATCATCAGACTTCGCGGATCTATTATAGATAAAGGTGATAGCAAATACTGGGCGCACGTCGGTTGGTTCTTTTTATTACCGCTATTATTTGTAAAAGGTAATGATGGTAAAATCCCTGTTAATACTTCTCATACATTATATACAATGGAAAATATTGAATTATAATTTTAGTTTTAATAAAAATACGGCTAAATCTTAGCCGTATTTTTTTGTCTTGAATATGTAATAAACTTCAATTTCTTACTAGACCATAGCCAGTTCCTGATTGAAAGGGTTACTGGGACTCACCATTGAATCTTCTAAAATTTCAGATTTAATCATAGCTAAATCTTGCTGCATAAGTCTTCTTGGAGAACCTTCTTCCATTGAGTGGTTTCTCAAAAGATATGACGGGTGGAAAATAGCCATTGCTCTGTATTCTTTTCCATTAATAGTTACATTAAACCAGTTACCGCGAACTTTTGAAATTTGTACTTTTTTATCAGCCCAGAAAGATTTCAAAGAAGTTGCGCCGCAAAAAATAATTGCTTTAGGATTCATAATATCAATTTGAGCAGTTAAATATCTTTCGCAAAGAGCTTTTTCAACATCAGTTGGAACTCTGTTTTCAGGCGGTCTGCATTTTACGGTATTGATAATATATAAATCATCTTGTCTTGAAATTCCTGCTTCTTCAAGGAATTGATTTAATAATTTTCCTGCTCTGCCAACAAACGGTGTTCCTGTTTCATCTTCAGTTTCACCAGGTGCTTCACCGATTAAAACGATTTTTGCAGTTTCAGGGTTACCATCAGAAAAAACAACATTTTTACGAGTATTTCCTAAAACACAGTCTCTGCAATTTTCACATTTTGCCTGAACTATATCCAAACATCCCTTTTTAATCATCAACTATTCTCTCCTTATTTAATTATTTTGTTCGTTTTTAAAAAATCCGACATTATACTTTTTACAATATCGTTTAAGTTCTTTCATTATTATATCAGATAATAAAAATACTGCAATTAAATTTGGCACTGCTAAAAATAATGTAAACGCATCTGATAAATTAACAACACTCTTAAGGTTCATTGCAGAGCCGATTATTATAAATAAACAGTATATTATCTGAAAAGTTCTTGTAGTAAATTTGGATTCGCCAAACAAAAATGTCCAGCTTTTTGTTCCGTAATACGAACCGCAAAGCATTGTTGAAAGTACAAAACAGCTTGCCATAAATGTTAATAATATCGGGAAGAACGGACAAACTGAAGCAAATGCTTTTGAAGTTAATTCAATACCTTCGATTCCTGTTGTATTAAGGTAAGCACCGGTTACAACAATAATAAATGCTGTAGCAGAACCTACAATAACCGTATCAACAAACGGCTGAAGCATTGCAATAAAGGCTTGCGCAACAGGTTTGCTTGTTTTAACCGCAGAAAAAGCAATCGGCGCAGTACCTAGTCCCGCTTCATTTGCAAACATTGCACGACGGAATCCCCACAACATGCAGGCAAACATTCCGCCTGTAACGGCTGTCGGTTTAAACGCTTCTTTTATAATTAAAGCAATTGTGTGCGGTATATGATGAATATTCAAAAGACAAATTACAAACGCTGAAAATACATATAATGTACACATTACAGGTGTAACTTTTGAAGTAAATTTTCCGATAGATTTAATTCCGCCAATAACAGTAATATAAGTTATTACAGCAACAATTAACCCAAAAACCCAACGCTGACCGGTAAATAATCCGGTTACATTTGTAATTTGTGTTGTAATAGCATTTATCTGGAATAAATTCCATCCGCCAATCATTGCAAACACACAACATACAGCATAAATCTTTGCAAGATACGGAGTGTAAGGTTTTATCCAAGGTGCGCGAAGCCCATTAATGATATAATACATAGGACCGCCTGATGAACTTCCGTCTTTATTTATCTGTCTGAATTTAATACCTAATAAAACCTCTGCAAACTTTAGAGCCATAGAGAAAACTCCGGCAACAATCATCCAGAAAATTACTCCCGGACCGCCGACAGATACAGCTAACGCTGAGCCTACAACATTTCCCATGCCGGCTGATGCTGAAATTGTAGCAGTTAAAGCCTGAAACGATGAAACTTCACCCTGTTTTTTTCTGACAATTGTATCGTCGTGTTTGTATTTTTTAGTAATTAAGTTAATAGCGTGTTTAAAACCCCAGAGCCCTATAAACCTTGTTCTAAAGGTAAAATAAAGCGCAGCAACCATCAAAAGAACAATCAAAAATTCAACACGAACACCGTGAATTGTTACGTGAGAAAAGATTAATCCTGAAATTTTATTCGCAACAGGCGATAAAATGCTATCTATTTGGCTATCTAAATTCATAATCTGATTGTATAATAAACAGATTATTTTTCAAAATTATAATTTTCGTGAATAATTTCAATCATATCTTTCATAACCATATTATATGGTGTCGGAATAGAATGTTTTTCACCGAACTTTATCATAGCACCTGCAAACATTTTAACTTCTGTCAGTCTTTTAGCTTCAACATCCTGCAACATTGAAGTTTTGCCATTTTTTATCATTTTATTAAACGAAACAAGAGCTTCATCAATCATAGTTTCTGAATCTTGAACCCCTTCAGCCTTTGCAATAATCTGAACTTCTGTCATAACTTTTTTCATAAATTCAACAAATTTTTTATTATCCTGCATCTGTCCGAAAGTCATTTTCAAAATAGCAGAAGGCTGATTAGATGAAACATTTAACATATATTTAATCCAATAAGCACGATACATATTTTCCGGTGTTTTATAATCTATTCCTGCTTTATCAAAATATTTTTTGATTAATTCTATAATTTCAACATTTGTCTGTTGAGAATTTTTTACCCCGAAAACAATATCGCCAATCCCGTCATAGGTAATATTATTGCCGTCACGCATAGCGCTGTGACCAATAAAATATGCAAGCGGAACATTTTCCCATCCGTATTTTTGAGCAATAATCTCTTCACTTGTCACCCCGTTTAAAAGTGACATTATAATCGTATCTTTTTTTACAAAATTTTTAATATTTTCAACCGCTTCCAAAAGTCCGTCAAACTTTGTTGCAATAATTATTAAATCAGCCTGAAAATTATTATCTTCCGGCAAAATATAATTCAAGTTTAACGGTTTGCCGTTAAAAATTTTCGGATTTTTTGTATAATTTTCCAAACGTTTTTTATCAACAAGAACGCGTAAATTCTCCCTGTCAAATTCGTTTATTTTATTGGCATAAATTGAGCCTACCGCTCCTATTCCGCAGATTAAAACTTTTTTGATTTCTTTCATATGATGATTTTAGCATAAAAAAGGCGCTGAAATATATTCAGCACCCAATGATTGATTATGATGGATGATTCGATTCGATTTTTTCCCCTAAAAATTTATTTCCCCAATTTATGGTTTACAAACAATTTTCTTTTTCTTAAATATCCCTTACATATATATAAACAATTTTCCTTATAAAAAATTGCCATAAAGTTTATATACTTATTAATATTTGTTTACAATTAAGAAACTTTTTGCATCGCATTTTGCGACTGAACAGATTTTACAAGTGCATTGAATAAAAACGGATGAATATTACCTTTTTTAACCTCACTGTATAAAATAGTTAAAGCTTTCTGAGGAGAAAAGGCTTCCTTATATACACGTTCTTCTGTTAATGCTGAATATTTATCCGCAAGATTTAAAATTTGCAGATTTATATCCGGTACAAAGTTATTTTGTTTGTTGTCATGGTGATATCGAACTAGATTAAGAACTTCATTATTTACGCCTGATTTTTTCAAAATCTGATACCCAAGCTCTGAATGTAAATCCATAATTCTATGTTCTTCAGGGGTTAATGCTCCGTTTTTATTTAAAATTTCAGGCGGAATTAGAACTTTGCCAAAATCATGTAACATAGCACCGTCTTTCAGGTTTTTAATATTTACCTGTTGTTTTAAAGCTTGCGGAAGATGCTTTGCAATTTGTGCTGCTATATTTTGGGTATCTTTACAGTGTTTTTCTGAAAGTTCTTGAAGTTCAGACATATTTAAACGAACAGATAATTTGTTTTCTGAAAGAATTTTTTTAACATCAGGATTTTGAGAAATCAGTTTTTTGATTTCGCTTTCATTAAACAATTGAAGCGGTGAGTTACTTTGAAAACTATCCTGAATAGGATTTTGTCCAAAGTACACATTTTTCCCGAAATTATTTAGTTGTATATTTGAATTCAAGCCAATAGAGTACCGGCTTGGATTAAATACTTCCATTCCCACCAATTACCACACTTTAAATTTTCACACACGAACTACTTATTTATATAAAGTTTTTGTTTTAGAAAAAGTTGCTTAATAATTACAAAATGTTAATTTATGATACAATCAAAATATGAAAGAATTTGATTTTTACATAGTTCCAACACCTATAGGAAATTTAGGCGATATAACATTACGCGCAATTGAAATCCTCAAATCTGTTGATTTAATTGCCTGCGAAGACAGCCGTGTTACACAAAAACTTTTAAATCATTTTGATATCAGAACAAAATGTGTTTCATATCACAAATATAATGAAAAAGAACGAATCAATCAGATTTTAGAAACGCTTAAAAGCGGTAAAAAAATGGCGCTTGTATCAGACGCCGGAACTCCATTAATATGTGATCCCGGTTCTGTTATTGTAAAAGAACTTCGCCAAAACGGATTTTCAATAACATCGCTTCCCGGTGCAAATGCTGTAATCACGTTACTTTCACAGGTTTCAAGAGAAGATGAAGAATTCACATTTATAGGATTTTTACCAAAAACACAAACCAAAATTGAAGAAATCGCATTAAAATATAAACATAATGATTTTATTTTTTACGAATCACCAAACCGTGTTATACAGACTTTAGAAATCATTCAAAAAGTCCGCCCTGATTCAAAATGCGCTTTCGGACGCGAACTTACAAAAGTTTTTGAGGAAATCGTTGTTGATAAAACTGAAAATATCATTTCTCATTTAAAAAATAATATTACAAAAGGTGAATTTGTCTGCTTAATATTCAGAGACGAATCACAAACAGATTCAGCTGATTTTGAAGATAAAGTAAAACTCCTCCAAGACAAAGGATTCAGTGCAAAAGACATATCCGTAATTCTTTCTGAACTGTATGGAATTAATAAAAATAAAATTTATAAAATTGCTGTCGGTAAATAGATGTAAATTATTTGCACATTTTTATTAATTCATGCTACAATTTTATTGGAGAATAGTGAGAGTTTGTAAGGAAGAAATTCTTGAAATCTAATAAAATTACCAGACACTTAATGTTAGCAGTAATCTTGGTTGTAACGGCTCAGGCAAATTGCGGAGCTGTTGATGATGTGTGGGGCAACATGGGGTTAACAGATGAAGCCGTGCAGTACAATAACAACTACGCAAATACTGTTTTTGATAAGTATACAGATTACTCAAATTCAAAAAATGAAGATGTTTCAAACGGTCAATACCCTACAAATTTAACATCAGGTACAGATTCTGAAGTTTCTGACCCTGTTGAAAAAGAAAAAAGAATTATTAAGGATATTGAATTCTATGGACTTAATTCTATTGCAGAACAAGAATTAAGAGAAAAAATGCAGATGAAACAAGGCGGTGATTATTCCCGTAATCTGCTTCAGACTGATTTAAAAGCAATATACGAAACAGGTTATTTCACTGAAAAAATGAAAGCTATCCCATCAAAAAATGATGACGGTACTGTTACTGTTAAAATTGTTCTAGAAGAAAATATTCCTGTAAAAGATTTTACTGTTGAAGGTAATTCCGTTGTGCCAATTGAAGATATTCTTGCTACCCTTAACGACATGAAAGGAAAACCACAAAATATCGCTCAATTAAACACTGCAATTGCACAAATTCAAGAACTATATACCTCAAAAGGTTATATTTTAGCAAGAGTTGATTCTGTTTCTGATGATCCGGACGGAACAATTAATATAAGTATTAAAGAAGGTATTATCGACAAAATTATGATTGAAGGTAATGAAAAAACCAAAGATTATATTGTTGCACGTAATATCTTAACCGAACCAGGTATGATTTATAACGAAAATCTTATAAAAGAAGACTTGGTAAGACTTTATGCTACTCAAGCATTCAAAGATGTAACACGTGAAATCGAACCTAGTGAAGAAATCCCTGATGCTTATGATATTACTATCAAAATTCAGGAACAAAGAACTGCAAGTATTTCTGTCGGCGGCGGTATTGATACAGTTACAGGTTTATTTGGTTCAATGGGAATTACAGAAAATAACTTCCGCGGCAGAGCAGAAAGATTATCTTTAACAGGCTTAGTCGGTACAGGGGTAATGCTTAACGATTCATCTGTTAAAGACCATATGAATATTCAAGCTGAATTAAGCTACTTCAAACCATACTTATTCAACGCTGATACATCATTAAATAACAGATTATTCTTTAGAGATTTTGGTTCATATCAAATTCCGCTTGCAATTGAAAGAAGATTCGGCGGTGAGATGACTGTTGCACACAGACTTAAAAAGAACAGACACGCAACTGCATCTTTCAGCTTAGGTGTTGAAAACATTGACGTTCGAGAAGGTGATTTTAACGGAATTTCAAGAATGTATCAAAAATATAATATTCCGATTGCAGAACGTGCAAAACAACTTGAAGGCGGATTATTTATGTCTTTAAGCCCTGCATTAATATATGATACAAGAGATTCCGCAACAGTTACAAGACACGGTACAATGGCAAGTTTAAGATTTGATGAAAACATAGGTCTTAACGGGTTTGATAAAACTAACGGAAAACTTACCGGTATGATTAAACAATATGTCCCTATCGGTAAAAAATCATCCTTATCATTCACTGCAAAAGGCGGCGGGGCAATCCACGGCGATATTCCTGAAGTTATGGCTTACCGTTTAGGTGGACCTTATACTGTAAGAGGTTTCAAAATGAGTGGTGTCGGTACAGGTAACGCATTTATCATGGGTTCTGCCGAATTTGCAACACCAATTCCATTCATGGATAGAACAAGAATTGCATTCTTAAATAATATAAGATTTACTGTGTGGGCTGATGCAGGTAAAGTATTTGACGGAACAGTATCAAATACTATCTACGACAGACCTGAATACGCAGTATCTGCCGGTGTCGGTTTGAAAGTATTTATCCCGGGCATGGGACCTTTATCAATCGACTACGGTATCCCGCTTACAAATCCGGGTGACAGTGGTTCCAAAAACGGTTACTTCACTTTCGGTGTAGGGGACTTATTATACTAATATAATTAATTAATATATAGGAGGGTTTTATGAAAAACTTAAAATTAATGGCTTTAATAATGGCTGCCGGTCTTGTTATTTCTACAGGTACACAGGCAAATGCAGAAGTTGGTTACCTGAACTATCAAAAAGTTCTTGAAAACTACCCTGCAGCACAACAAGCAGTAAAAGAAATTGATGCTAAAAGCTTAGAATTACAACAATACATGGTTGATAAAGAAAAACAATACAAATCTTTAGATACACCATTAAAAAAACAAAACTTTGAATCTCAAACAGCAACTGAATTTAACGCTAAACAAGAAGCTTTATATAAACTTAGAAGCAACAAAGAAGCTCAGATTTTAAATCAAATTCAAACAGCAGCAAAAGCTGTTATGGTTTCACAAAAACTTGATGCAGTTTTATCAGATCAAGTAATCTTCGTTGGCGGAGTTGATATCACTGATTTAATTATTCAAAAATTAAAAGGACAATAGAAAAACAAAACTTCATTCCGGGTTAAAGCCCGGAATGATAATTTAAAACGAGGCATTTTAATGAAATATTCACAAGACGGAGTTCAGTATCATATTGGTTTAAAACAGGGTGATGTCGGTAAATACGTAATTTTACCGGGCGACCCGAAGCGCTGCGCGAAAATCGCACAGTACTTTGACGAACCGAAACTTGTTGCAGATAATAGGGAATACGTGACATACACCGGTTATCTTGACGGTGAAAAAGTCAGTGTAACATCAACCGGTATCGGCGGTCCGTCTGCTGCCATTGCATTAGAAGAACTTGTAAATGTCGGCGCAGAAACTTTTATTCGTGTCGGAACCTGCGGCGGTATGCAAATTGATGTTAAAGGCGGAGATATAGTTATTGCAACAGGTGCAATCCGCGCGGAAGGTACATCAAAAGAATATGCTCCGATAGAATTTCCGGCTGTAGCAAATCTTGATGTTACAAATGCTCTTGTACAAGCCTCAAAAAATCTCGGATATACTTCACATACAGGCGTTGTACAATGTAAAGATTCATTCTACGGTCAGCATTCACCTGAAACAAAACCAGTAAGCGATGAACTTTTAAACAAATGGGAAGCCTGGAAACGCTTAGGTTGTCTGGCATCGGAAATGGAATCTGCGGCATTATTTGTTGTTGCAAGTTATTTAAACGTCAAAGTCGGTTCGGTATTTCTAACTGTAGCAAACCAGGAACGCGAAAAACAAAATCTTGAAAATCCTGTTGTTCACGATACTGAAAAAGCAATTAAAACCGCTATTGAAGCAATTAAAATATTAAAAGGATAAAATTATGTTCAAAAAGAGAATGGAATATGTAATCAAAACCTGCTCAGCAGAAAATGCTCAAGAACTTCAAAACCTTCTTAATGAAATGTCAATGAACAGCTGGGAATTATACAGCATGCACGAAGTCGGTGATGAAGAATCTGATAACCAATTGAACTGCATATTTATGCGCGAAGCAAAATCTGAAAATAATTCCGAATCTGACATAATTAATATCTCTGATTTTAAAAGTCAAATGGAAAAAATGCTTTCTCCAAAACTTACAGAATACGAACAATGTCTTGAAATTCAATCAAAAATCAGAGGACAAAAACAAAAAATCAATAAGATTAAGGCAGAACTTGAAGGGGAAGCACCTGCATCAGTTCCGAGAAAAAAACTTAATGACAAAATTTCTGCAGGCTTAAAAGAGCTTGAAGACTTGAAAGCACAATTAAACAAAGCAACATCACCTGATTTAATGTACTCTAAACTTCACGAAGAAAAGCTTACTATTTATTTAAGCGAAGAACTTTTGGGTTTTGTGGATTCTGACCGCGAGAATTCAGGTGAAGAACTTATCGCGGAAACCGTAAAATCACGTCTTAAATTAACAGAACAAAACGGTTATATTATTCCAAAAGTCGTATTTAAAGATGATGAAAACCTTAATCCTTGCGAATTCAGTATCAGAATCCGCGGAATGGAAGTATTCAGAGCAGGAGTTTGTCCTGAATATTTGATGTTTTACGCTGACGAAATCCACACAGAGCATAAAATTAAAAATTCAATTAATGCAATTGATTCAATCACAGACAGAAAAACTATTTGGATTGAAAAAGATAAAGCAAAAGACTTCTGGCAAAAAGGTATCACACCGTCAGAATATATAGCAAAAGCTCTTGAATATGTTGCAATTAAATATGTTGATGACCTTCTGGACTATGAGGATATAGACAAATATCTTGAAGTTGTTGAAAAAGAAAACGAGTATTTAATTGAAAACATCGTTCCGGATTTATTAACATATTCAGATATCAAATATCTGTTAGTAAGCCTTATTAAAGAAAAAGTTTCGATAAAAAATATCACATATATTTTTGAAAAGATTAACGACTTCGCAGAAGAAGGCAGTAAATCAGATATCTTAAACAAAATTCGTTTATCATTATCAAGACAAATTTGTAGAGCCTACACCAACGAAGACGGTGAAACAATCAGCGCATTTGAGCTTTCTGAAAAAACATATTCAGATATCGTGCTTGGCTGTGATGAAACAGAGGACAGTTTGATAAAAATTGACGGCGAACTGGCAGAAAAACTTGCGACAAAAATCACTAAAAAAGCCAAAAAATTAAACATTCATTCGCCAAAATTGGTAGTACCGATGGAATACAGACAGATATTTTTCACGCTGTTGTCGCTTTATATCAATGATATAACAGTTTTGGCACACGAAGAAATCGGCTGTTTATACAAGCTTGAAACTCTGGGCGAAATCTAGGGGGGAAACCGTCATTCCGGCCGCCGAGCCGGAATCTATTTCTAATCCGGTATATATTTAAACAAATCATTTGGTGTACAATCCAAGGCGTAACACAATTTGCCAAGCGTAGAGAAATCAACACCTTTTGTCTTATCATTATATAATTTATGAATAGTATTATAACTAACACCAGCCAACTTTGCAGTTTCTGCAATAGTCATACGGCGCTTTCCTATCATTGTTGAAACATTGTTTTTTAACATAATATTATTAATTTATTTGTAACAGTTTACTTACATCCACCTCAAAAAAGTCCGCGATTTTCTCAAGCTTATCGATTGTAATATTTATTGTTCCACGCTCAAGCTTACTAATATACGAATTGTCAAACCCCAAAGATAAAGATAATTCTTCTCTTTTTAAGCATTTTTCTGTTCTATATTTTTTAATATTTTTCGCAATACGCTCTCTGGAATATTGATTCATATTCCATATATTGATGTATTTTTACATTTTCATACAGGACTAATATTCCAATATTTTTTATTAGTTTTCATCTAATAACTTAACAATTTTAACATTCAACACATTTGCAATTTGTTCAAGTTTATCTATCGTAATATTAACATTTTTACGCTCAAGTTTACTAATATACGAGTTATCAAAACCTAAAATTAAAGATAACTCTTCTTTTGTGAGACCTTTTATTATTCTATACTTATTCACATTTTTAGCAATATATTTTCTTGCTTCTTGACTCATATTCCAATTTTGTGATATAAATAATTATATTGACAGGAATAACATTCCATTAATTAGGAGGTAAAAATGAAAAGGATTTTAATCAGTATGTTAGTCATTGGCGCAAGCGCGACAACAGCGTTCGCGGATGATTTATTTGCACCGCACGGGGTATTATACGGAGAAACTGTTGCACCGTATTCTACTTACTTTGATTCATCTGTAGCACCGCGCAAGTCAGGCGAAGCAACATGTAAAAACTACTTTTTGCTCGTTGCAAAAGGTAATTGCAGTATTCAAGATGCAATGCGGGACGGCGATATCACTAAAATTCAATCTATAGACAGAAAAAACAAAAACATCCTGTTCTACCAAAAATCAACAATCGTTGTTCACGGTGAATAAGGATGAAAAAAGTTTTTTCTTTATTGGCAGCCCTAATAATAGGGCTGCTTCCCTTAAACGCTATTGCTGAATCTATTCCGCTTGCGCTGCGTATCACCGAAACTGTAGATTCTGAAACTCTTGACCCGAAAACAGGTATTAATGCTGAAATTGTGTCAGATGTTATTGTTAATGGAGAAACTCTTTTTAAAAAGGGTTCTTATGCAAAGCTATATACAAAAAACGTTACAAAGCGTGCACGTATGGGTAAAGGCGGATATATTGAAGCGCGAAAAGGGATTATAACAGACATAAACGGAAATGAACATCTTGTTACAACAAGGTTAAAGGTTCAAGGGCTGGATAAAGATTGGGTTATTCCGACTGTGACGTTTTGTGCTATTACAATAATCCTTAGTCCCGTTAGTCTTGTTGGCCTTAAAAAAGGATATTCTGCCGTAATCGAAGAAGGGACTACTGTCGATGCAGTGTTGGAGAGGTAACTAGTTGGTAGCAATATATTTACCCCTACCCCTATTTTGACGGCATAAAATGGTACACCAGAAGCAGTGTCAAAATTGATGCCAAACCTACAATTTTAAACTTCAAAATCGCAAAAGTTACGACTGCTCCAATAATCAATGCAAGAATAAATCGTTTTATAATTTCTTTTATTTTTTGGTTTACTTGTTTTTCAAGCCTGTATTCATGAGCCATCTTTTCAATATTAGACTGTCCTTTAGCTTTTTCTTCCACTGTTTCATCAATAACTTCGCTTTCTTTAAGTTCTTCTACAGCATCTTTGTATGTTCTGTTCACAAAGCGTTCAACTAAAGACAGAACAACAGCTTCGGGAGCATCATTTTTTACACAGGCAAACATAACTTCCCACATCGCATACCAGATTTTTTGCATAACGCCTTTCCAGTATCTTGCAGGGATTCCTGAACGAAACAGGTCGATTTCCTTGTGAAAAGACCATTCTGCAATGACTTGAATATAAAAACACTGATTATCAAAATCCAATCTGCTGAATTCTTCATTTTCCTGAATAGACGTTGCCATAAGAGTTGCAGACTTTCGAATATTTGTAATAAGGTAACTTTTTTGCAGCTCATTAACATCCTGAGGAAGCAAAGGTGTTACCTGCTCAATCAAATTCTCAATAAAATCCGTATATTTTTTATCGATAACCGGTTCGTCCATTTTATTATTATAGGAAATAAGTTATCAGAATTTGTCATATATATAGACTAAATTTAAGCAACCTTAGCAGATTCTTGCTGTTCGAATTCTTTAGTTCCAGGGAAAGCATCCGAGCCGGTTCTCAATTTTGTAATCATATATTGAAGTTTCGGAATAATTGTTGATAAGAACAATGCTGATGTTACAAAACCTGCACCCCAGTTAAGAGCATTCATCTTGAGGTTAGTATTAGAAGCCTTGCGAACAAGTCTTTCGGTAACTTCGCCTGAACCTGCTCTGGCTTTTTCAATTATAGAATTTACGTAATGAAGAAGTTCTTTTTTATGTGCATCTAAATCGTTCTGAGCAACAAATTTGTATTGTTCCATAAATTTACCGCCGAATCTGTTTTTGAAAAATTCCTGTAAGAATTCAGGGTTATTCAAATGACCGCCGTTTAATATATCTCTCACCTGACCTTCGGTTAAGATTGACAAACCATTAACCTGAGGTTGTAATTTAGACATTTCAACCGCTGTTTTTGTAAATTTGTTTACATCTTTTCTAGGTACAAGGTTATCTAATTCTGTTTTAAAATCTTCAAGTGAAATTATTTTAATCTTATCGCCTTCAAATTTACCTTTTAGCGATTCCGGAATATCTCTGTCTGCACCTAACATTTCTTTTGCAAATGTTTCAACATTAACACTATTTGCGCCTTTAGACTTGAAGTATTCTTCCATGTATTTTGTTGTAAACTCGGCTGAAACAGGATCAAGTCTTGTTCCTACACCTTTTTGCTCGATTTTGTTTAACCAGTTGTTCATCAACTGCATGTTAAACATATAGAAGTAAATCGAACTTAAATCTCTAAATAAAATTTCAACTCTTTCATCATTGTTTCGGGCTGAATATGCACGTCCTGACGCTGTACCGGCATCAACTGATAAAAGTTTATAATTTCTGTCACTTTCAAATTTGTTAGCTATAGAAAGCAAATTCAAACCGAAAGAAACATCTTTTTTATCTTCTTTTCCTTTATTTGGAGCAAAACTATCCATCATAGGACGAGCTACAAACGGATTTACAGCCTGTGAATTATTTTGTTCTACTGGAACAGCCGATGTTTCAGGTTTGTTTTTATGATAAGAACGTGTGATTGCCTGATTGATTTTCGGCAGTACAAAACCAATAAATGCGTTAGCAATTAATACACTTGAAATAACTTTAGCAAATTTAAATCTTGCCATAGTTTTTTCCAAAATTTTAGCACCGTCTTTGGTTCTTTCGTTTGTAAGATAATTTTCTAACGGTTTACGAACTCCGTCACTTGCAATATCAACAACTTTGTTAGGAAGTTTCAGGAATTTTTGACCGATTTTTTCAAACAACCAGTTAAGCGCTGTTACACCGCCAAGCCAAAAAACTGCGCCAGAAAATTCTTCCGTAATTCTTTCTCTTGCTTCATCAAAACCGCCTCTTTTGTAAGCCTGAAGAGTTCTTCCGCCTTCGACAAAAGCCTCCAATGCAATAACCGGCAAAAAGCCGTCACTTGCCATCTGCTTCACAAAATTTCTTGACATTACATTATTTGTATTTGCTACTGGTATTCTTAAAGACATAATTATACTTTCAATTTGATAATTATTTAATACAGCTCAAAAATATTTTTTGACTCATAATTACTTAATTTTAATATTTTGTAACAAAAATTAAAATATTATACTAAAATATAGCAACTATAATTTTGTTTTGGTTTAAAATAAATACAAATAAAGGATAAAAAAATGATTATTAATAAGGTTAGCGCAAATACTTATCAAAATTTTAAAGGTCACGACTCTGAAACTAATATGACCAAAAAACAAAAAGCTGTTGTATTAGCATCATCTGCAGCAGGAATGACACCTGTTTTAGCAGTACTTGCAAAACGAAAAAGGTTTTCGCTAAATCCTGCCAAAATCATAAAAACTCCAATAAAAGATTGGGCAATTTTTAAATACGCGCCGGAAGGAAAGTATATACAATTTGAAGGACCTCAAATTATTGCAACAGCAGCAGGTTCTGTTGCCGGCGGCTTTATAGGCGGAGCTTTAGTTGATGATAAGGCTAACTTAAAAGCCAAAAAGCGTGAAGTTCTAAGCCAAATTCTCGGTAACGTAATGGTTCCTGTAGGTTGTGTAGCAAGCGGTGCTAAGCTTTATAATAAATTTGCAGACAAAATTGAAAGCGCTATGCCGCAAATTAAATCAAGCAAAAAATTCGCTAAATATATAAATAAATTTATAACCATATTACCTAATGCCGCTACAACAGCTGCTCTTTTAGGTGTTGGAATATATCTTGGAAATAAAGTTTCTAATCTTATAAATGAAAAACTTTATCATAAAAAAGTTGAACGTGATATTAAAGCAAGCGACTTTGCTCCACACGTAGATGATTTATGTTTAGCTGCAACAATGATGAATGAAGGTTCAAGTTTTGGAGCAAAACTTGGCAGAGTAATCCCGATAGCACTTTTAGTTCCCGGCTACCAAACAGGTATTGCACAAGATTCATGGGGGAATTAACAGTACTTTTTTGTCGGTACAAGAATATACCTTAAGGAAAATCACTCTTGCGGTGGGAATTTGTTTAATATAAGATACATGTGTCAAACAGTACATGTAAAGGAGATATTATTATGTCAAGAAAACCAATTATTGCAGGAAACTGGAAAATGAACCTTCTTCAAGCTGATGCTAAATCTTTATATGAAGGAATTAAATCATTTGTAGATAACTACAGTGCAACTCAATTACCTACAGTTGTAATTGCACCTGTATTTACTTCATTAAATCAGGTTGCTGAAATCCCTTGCAGTTGCGGTTGTGAAGGAAGCAAATTATATGTTGCAGGACAAAACTGCCACTGGGAAAACTCAGGCGCATTTACAGGTGAAATTTCTGTTGAAATGCTAAAAGATGCAGGATGTTCATTTGTAATCATCGGTCACTCAGAAAGAAGACAATACTTCTCAGAAACAGACGAAATGATTAACAAAAAAGCTAAAGCTATTTTAGCTGGCGGTTTGATTCCTATCATCTGCTGCGGTGAAACTTTAGAACAAAGAGAAGCAGGTGTAACAGATTCTCATATCGCATCACAAATCAGAGCAGCATTAGAAGGTATTTCATCTGAAGATGTTGCAAAATCAGTTATTGCATACGAACCAATCTGGGCTATCGGTACAGGAAAATCTTGTGATGCTGAAGAAGCAAACAGAGTAATCAAAATGATCAGAGGCGTTGTTTCAGAAGTTGCAGGTTCACAAGCTGCTGATTCTATCAGAATCCTTTACGGCGGTTCTGTAAAACCTTCAACAATCGAAGAACAAATGGCAAAATCTGATATCGATGGTGCTTTAATCGGTGGTGCTTCATTAAAAGCTGACAGCTTCAATGAAATTATTGAAAAAACAATGAAAGTTACTGTAGCATAGATTAAAATTTCGATTGACAGTCAAAATATAAAAAAGGCGCAAACAGGAGTTTGCGCCTTTTACTTTTGTGTCATACTTGAAAACCTGTTAAAAAAGTTGTATAATTTGTATATATGTATGAATAAAGGCAGGATATTATAAGTATGAAAAAAGCCCTAACAATTGGTGAATTATTAATCACTATGGCAATCATTGGAACTATTGCAACACTGGTTCTTCCGGGATTTTTGAAGGATTATCATAAAAAATTATATGTTACAAGATTAAAAAAAACTGTTGAAATGCTTGAAAATGCAGTAAACCAAGCTTGTATAGATAATAATGTTTCATATTTTTATCAAACACCTTATGCTAAAAATGATACTGCGACGTTAGAAGCATTTATAAATAAATATTTCAAAACATCAAATGAGGATAATAATTTCCCATTTGCACAAAAATATAAAGAATTAAAAACCGGTAAAGAATATAAATTTAATTTATCCGGTAACCACGCATATAAAAAACTTGCAAGTGGAGAAGCTATATCTTTTTATTGTGCAAGTAATGAACCTGACCATTGTGTTTTTAGAGTAGATATAAACTCAACAGATGGACCAAATATTGGAGGCAGAGATTTATTCCATCTTAATGTCCAAAGATATACAAATAAAATAACCGATTATTTAGATGCTTCATATTGTGGAGGATACGAAAAACAAGAAGGAGAAAATGAAGTGATATATCAACGAAAACACATTATCTCACGTTCCGGTGCAGGTTGTTACGCACGTCTTCTTCAAGACAACTGGGAAATGAAATATTAATTAGGAAGGATAAATATGAATAAGGGTTTTACATTATCAGAAATTTTAATAACACTGGGTATTGTCGGAATTGTTGCAGTTTTAACTGTTCCCGGGGTTATGAAAAATTACCAAAACAGATTATATACAGCACAGTTAGAAAAAATTTACGCTCAATTATCTGATGCGGCACAAGCAATTATGACAGATGAACACGTTGATAATTTCTACGAAACAACAGCTGGCGGAGTATCAAACGCTGAATGTCATACCAGTGGCAATTGCACACAAGGTTTGGGATATTTCTTTAACAACTACTTAAAAACAGTTAAGAAAAATTGTTCAAATGGTAATGATAAATGTGTATTTACTGATAATACAACATACAAAACTGTTACCGGAGCTAATGTTAACGGACTCAGCGGGAGTTACTGTGTACAAACTGTTACCGGAGCTTCTGTTTGCGGCTTTTATAATAATAGTAACAAATGCCTTAGTATGATGGTGGATGTTAACGGAACAGCCCAACCTAACGTTGCAGGCAGAGATGTATTTTCAATGGATATGCATAAAAACGGCTCTATTTCTGATTACAGCTCAGGTTGTGCAGATAATGCTAAAGGATGTCCTGCAAACAGTTGTACAACAGGTACCGGTTCTACATATACTGCGGCTTGCGGCTGTTTAAACAATGTTATTGATGCTGGTTGGAAAATGGAATACTAAGGAGCATGGTCATGATAAACAAGAAAAAAATATCTATGCACCACAGGTCGTGTATTGATATAATAAGTGCTAAGATTGGCAACTTACTACCACTACCTACTCTAACCAAGAAGGGTTTTACACTTGCAGAAGTTTTAATTACACTTAGTATTATTGGCATTATTGCAATGTTAACAGTTCCAAGCATAATGAAAAATTACAGATATAAAACATATTCTGCCAGTTTAAAAAAAGTTTATTCTCAACTAACCGATGCTGTCCAAGCTATTATGAATGATGAGATGACAACAGAATTTCATAAAACAACAGCAGGAGTAAAAAGCAGTGATACTGCAGGCGAAGAAAAAGGTGCTTACTATTTCTTACATAATTACTTTAAAGTAGCGGCAAGTTGTGATAACAGTTTAAATACTCAATGCTTAGGAGCAAGTTATAAATCTTTTTCAGGTGCTGACGCAGGACCGGTATTTGGAGAATCCTGCATAAGAACAACTAACGGCGCAACTATTTGTATGACTTTAAATCCTGATAACGGTATTACATCAGTATTTATTGATGTAAATGGTCCGTCTGATCCAAATATTACCGGTTTGGATGCATTTGTTGCAAATATTAGCGGTGTTGACGGTTCTGTAACAGATTGGTCTACTGACGAAACAAAATGCAATGTAGGCGGCGCAGGAAATAACCATATAGCAGATTATGCATTAGGTTGCTTGAACCAACTTATGAATAACGGTTGGATTATTGATGATACTAAATGGTAAAAATAAATTTTAATAATTAAAACGACCGCTGAGTAAACTCAGCGGTCGTTTTACGTTTTAATTTGTCATATCAACTATACAGAAGCTAGTTCTTTACTTCTTTCTAATTGTAATGTAACTGTTGTAATATCACAAACAGAACTTGGTCCAAAATACTGTACTGCACCTGGGAACAAGTATCTGTCATTCATTGCCCAGTCTTCTCTATTATCTTGTAATTGTTTAAATACAGGACCATCAAGTCTTACCAGTGCTTTTTGAATAACCGGTTTCATTTCACCGTGACGTTTTTCCATGTTCATCATCATTGTAAGAGGAACACCTCCTGCAATCCATTGGGATGCAGGTGAAGTTAAATTTCTTACAGATGATAAGTAACCTGTTAAACCGTTGTTAATCAAAGCAAATGCGTTGTAACCTAATGAGTAGCAGTAATCTGCATCAAAGTTAGAAGGGAATGCACAACGTCCTTCATAACCGAAGAAGTGTGATTGTGATGAGAATTTACCACTGAATTTACCTTCTTTTTTCATTTGGCTTAATCTTGCTGAAATCATTTCGATTAATAATTTTTCAGTTTCAATTTTAGAAACCTGAACGTTACCATGAGGGTCTCTGTCTGCCAATAATTGTTCTTTAATCAAAGCAGGCAATGATGAGTAAACTTTAGCGTTTTCACTGTCTAATTTGCTTTCAACAATTGAGAATTTTTCAACTGAAGATGCATTTACAAAGCTTGAATCTGATTCTAATGAAGCCATAATATCGTTCAAATTAGAAATCATAGACCCCATTTCCGGAATAAATTCGATTAAGCCTTCAGGAATAACTGCAATACCGAAGTTTTTACCGCTTTCAGCACGTCTTGCAATGATATCTGACATATAATCAATAATTGAAGATAAAGACATTTTCTTAGCTTCAACTTCTTCTGATATTAAAGTAATATTTGGCTGAGTTTGTAAAGCAGCTTCTAAAGCTACGTGAGAAGCACTTCTTCCCATAATTTTGATAAAGTGCCAATATTTTTTAGCTGAGTTAGCGTCACGTTGGATGTTTCCGATAAGTTCAGCATAAGTTTTTGTAGCTGTATCAAAACCGAATGAAATTTCGATTTGTTCGTTTTTCAAATCACCGTCAATTGTTTTAGGACATCCGATAACTTGAATTCCTGTGTTATTTTTTACAAACCATTCAGCTAAAAGTGCAGCGTTAGTATTAGAATCGTCACCGCCGATAATTACAACAGCAGAAATATTTAATTTTCTGCAAACTTCAAGTGAAGATTTAAATTGTTCTTCAGTTTCAAGTTTTGTTCTGCCTGAACCGATAATATCAAAGCCGCCTGTATTTCTAAAGTCATTAATGAATTCATCATTGAATTCAACATATTTTCCTTCAATAATACCTGAAGGACCGCCTAAGAAACCGTATAATTTGTTAGCTGAATTAGCATTTTTCAAAGCATCATATAAACCTGCAATAACGTTGTGTCCGCCAGGAGCTTGACCACCTGAAAGGATTACACCAACATTTTTAACTTCTGATACAGAAGATGATGATGTAGATTTAAAAGTTACTGTTGGTTTTCCGTAAGTATTAGCAAATAAAGCCTGAATCTGTTCCTGATCTCTAACAGATTCTGTAGCAGCACCTTGAACCAATTCCAAAGAGTTTACACCGTTTTGTAAACTTGAAGGAAGTTTTGGTTGGTACTGTAATCTTTCAATTTGTAATGGTGAAAGTTTTGTCATTTAATTGTCCTTTCCTTTTGTAACAGTGTTTACATGCTACATCATACTACAAAAACAGTTAAGAGGGTAAATAATACGTTTATTAACAATCCTTAATATAATTTAATTAAGGAATTACGAAATGTAAAGTATAATTTAAAGTTCAATCTTATGATTTTATAATTTATTTTTTTTGCATTTTTTAAAATGAAAAGTGTTGAATTTACACGCTTTGAACCCATTTTCAAATGTAAAGTTTTGTTAAAAGTGCTACATTTTTAGTAAACTTACATGGCATTTTAACCGTTACATGTAGTATAATATATATAGAAGATATACCAATATACAAATCGCATCTAATAGCCATAAAATATTTTGTTATAATCAAAATAGAAAGGCAGCGAATATATGAGCAACATACAATTTCAGAACGACTTAGACAGATTAGTTGAAATTCTGCCCGACAGGATTAGAAACCACATTGATTACCCTAAAATGGACGACGTAATAGAGATAGTGCTTGACATCGGACGACCGCCAGAAATTCGTCATGCGGACGGTAAGATTGAATACCTTGGTGCTTCTGAAATTACGTATGATGATATTTGCCATATAACATCACGTGTTCAAGAATTTACCTCTGATAACCGCTCAGGTATTCCAGGAACACTTCACAGAATTAGTGCTATCAGAAACAGACAAGGAAAAGTTGTAGGTCTTACCTGTAGAATCGGCAGGGTTGTAACAGGAACTATCTCTTGTATAAAAGATATTTGTCTGCAAAACAAAAGTATATTATTTTTAGGCAGACCAGGAGTTGGAAAAACTACAAAACTCAGAGAGATTTCCCGCCTGGTTGCCGACGAACTTGGCAAAAGGGTTGTAATTGTAGATACATCAAACGAAATTGCAGGTGACGGCGATACTCCGCACCCTGCAGTGGGTCATGCCAGAAGAATGCAGGTCAGACAGCCTGAATATCAAAAAGATATTATGATTGAAGCTGTCGAAAACCACACCCCTGAAGTTATTGTTGTTGATGAAATCGGTACGGAAGCCGAAGCTCAAGCAGCAAGAACTATTGCAGAACGCGGGGTTATGTTAATCGCAACTGCACACGGTAACAGCCTTGAAAGTTTGATTAAAAACCCTACATTATCAGATTTAGTCGGCGGTATTCAATCTGTTACTTTAGGTGATGATGAGGCAAAACGCCGCTCTTCACAAAAAACTGTTCTTGAACGTGAGAAACAGCCGACTTTCGATATCGTAATCGAAATTTTAGACAGAAATACCTTAGCGGTTTACAAAAACACATCCGAAGCTGTAGATTATATTTTGCGAGGATGGCCAATCAGACCGGAACTTAGAAAAGTTGACAAAACTTACAGCTTCTCATCAGAACCGCCGGTTGAAAAAACTCCGACTGTTATCGACAAAATTAACGCACTTGATGAAAAAATCGAACATCCGGAAAGTTTGAAATTCAGCTTCTCAAGACAAAAGTATGTTGAAGAAGTTAAAAAATTCAAAAAAATATACCTCTATGCAGTTTCAAGAAGCATAGCAGAAAAAGTAATCGAACGACTTGATTTGAACGCTGAGATTACACGTAACCTTGATGATGCTAATATTGTAATCGCACACAAAAACTTTATCAAAGGCGGAGCAAAAGTTCTGTCAACTGCTGAAGAAAACAGATTACAAATATTCTATGTCAAAACAAATTCAATGGCACAAATTCAAAAAGTCATCAAAGAAGCTCTTGATATTGCAGAAGTAAACGAACGTCAAACCTTCTATGATATTACAGAAAAGGCACTTGATGAAGCAAAAACAGCTATTGAAAAAGTTCTTGCCGGTGCGGCAGATGTTGAATTAACCCCGCAAAACACACAAATAAGAAAATTACAGCACGAACTTGTTGAACAGCACAATCTTGAAAGTAAATCCATCGGCGAAGGCGACAACCGCCACCTGCGAATTGTTGGCGGAAAAGACTTCAAAGAAAAACTCGGCTAGGAAAGATAAATAATACCCAGTCAGTCAAGGACAATAGATTTGAACCCCTTTGAAAAGCGCGGAGAAACTACGTCATTCTTCCAAGTCTTTTTGAAGGGGTTCCCGTAATAAAAATACGCACAATAACAGAGCGAATAATCAATGTTTGTGAAACGGTAAACACAAAACATTAAAAAATAATAAATTTCCCTTGAGAATTCTCATTGATACTTTATAATATAAGTATATAATGTTGTGAAGGGAAATGTTTATGACAAACGAAAATTCAAATCCGTTTAAAAACGAGGAAGTCGTTAAAAACGAAGAAAACACTAATACAGAAGAACAAACAGAAAATACTGAAGCAGTTGATAATAAAAATAACAAGCTTCAAGAAGAATACGATAAATTAAATCAGCAGTATATTAGATTAGCCGCTGACTTTGACAATTACAGAAAACGCCAGGAAGCAGAACGCGAAAACTTAATTAAATTCGGTACCGAATCAGCGTTAAAAAGTATGCTTGAAGTATTAGACAACTTTGAACGCGGTCAAAAAGCTTTAGAAAGCGTTGAAGACTGTGAAAAAGTTAAAGAAAGTTTTAATCTTGTGCACAAACAGGTTTGCGAAACTTTAGCTAAAATGGGACTAGAGGAAATCAAAGCAATCGGCGAAGAATTTGACCCTAATTTCCACGAAGCAGTAATGCAGACCCCAACAAGCGAACACCCTGAACATACAGTAATAACTGAATTACAAAAGGGTTATAAAATGGGTGATAAGGTTTTGCGCCCTACACTTGTAAACGTTGCCGCAGCAGAATAATAAAAGCTGCCAAACTTGAGGATTAGAGGAAGTAGAAAAAGAAAATGACAGACTTTTATGAAATATTAGGTGTATCAAAAGATGCAACCAAAGACGAAATAAAATCAGCTTTCCGCAGGAAAGCCAGAGAATTACACCCCGATGTAAATAAAGCCCCTGATGCCGAAGAAAAATTTAAAGAACTTGGTAAAGCTTACGAAACTTTATCAGATGATAACAAGCGTGCAACTTACGACACATATGGCGAAGACGGTTTAAAAAATGCCGGTTTTGATACAAACGGACCGTTTGCAGGCGGATTCGGCGACTTAAACGATATTTTTGAAAGCTTTTTTGGCGGATTCGGCGGTTTTGGTTTTGGCGGACAACCTGACCCTAACGCTCCGCAGCGCGGCGATGATTTAAGATACGATTTAAGATTAAAATTTGAAGATGCGGCATTTGGTATAAACAAAGAAATTAAATTTGACCATCTTGAAACTTGTCCTGACTGCCGCGGAACAGGAGCAGAAAAAGGTTCTCAACCAAAGACCTGTCCGCAATGCGGCGGTTCAGGACAGGTTAAAACAGTTACCAGAACACCTTTAGGAAACTTTGCACAAATTACAACATGCCCGCACTGTAAAGGAGCAGGTCAGGTTATAGATAAACCTTGCAAAACATGCCAGGGACACGGTGTAATAAATAAAGAAAAGAAAATTGAAATTAAAATTCCTGCAGGCGTTGACAATATGTCAAAAATCAGAGTTTCAGGTGAAGGGGATTGCGGCATAAACGGCGGTCCTAACGGAGATTTATTTGTTGTAATCCACGTTGAACCATCCAGATATTTCAAACGCGACGGAATAAACGTATTTACAGAGCTTGAAATTTCTCCTGCGCAGGCTGTTATGGGTGATGTTGTGACAATCAAAACTCTTGACGGTGAAAGTGAAGTTCAGATTCCTGCAGGAGCTCAGCACGAAAATATTGTAAAAATTAAAGGAGCAGGTATCCCTGTTATTACAAAACCTTCTCAAAGAGGTGACCATATTGTAATTGTTAAAATCAAGATACCTACAAAATTAAATGAGGAAGAAAAACGCTTATATCAAAGATTATATGAACTAAACGGCGGTAAAAAACCTCAAAAATCAATTATGTCAAAAGTTAAGGGAGTATTTAAATAATATGCGCAAAATTTTAGCGGCAATCTGCCTGTGTTTTATTACTTGTACAAGTGCTTTAGCTGCACAGGTGCCCAAATCAGTTCAGGATTTTGTAAATAAGGACTTCCCCGAAACAAATTTTCGTTTCGATGGTGCTATAATTTTGCCTGATAAAACTATGTATCTTCCGGTTTTCCCTGCAAAAACCAATGATTCAACAGAATTACAAATCAAAACAAGTTATCCTGTTAATACCCAAATGAAACAAAAACCGGATATGTTGATTTTGGATAATAATTTTGTGCTGTTAAAAGTTATAAATACAAACGGTAAAAAAACTGTTATAAACTTAAACGACCCGCCTGAAGAACTTCAATCAGGTCTTTTGCCGCAGGATATTTTACTGCCGAAAGGACTTGTGATTCCTGAAACTTTAAAAGGAATTATCGGTGATATTGATGTTATGGTAACTCAAGATACAGGTTTGAGAATCAATAACACTAGACACAAAAATAAAAAAATTACAGCTCCTGTAGAACCGTTGGATGGTAAAAGTTTCTACGTGTCTTCCGGTGTAAATAAAAATATTCAGGTAATCCACACAAATACTCAAACTCCTGAATATTCACTTACACAAGAACACGTGATTAATGATATGAAAGCATACAACAATGAATTTTTATTTGTTACATATTTTGATTACAAGACTATGAATATAATTTCGCTTATGGACGAAAAAGTCATTAAGCAGGTTAATTTTGAAACAACACCGGAACAAATTATAATTGATAACAATAACAAAATTGCATATATCACATCAGGTTCAAATTCAAGCATTTATATTTTCAGCCTTGAAACCATGACACTAAAAAAACAGCTTAAAATTAACGGTATGTGCGAAAAATTTACACTAACACAAGACGGTACAAAATTGCTCTATGTTGACAGAAATACCAACAACATCTGGTGCATTGAACTTGATAATAATTATTTGTTAAAAAATATCGGAAGTTTTCCTAACGTATCAAAAATTGCATACGCTAACGGAAAAATCTACACAATAAGCAGAACAAAAAATAGACTTGCTATTATTGATTATGAAACAATAGATTTAATGTCAGAATTTGAAGTTAGTGAAAAACCTGTTGATTTATACGTAAAAGATAAGGATTTATTTATATTATGTGCACAAGATAATATTGTAGAAGTCTTAAACACTGAAGATGATGTAATTACAGATAAATTATTTTTAAATACAAACGCGTTTGCTACAAAAATGACACCAATTGAAAACAGTAATTTAATTATGGTTACAAATGCTCTGTCAGGCTTGTATTCAGTAATTGATACTGAATTAAAAGAAATCGTAAAAACAAGCCCGATTGATGTGCGTGTCAGAGAAATAGTTATTACAGATAAGGTGAAAACAATAAAATAATGATTGAAAATTTTGATAATACAACACAGGAAATTTTAAAAGAATTAGAAAAAACTCAAAAAGAATTTTGGAATATATCGAGAACAACCGCAGAATTTTTATATAATCTTGTTGTTGATTCAAAATCCAAAAGTGTAATCGAAGTCGGAACATCAAACGGATACTCTGGTATCTGGCTTGGAAAAGCTTTAAAAAAAACAGGCGGAAAACTTACAACAATTGAGTTTTACGATAAAAGACTTGATATTGCTAAAGAAAACTTTGAAAAATGCGGTGTTGCAGATATTATTGATACAAAAAAAGGTGATGCGGCAACAATTTTAGAATATTTACCGGAAGATTTTGAAGTAGATTTTGCATTTATTGACGCTAATAAAGCACAATATATTAAATTTTTTCATCTAATAGCACCGCATTTAAAAGTCGGCGGGTATATAGCTTGTGATAATGTTTTATCACACGCTGCTAAAGTTCAAACTTTTATTGATGATATTAACGCAAATCCTGATTACGAAAATGTTGTATTACCGCTTCCGGCAGGATTGTCATTAGCGAAAAAGTTAAAATAAGTACTCTTGCACAAGGAGAAGATAATGAGTGAAAATTGTATTTTTTGTAAAATTATAAGAGGCGATTTCGGAACAGAATTTGTTCACGAAACAGAAAACACTGTTGTATTTAACGACATTAACCCAAAAGCTCCGGTTCATATGCTTGTTTGCCCGAAAAAGCACATAGAATCCTTAAATGAGCTTGAAGACAAAAACTTGATGGCTGAACTTTTACAAACAGTAAAAGATGTTACAAAAAAAATTGGTCTAAAAGCATACAAAACTCAAATCAATACAGGAAAAGAAGCCGGACAGGAAGTTTTTCACCTGCATATTCATATTTTAGGAAATTTATAGAAATATTAAGCTATAATTAAAGATTTTCTGCATATCTACCGATAGATAAAATATATTTATTTAAATGGAGATATGTAAATGGTAGACGGCATTGGAAAAAATCACAACAATTACCCTGATCAGATGAAGCTTAAAGGAACTGACAAATCAGTTGATTTGAAAAACCTGACAAATTTGCAGCGTACAGAAAAAAACAAAGCGCTCTTTGATATGTGTGATTTAAATAAAGACGGTAAGATTGATGAAAAAGAAGCTCAATCTATGCGCGGTGTTTTGCTAACTGCCTCTAAAGGTGATGGGACATTAACCAAAAAAGAAGCAAATAAACTTTTTGGAAAAGAAATGAATGCTTTTGATGCAATTTCTGCTCTTGCCGACCAACAAGAAGCAATGATGAAAGACACTGAATACAAAGAAACTACCGGAAATAAAACAACCCACATTTACAACAGTAAAAATGGTGATCAGTATTCTTACAGAGCTGATTCAACAACTGATAAAAACGGCACTGCAACAACAGAACTTGATGACGGCACTCAGGAAATAAAATATAAAGATGGCTCAAGACAAATTATCAAAAATGATGGTACAGTTGTGTCTTATGATTCAAAAGGCAACAAAACTTCTGCAATTGTGAACGGTTTAATAACAACATTTACACCTGACGGCAATAAAGGTGTGACAACAGATGCCAACGGAAAAACTGTTAAAATAGTTGAACTTCGCAATGGAGAAGAAGTTAGAACTGAATTTGAGCACAAAGACAGTCAAACTATCAGCAGAGAATACAATGGTTTAAGTAATAATGCTAAATTAACATCAATTACGGTTTCCGACAGAGAGAAAAACGACAACGGAACAACAAGTACAATAGAAACAAAATATAATTCAGAAGAAGACATGAAAAATAACCGTCCGGCTTCTGCAATTCGTAATAAAGGACTTCCTACAGAAACCACTATTTCATATACTTATGATGATAAAGGTAATCAAATGATTACAGAAACAGATCAAACAAAAATACCAGCTTCAACTTTTAAAAATAAAGACGGTAAAACAATTGCATCTTCAGAATTTAATGCACCGCAGCCTCATACTGTTCAAAAAGGTGAAAGCGTAAGCCAAATAGTTAAAAATGCCCTAAAAGAACAAGGCTTTGAAAATCCTACAAAAGAACAGCTAAAAGCTGCAACAGAAGAATTTTTAGAATTGAATAAAGATACCGTTAAAACTTATAACGGTCCAAAAGCTAAATTTAAAGGCAATAAATATTTCTATCCGAATGATAAAGTGAATATTCCAAACTTTAAACTTTCAATTTCTGACAAATATCTTGATGAAGTTGAAGTTGTAGCTGCAAAACCTTCAGATAAAATGATGGCAAGTGAAGCTGATGATACTAAAATACTTGATAAACAGCCGGTAAAAACAAAAATGCATGAGATGAACTATGTTGCACCAGATGAATTTGGTCCTGTAGAATTTGATCCGAATAAAAACTTTTTAGCATAAAATTTGAAAACAAAAATTTATATGATAGCATAAAATTACGCGCAAAATTCGCGTAACTTTATATTTTAGAGTGTAGAAAGGGAAAGATATGAAAAACGGAATAGAAAACGGATATTACCATGAAATAACCCCGGGAGGTTACGGCATAGCAATCAAAACCGGCAAAGTACTATTTTCAGATAATTCACCGTTTCAAAAAGTAGAAGTTTTCGAAACAGAATCAAAGTTAGGCAGAATCTTAACTCTTGATGATTTAATGATGACAACGGAAGGTGATGAATACCATTACCACGAAATGATTACACATATTCCTATGATGCAGCACCCTTGCCCGAAATCAGTTCTTGTAATCGGCGGCGGAGACGGCGGCACAATCAGAGAAGTTATGAAACATAAAACTGTAGAACGTGCTGTTCTATGCGAAATTGACGGTATGGTTATTGAAGCTTGCAAAAAATACTTACCTACAATTTCCTGTGAGCTTGATAATCCTAAAGTTGAAATTCTTGTTGAAGATGCAATCGAATATATTAAAGATAAAAAAGATGAATTCGATATTATCCTGATTGATTCAACAGACCCTATGGGCCCTGGAGAAGGCTTGTTTACAGAAGAATTTTATACTAACGTTAAAAATTCTCTTAAAAAAGGCGGTATTATGGCTGCTCAATCCGAATCTCCATTCACAAATAAAGAAGAAATTAAAAAAATGTATAACCTTTTGAAAAAAGTATTCCCAACAGTTTCAACATACACATCGAATATCCCGACATACCCGGGCGGATACTGGGCATGGGCATTTTGTTCTGTTGATGTTAAACCGCTTGAATACTATAATGATGAACGCGCAAATGAAATTATTCCAACTTGTAAAATTTACAACAAGGATTATCACAACGCAAGGTTTGCATTGCCTAATTACTTGAAAGAATTATTATAAAATTAAAGGCGGCGGGATTTCATCCCGCCGCCTTTTTAAAACTCCTCATCAACGATTAATGATACTTTGAAAAATCCATAAAATACTTCCTGAATATATTTTAACCATACACACAAATAATAACAAATGCCAAAAAAACCTTAAAAATTCTAAATTTTTCAAATTTTTCATACTATAACCTATTACTTATAATTATATAAACTATAGCATAATACAAGTTATAACTCAATTAATTTACAATTATAACTAATGAATAAGAATGAATTATTAAAAAAGTTTGGTAAAAACGTTAAAATTGAACGAATTAAAAAAGATTTAACACAAGAACAATTTGCAGAATTATTGAATGTTAGTACAAATTATATTGCTTGTATTGAAAACGGCAGACAAAACATGTCGTTAGGAAAAATTCTTGAACTTGCTAATGCTCTTAATATAAATATTGAAAATTTACTTAAGTTTTATGAATAATTTTAATTTCCTGACGAGACAACCCTTTTATAAGTATCAACCACACTTTTATATAAAACCGGAACCTGTGTTACTTTATGCGATAAATAATAAGGATTTGTAAAAGCTGAAAAAAACTCCGCACCAAGTGTTGTAGTCGCATTTGCGGCAACTCTTAAGCTTTTATTATTTATGTCATCTTTATCAAACTTACGACGAAGCGGATTATTACTTTCATACAAATCATAAGTAACTGTATTTACCGCCTGAGGCACGGGGGTTGAATTTATCCAGTTAGAAACTGATGACATTCCTTGTTTGAACACTGTAACATCAATTAAATTCATACATATATATTAAATCAAAAAATATTTTTTTTTGCTAATACCAAATATACCTTGAATGCATATAATAATAAGGTCGTGACATATAATAAAAATGCTGACGTTCTAAATAATTTCTAATCTGCTGTTCTCGAATCATTTCCTGCTGAAGCATATTATTACGTTGCTGCTCAATAATCAATGCTTGCTGAGCTTTTAGTTGCTCTTCCTGATAATATTGATTCTTTTTATCTTGAACATAATTTGTACAATCCTGATTTAACGAATTAAAAGCATTAGTTAATTGTTGTCCATTGTATTTACTCAAATATAAATTGGCTGTTTTAAAAAATTCATCCTGTTTTTGTGAAATTTCTGCCGCAGAAACATTCACTGGAAGTTGTTTTCTAAATTCTTCCCACTTAGGAATTTTTACAAAACCTGTTACTTTTGAAGCTAATTTTTCAAGTTTAGCCTGCTCAATTTTTCCGATAACTTCATTTGCTTTTGTGATCTGTTTATCATCTCTTGCAACAGTTCTTGCCTTATACGCATATTGTAAACGGGTTTCATTGTTACTAATTGTCTGTTGAACACGCATCAAGTTTTCATAATTGTAATTCTCTTTCAACAATTCCTGAGCAAGTTTATTAGCTTCAAAATTATTTTGAAGATTGAAATAAGCAAGATATAAAAGCTCTTTGTCCTGATATTCTAACGGACTTATTTTCTTACAATATTCAATCGTTTTAGAATAATTTCCAAGTGCAAAATAACAATGTGCAATATATGATATTGCAAAATTATCATTTGAATTTTCATACATCATGAAATAATTTAACGCTTGCGTATATTGCCCTGAAGCAAAATACAATATTCCAAAAGAATAATTTACTAAATCTTTATTGATAATTTGACCTTGCATATCAAGTTTTCGAATTTTAGTAAGAATTCTTATTGCTTCGGGATAATTTTCTTTTTGATAGTTCAAATCATAATATTCTAAATATGCAGGTAAAAAATTCGGATATTTTTCAAAAACTTTGTTCCAATCACCTTTATCAATTAATTTCTGAACTTTTTTAACATATTTGTAATCTTCTTTTTCGTCTTTTGTCAAAGTTTTTAGGAAATTACTTTCCTCTGTACCTGATAATTTTATAAAATCAGCATCAATTTTCTCAGGATTTAAATTATAATACTTTAGATAAGAAGCATAAGGAATGTTTTTTAGCTGCAAACTTTGATTATATACAGCAGTTTGCTTGGTATTTTCCGGTGTAAAAATGTAACCCTGTGCACCATATGCATGACCAACACAAAAAACTGCAATAGCTAAACTTAAAATAATCTTTTTCATTCTACACCTCTTACAATTTATTATACTGTAATAACGAAATAAGACAAAAAAAGTTCAAAAAGGTGCGCCGCGAGAATTTTCGCGGCGCACCTAAAGCTTATATATTACGGCAAAATAATATTATCTCCAGCATGAATCATTACACCTGTATGTGATTTATCCCATTTAAGATTTGGATTAGCATCCATTATTTTATTAATATAGTTTGCAATTTGGGTAGCAGTCGCTTCCGAACCGAGATGTCGTTTTGCTATTTTCCACAAGTTATCACCGCGTCGGACTTCGTGTGTTGTCACAGGATTTTCTTGTTGAACATTTTGACCTGCCTGACCGGTTTGATTTCCTGTTTGGGTATTCTGAGTATTTTGACCTGCTTGATTATTATGTTGATTATTCACAAGATTTTGCACGACATTATTAAGATTTGTTTGAGCTGCACTTCCTGCTACTGGATTATTAGGATTAGCCTGAACATCAGCCACTGTCATTGCCGGTTTTGTAGTATCTGCAACAGTAAGATGACCTACAGATTTAATAAAATCTTCTCTTGACATTGTAATTTCTTTATCAGGATGCCAAGGATTTATCAGTGTAACTGTATCTTCTGTAACAGATTTCAATGTAAAAGCATGACCACTGAGTTTACCATTAGAACGAACCATCCTAAAAGATGCAACTGCTACATTATCAATATGTCCATCTTTACCATCATTCATAACACTATCAAGTATCACTAATCTGCCTTGATGCTCCAAAATTACCATCTATTTCAGCAGAAATTTTATTTGTTATTTTATTATCTTTATCATACTGTTCCTGCTCTTTGATAACACCATTATCCCAGTATTCTGTTTTTGATTTTACAGCACCATTTTCATAATATTCATCTTTAGTTTGAATTTTACCGTTATCGTGAAATTTTGATTCTGATTTTAATTTGCCATCAGGATAACGTGATTCTGATGAAATTGGAGTTTTTCCGTCAGATTTGTACTGTAAATGCACTGTTTCTGCAAGTTTATTATCTTTATCATACACTTTTGCATCTACGGAATTATCTTTATTGTGAGTAAATTTTGTTTCTTTAAGTAATTTACCATTTTTATCATATATTATACTATTTTCAATTTTACCATTTTTATCGAACTGCTCTTGTCTGGCTAATTTATTTTGACCAATTCTGGTTTCTTTATTTTTTACTTTTCCATTACGGTGATATTTATAGTTTATAATCGTACGTCTTGATAAATTTGTAGGATTTAAAATTTCACTAGATGGTTGCTTTTTATTTAATGCTTTTTCATTTTTAAATTTATATTGATATAAAACATCTTTACCATTAATCTGTTTTTTAGATTGAAACATTAAAGAGCCATCATCAAGTTTAATTAAAATACCTTCAGCGTTATTATACTTATAAGGTTCTTTAGATACTATTTTTACTTTGGATTGATTATTTATTTCCCCGTTATTTGATCCATCAGCAAATTCAATCACTTTCTTTAATGAACTATATTTAACATTAATATGACCATTTTCCATTTTTACAGGTAAGGAAAAACCTGTATTAACATTGTTCTGAATTTCACCTGCCATGAAATAAACTCCTAAGCTTTCTAGTACATATTTTTACTATTCGACAGATTAGAGTTGAAACTTTAATTTTGACTTTACACTTCTTTACAATAAAACGACTTAGCTTAAATATAAGCTAAGTCGTTTTTATAAATATTAAATTTTTACACTTCTTTAAATACTAAAGATGCGTTTTGACCACCAAATCCGAATGAATTTGAAAGTGCTGCATGAAGTTCAGCTTTTACAGCTTTATAAGGAACATAATTCAAGTCAGCAACAGCCTCATCCTGATTATCAAGGTTAATAGTTGGCGGTACAACATTATCATTAAGTGCTTTAACACAAACGATAGCTTCTGCTGCGCCTGTCGCACCTAACATGTGACCATGCATACTTTTTGTAGAAGTTACAAATAATGACGGATTTTCTTTTTGATCACCAAAAACTTTTGCAACAGCATGAGATTCAGCCTTGTCACCCAAACCAGTACTTGTACCGTGAGTATTTACATACTGAATATCAGATGGTTTTAAACCGGCATCTTGAAGTGCAAATTGCATTGCGTGAATTGCACCTTCACCATCCGGAGCAGGAGCAACAACGTCGTATGCATCACCTGTTTGACCGTAACCAACGATTTCTGCATAAATTTTTGCACCACGTTTTTTCGCATGTTCGTATTCTTCAAGAACCAATACACCAGAACCTTCTGACATGATAAATCCATCTCTGTCTTTATCATATGGACGAGAAGCTTTTTGAGGTTCATCGTTACGTTTTGAAAGTGTTCTTGCAGCAGCAAATGCGCCTACACCTACATCACAAATTGTAGCTTCAGCACCGCCTGCAACCATAATGTCTGCATCACCCCATTGAATTGAACGGAATGCATCACCTACAGAATGTGAACCTGTTGCACAAGCTGATACAATAACTTTATTAATACCTTTAAAACCATATTTCATAGAAATATTACCTGAAGGCATATTTACAATCATCATTGGAACTGTAAATGGTGAACATTTATGAGGTCCTTTTTCAATAATTCTAATATGATTTTCTTCAAATGTTTTGAATCCGCCAGCTGCAGAACTTACGATAACACCAATTCTGTATGGGTCAATTCCTAATTCTTCAATATTTTCAAGCTTAGCATCTTTAATAGCTTCATCAGCTGCAACCATAGCAAATTGAATGAATCTATCCATTTTCTTTGCAGCTTTGGCTTCCATATAATCTTCAGGATTAAAGTTTTTAACTTCACCTGAGATTTTTACAACGTGTTTTTCAATATCAATTGATTCAGATGTTGAGATACCGCTTTTTCCAGCTTTTAAGTTTTCCCAGAATTTATCAACACCAACGCCGTATGGTGTAACTGCTCCCAACCCTGTAATCACTACTCTTCTTTTATTCATTTAAGACATCCCTTTTTCATTCTAATAATAAATAATGCGAGAATGAGAATATTAAAATCCCACTCTCGCAAATATAAAATTTCAGTTTGAATAATTCAAATTTCAATCAGTGAGATAATTACTTACCTAATTTGCTGTCGATGTAAGAAACTGCATCTTGAACTGTTTGAATTTTTTCTGCATCTTCATCAGGAATTTCGCATTTGAATTCTTCTTCTAAAGCCATAACTAATTCAACTGTATCTAATGAATCAGCACCTAAATCATCTGTGAAACGAGCTTCAGGTGTAACTAATTTTTCATCAACGCTCAATTGATCTACTACAACTTTTTTAACTGTTTCTAATGTACTCATGTTTTTTTCCTCTTATTATTTGTGTATTACTAATACTTTTCTTCCAGTATTATAACCTGTTGAATATTTTTTTGCAAGAAGTTTACAATATCAGCGGGTTTTTGTTACAAAATTATATCATCAAACCGCCGGCAACTTCGATTGCTTGACCTGTTACATATTCTGTATCCAAAGCTAAGAATTTAACAACTTTTGCAATATCTTCAGGAGTTCCAAGTCTTTTCATCGGAATTGCTTTTAAGTATTCATCAATGTTAGGAAGTTCAGCAGTCATAGCTGTTTGAATAAAACCAGGACATACTGCGTTTACTCTGATATTTCTTGAACCAAATTCTTTAGCAAGAGTTTGAGTAAAACCGATTAAACCTGCTTTAGAAGACGAATAGTTAGCTTGACCAGCGTTACCGTGACGACCCACAATACTTGACATATTGATAATTGAACCTTGGCGAGCTTTTGACATGTATTTGATTACAGCATTAGTCACGCAGAAAGCAGATGTTAAATTAACTTTAATAACACTTTCCCATTGATTCATATCCATTCTTAGGAATAAACCGTCTCTTGTAATACCTGCATTGTTCAATAAGATATCAATTTTGCCGTGTTCAGCAATCATTTTATCAACATTTTCTTTAACTGCATCATAGTTTGATACGTCAAAGCTATAGAAGTATGCATTAACACCTAATGCTTTGATTTCGTCTAAAGCCGGTTGAGCTTTTTCTGCATCACAAATATCATTGATAATGATGTCGCATCCAGCTTTTGCAAGTTCTTTTGCACAAGCTAAACCAATACCGCGAGAACCGCCTGTAATTAATGCAATTTTTCTTTCTGTCATAATTTTTCTCCTTATTTTAAGCTAAAGCTAATTCTTCTTTTAAAGCATTTACTGTAGATTCTAACGAATCTTTATCATAAATATTATAAGTTTTTACACCTGCGTCGATTTTTTTAATCAAACCTGATAAAACTTTACCCGGTCCGATTTCAATAAATGTATCAACACCTTCATTTACCATATTTTGAATTGTTTGAGTCCAGTGAACTGATGAATAAATTTGTCTTGGCATTTTATTTTTGAATTCAGCACCTAAAACAGTAGCCTGCGCATCAACATTTGTAAATACAGGAACTGAAGCATTGTTTAATTCAAGTTCAGACACAAATGATTCAAATTCGTGACCTGCACCTTCCATAAATTTAGAATGGAAAGCACCTGAAACAGCAAGAGGAACAACTCTTCTTGCGCCTGCTTGAGATAAAAGTTCACCGGCTTTAGCAACTGCTGCTTCATCACCAGTAATTACTACCTGCGCAGGTGAATTATAATTTGCAACATCAACATATCCGACACTTGAAGCTTCTTCTAATGCCTTTTCCAAACTTCCTTCCGGAGCATTTAAAATTGCTGCCATAGCACCGCCTTTTGTAGCGCCCATTAAATCAGCTCTTTTTTGAATAGCTTTTAATGTTGTTTCTAAATCCATAACACCAGATGCGTACATTGCGCAATATTCACCTAAACTGTGACCTGCTGTTGCATAAACTTCAACATCTAATTGAGATTTAAAAGCTTCCAATGCTGCAATTGATGTTGTTACAATTGACGGCTGAGTATTAATTGTTTGTTTTAAATCATCTTCAGGACCTTCAAAACAAATTGTTGTAATACTTTTACCTAAAACCTTATCAGCTGAATCAAAAACATTTTTTGCTGAGTCAAAGTTTTCGTACAAATCTTTTCCCATTCCAACAGATTGAGACCCCTGCCCAGGAAAAACAAATGCTATTTTCTTAGTCATATAATATATCCCTCAAGTAAGCTACCCTTCTTAATAAGATAATTATACAATAAAAAGCACTAAAGTAAAGATTTTTACAAATTATTTGACATTTTTAATAACCCACTTAAAATAATCTGCATCGGTTTTAGCTTTATGAGCACAGGTAATTCCATTAACACTATCTGTAGCTGATAAACTGCAGTATTGATCTAAATTAGCAGCATAATAAGTACCCACACTACCCATTGTTCTAAGTTCCCCATCTACAAAATCAAATGTAAATAAATCATAACCCCATCTGTTAGGCTTATTTTTATATCCGTTCAAATCTACAGAAACCCAGGTTCTACCGGGTGCTCCGGGAGGATTTTCAATAAGGATATTTGTTCCGTCCATCAAAACAAATTGTCCGTTATCAAATAAATCTGTCCAAGCATCACTTTTTCCATTTAATGTTTTATATGGAGAGTAATTAAATTTGGTATTGTCATTGCCGCCACAACACCTATTATGCCTAGAGTAATTAGAACCTCTGCTAATGTAAAACCAGCTTTAGAAAATACTGGTAACATATTACCCCGTCCGGCGAGGACCTCTGCTAATGTAAAACCTGATTTTTTCATATTACCTCCATTAAAAGTTATCGTAATACAACTATTTTATTCGAAAATCTAATGTATAAATCGTTTATTTAAAGTATTTTCAATCGTAATGCGATTAGTTTTGATTTTTATCAATTGTTTACCAACATTTTACAAGGGTTACAAATGTATTATTTTGATATAGGGGCTAAAAATGACATCATGTAAAAAACAATTGGGTAAAAGAATTAAAGAACTAAGAAAAAGAAATCATTTTACTCAGGAACAATTATCCGAACTTATAGGACTTGAACCCAACCACATTTCAAAAATAGAATCAGGTGTTCACTTTCCTCAATCTGAAAAACTTGACTTAATAGCAAAAACTTTCAATATTCCCATTATGGAATTGTTCAATTACGAACACAAACAACCAATTGAAAAGATAAAACAAAAAATAACAGAATGGTTAAATAACGCTTCAAAAAACGAAATTGAATATATATATAAAACAATAATAAATATTAAAGATTTAAGATAATAAAAAAAGACGGGTTTTAACCCGTCTTTTTGGTTTTCAAGCTTAAGTTAGCAAATACCTTCTCGTAATCTTACGATTGCACCGCCCCATGTCATACCGGCACCAAACCCGCAAAGAATTGCTGTTGAACCAAGTTTTACATTTCCTTTTTCAACACCTTCTGCCAATGCTATAGGAATAGAGGCAGCTGAAGTATTTCCATAATATTTGATATTCGTGACAACCTTATCATCTGAATATCCAAGACGCTCTTGAACAGCATGAATAATTCTTAAATTCGCTTGGTGAGGAATTAAATAATCAATATCTTCTGCTTTCATGTCAGCATTTGAAATTAAATCTTCCACATACTGAGGAAGAACTCTTGCTACAAACTTATAAACTTCTTTACCGTTCATTACAATATATTGCTTATGATTCTCACACGGTTCAACAAGCGGGCAATTTTGTCCTGATAAAGGAAGTTCAATCAAATTACCTAAAGTACCATCTGCTTTAATATCAATCGCAATAATATCATCAACCCCGTCATCTGATTCTGTTACAACCATTGCACCTGCACCATCACCAAATAATATTGATGTTGAACGGTCTTCCCAATCCAAAAGTCGTGAATTATTATCAGTTGCAACTATTAAAATTGTTTTATACATACCGGATGATATATAGGCTTTTGCAATACTTAAACCGTAAATTAATCCGGAACAAGCTGCTGTAATGTCAAATGCAGGCACATGATTTGGAATACCTAATCTATCTTGAATTTGACATGCAATTGCAGGATATAATTTTGGAGGAGCTGATGAAGCTGCAATTATTAAATCCACATTTTCAGGGTTGATTTTTGATTTTTCAAGTGCTTGCTTGGCAGCTTTCTCACCTAAATCAACTGCTCCCTCGTTACCTGAAACTAAATGTCTTTCTTTTATTCCTGTACGTGAATAAATCCATTCATCAGATGTGTCATATAACTTTGTTAAATCATCATTAGTAACTACTGTTTCAGGAACACAATACCCTACACCTGCTATTTTTAATGGTTTTAAATTTTGTGTCATAATTTTTCCTACCTATTAATATTTTCTGAAATCTTAGAGTTAATATCTTTATTAAGAACTCTGACAGCTGCTCTTACAGCATTTTTCATAGCATAAGATGAACTGCGGCCATGAGCAATTACAGATATACCCTTTACTCCTAATAATAGCATACCTCCAAAAACTTCCCAATTAATTCTTTTTAAAATGCGTCTTAAAAATGGTTTTGCCAACAAACCGATAATGCATCCGATAAAATCAGACTTAAATTCGGTTGAAATCATTTTTAAAAGCATAGAAGCAGTACCTTCTGTTACTTTTAATGCAATATTACCTGCAAAACCGTCACATACAACAACGTCACATTTATTTATGAATAATTCTTTTCCTTCAATATTACCGACAAAATTGATATAACCTTTTTCATGCATATCTTTCAAAAGTGGGTAAGTATCTTTAACTAATGTATTACCTTTGCCTTCTTCTTCACCAATGCTTAAAATACCTACTTTTGGGTTTTCTATTCCAACGATATGTTCAGCATATGCAACACCCATTTCTGCAAACTGTGCAAGCATTTCAGGTGTACAATCACTATTAGCGCCGCCATCAATTAAAACAACAGGTTCTTTCATTGTTGGTAAAGTTACAGAAATTGCAGGTCTTTGAACACCGTGGATTCTGCCTAAACCAAATAAACTTGCTGCCATAGCTGCACCTGTAGAACCTGCTGATACAACAGCTTCACATCTGCCTTCTGCAACTGCTCTGACTGATGCAACAATTGAGGAATCTTTTTTCTTACGAATAGATTGCCCGACAGCTTCACCCATGCCAATAACTTCTGAAGCATGAGTAATTGTATAATCAATTTTATCTAAATCTATTTTAATTCTTCTTTTATGTCCCTTAGTACCACAATCGGAATAAACACATCCTGCAGCCTTAATTCTGTCAAGTTCAGCTTGAATATCTTCTTGCCTACCAACAAGTTCAAGACCGACACCATATTCTTGTGCCGCCCACACTGCACCTTCTACAATCGCTCTCGGTGCGTAATCTCCGCCCATCGCATCTATAGCTATTCTTGACATATTATTCTCTCTCCAACGTTTGGTTTTAATCTGAAAAATCAGAAGCGGTAATTAAATTGCCGCCTCTGATAGTTTTAAACTTATTATTCTTCTGTTTTTTCTTCAACAGTTTCTTCAGCTTTTACTTCTTCAACTTCTACTTTAGCTTCTTCTGCTTTAGCTTTTTTTGAAGTTTTCTTAGCCGGTTTTTTTTCTTCTACTGCAACTGCTGCTGCTTTGTCTGCCAATCTTACAGGCTGACCTTTATAGGTGCCGCAAGCTGTACATACTGTATGTGTTAAAACTGTTTCGCCACAGTTAGGACATTTTGTTGTCTCAGGCTTTGTAGCTTTCCAGTTTGCTCTTCTGCTGCCTTGAGCAGAATGTCCTGTTCTTTTCTTAGGTACTGCCATTTTGTCTTTCCTTTTTTATTTTCTTGTATTACTAACTGTTTTTTGGGTTAATTTGGAGATTATTAAAGACTTCCAGTCTTGGATCAATGGTATTTTCTTCTGAAAGAAATTCCCTTCCTTTACAATTAATACCACAAACTTTTTTATTTGGAAAACTTAATATTACAGATTGATACAATAAGTCATAAATATCAATTTCTTTTTCGCCATTTAAATCGGTAACAAATTGACCGTCTTTTATCTCAAATTCTTGTCCGGATTCTTCATAATCCCCAAGTAGTGAGGTTTTCGAGTATAATTCGTCTATATTAAAATTCAATTCATGCTCAAATTTTTCCAGACATAAATCACATTCGAGATTTACAACACCTGTTACGTGCCCAGAAATTCCTACATAATTATCAAATGATTTTGCACATAACTCGGCATGGATAGGGGTAACACAATCAATACCTTCGATTTTTTCATCGAAAGTGAAATATAGTGTTTTATTTTCGGCGTTTTCTAAATCTTCCAGTAGTAAAACTTTTTCCATAATTAATTTAAGTATTGTTCTTCCTGGATTGCTAATGCTGCAATCTGGTTAGAAACAAAACAAACCTCTTTTAACGGACCTTCCGTTTCTTTTTTTATTAAAACTGCGTTTGGAGAAATCATTCTTTCACTTAACTCCTGATATAATGCTTGGTAATCCTGAACATACAACACCAATGGCGCTGTTGAACCTTTGATAAATACTAAAACTGCATAACGTTTTTTAATATTTTGAGCATTCATACCCTGAGGGTTAAATTGTTGAGCCATAATTTTCTCCTTTTTGGTATAAATATTTTAACAAAAAATCCCTAAAAATCAAGATATTTAACAAAATTTAAGCTGTTTTTAAATTTTTACAGCTTTATGATAAAATCATTTCATTAGAAAGGTTTATTATGTGGGATAAATTAAAAGAACAGTTTAACATTTTAAAACTGGAAAAGAAAAAGCTTTATCTTGTTACAAATTCAGACAAGTTTGTTTCTCAAGACGATTTTTTAAATGCATCAGCATCTGCACTTCAAGGCGGTGTTGATATTCTACAGTTAAGAGAAAAATCTATTCCGGACGGAGTTTTTGTAGAAATCGCGCACAAAATGAGAACTCTTTGTGATGAATATGGAGCAACATTTATAATAAATGACAGAATTGATATTGCACAAATCGTAGAAGCCGATGGAGTTCATCTTGGACAAAGTGATATAAGCATACACGATGCGCGCATGATTTTAGGAACTAATGCAATAATCGGAAAAACTACTTCAACCCCTGATGAAATAATAAAAGCTGCAGATGAAGGTGTTGATTATGTGACATTTGGGCCAATTTACACCAAGCAAGATGAGTTTGTTGACGAAAGTGTTGTAAATTGGATTATTAATAACGTAAAAATTCCTGTATTTTATACAGGTGACATAAATCAAAATAATATCACTGAATTAATTTCACTCGGGATTTCAAAAATCGCACTTACTGATGCTATTATGTATTCAAAAATTCCGGAACAATCCGCAAGGAATTTTTTGAAATTTCTGCCGTAAGTTAAGCCTTGACAGAATCATGAGCCAAATGTTATAATAATTAAAAAAATTAAATAAAATTTATATAGGGTATAAGATTGTGAAAATGCCAAAATGGCAAGCGAAAAAGAAATTCACGTAAACGGATACGTAAAAAGAGATGGAACAGAGGTTTCCGAATACTACAGAAGTGCTCCAGAAGGTTCAGGATTATTCAGTAATAGTTCTAGCGGGTTATTTAACAATAATTCGTCATTTGGTGAAAACTCACTTTTTGGACCTGTTGAAGATACTAAAAAAACAGAACAAACAGACTTTCCAACCATACCAGAAACACAGGATATTCCGCAAAATTCCGGAAATTATCAATATTCACCGGATTCTGTATTTAACAGCCCTGTCGGAAATTACTTACAACAAAATCAAGCACCGCAAGAACCTGTAGAAAATCAAGAATTGAATATTCATGCATTTGAAGCAGAACAGCAAGTGAACGATGTTCTTAATTCAATAAAATACATGGACAAAAACCAAATGCGAAATGAGCTTATGAGAGAAAGAACTAACAAAATGCTCGAAAAAATAACTCAAGCACATAATAAATCACGGGAATTTGAGCAACAAACTCTTGATAAATTGATTAATTCGCCAAATCAGCAGGAATATCAAAAAACATATAAAACTTATATTGAAATTAAAGTAAATAATGACCTGAAAGCTGATAATCTTAACCGGATAAAATTTGCTGCAAAAAACAATAACATTCCGATGCTTTATAATGAACTGAATAATTATAAAAGTGATTTTGACACAGTTGCTAAAACATACAGGCAAAAAAATCCACTAAAAAATCCGGAAAAACCTTTGTCGTATTATACAACACTAATGCATGATGAAGTTCCAATAAATCATGCCAATAATTATACATACAGCTCACAGCATAGAGCTGAAGTATTAAATGATATACATAAAAAAGAGCCTAAATATGCTATAGATATTGGTATGTGGGGAAAAAATTGGTTACAACATACAAACAAAATTAATGATGCCAAAGAAATGTGGAAAGCTTCATCCCATGATTTTACTCAAAGTAAAGATTATGTTAATAAAAATGGTTCTTTATTAAGTAGTATTTCTGATTTAAAAGATAAAGAACTGCAAAATATTGTAAAAAATAAAGTTAAAAACTCATATGGAGCAGATGATTCTGTTGGTATGATTTTTAATTCTAATAGTAACCTATCTAAAGAAATGGCAAATTCTCCAGAGTACAAAAAACTCTTTTTAGAAAACAAAAATGAATTACTTAATTACCAAGTTGTTAAAAACAAATCAGGTAACTTTAGCAGTTCAAAAAATTTAGAACTTGCAATAAGAAAATTTGATGTTCCTTACATGTTTATTGATGCAAATGGAGATTTTTGTACAGTAGCAATGGATGCATATGATTTTCAACCTGGCGAAGATTGGAAAATAGACCTAGCTGCAAAAGCACAAAATAGTGGTTCTGCAAGAAAATATTATACATTACATGTTACTAGAACTCCTAAAGCAATATGGGAGAAATGGTAAAATCTAATTAAATAATCTAGTAAAAATTTAATTAAATAATCTAATAAAATAATTATTATAATATATTTAGAATATGAAATTAGAAAAATCTTTTCTGAATTTGTAACTTTTATATTTTCTACTAGATGATAACTATGTCTTAATAACAATATATTTAATACTAGTATTAAAAAATATATTATTATATCTAAGATTAAGACCAAAATATATATTATTATGTTTATTATTGATAATATATTTTCACTGGACATTGTTGGCATTAAATCAAAATCCAATGATATACACCACACTAATATAAAAGAAACTATAAAAATCCAAAAAAATAAAAATAAAAGTGAAAATATAAAATATATTATTGCTAAAATCTCTTTCATATCTAATATTTTAAACTCGGGAGGTGATAATTTCATCAGTCAAGTTTCTATTAATTAAGAAGTGCGCCGAATTCTTCGGCGCACTTAACTTTATACATTTGTTGTTAGTGATGGTGCGATTGAAATAAATTGTCTTACCAAATCCGCATCCCACTGGATTCCTGCACCTTCTTTTAAAATCGCACAAGCTTTTTCTATTGGCATACCTTTTCTATACGGTCTGTCACTAACAAGTGCATGGTATGCATCTGCAACTGATACAATACGTGCCGCAAGAGGAATTTGATTACCTTTCAACTGTTCAGGATAACCCTTTCCGTCCAAGCGCTCGTGGTGATATTTAACAATAGGAATTAAGTCTCTTAATGCTTCATTTGGCGCTAATACTTTCTCTGCACCAATTGTTGGGTGCTGTTTCATAATTTCCCATTCTTCATCATCAAGTTTACCCGGTTTTTTCAATACACTTTCCGGAATACCAATTTTACCAACATCGTGTAAAAGTGCACCAATTTTAATTCTTTCAACTTCATGTTCCGGAAGATTCACGGCACGAGCTAAAGCTTCCGCATATCTTGAAACTGAGGTTGAGTGACCTTTTGTATATGGATCTTTTGCATCAATTGCACCAGCAAGTGATGTTACCATTTCCATTAAGTGATTGTGGTTGACAATTTCTTCTTGGTTAAATTTGTGTACAAGTTCTTCTTCAAAATTTATACCAATTTGAGAGTGACGTTTTGCAAGAACTTCAGCAAATGAATTCAATGCAACATCATCCCAGAAATTAAAATCTGAAGAACTTATTATTGCAGACATACCTTCTTTATAACCCTTAGCCTGAGAAATAAACATAGCTTGCTCTGCTAAAATTAATAATTTTTCCTGATCAATTGTGCATTCAGGATATGTTGAAATTCCTACAGATACTTTAATCGGACCAACATCATCCACAAAGCAGCAAGACAAACAATAAGTTATATATTCTGCAAGATATTTTGCATCTTTTGTATCTGTATCAGGCATGATTACAGCAATCTCATCGCCGCCGTATCTTCCTGCATAGTCATTTGCACGAATATTTTGACTGATTTTATCCGCAATTGTCTTAATTACTTCATCACCTTTAGCATGACCAAGTTCTCTGTTAATTTTAGAAATATTGTTTACATCAAACATTACAATAGACAATGACTTGTTATTATCTTTTGCTTTAACCAATTCATTTGCAAGAATTTCTTGAAACCCTCTGTGATTATATAATGATGTTAAAGTATCAGTATTTGCATATTTATTTGTTTGCTCTTGCAATTGAACATTATGAATAAACATTCCCATATAATTAGAGAAAAATGATACGAGGTTTGTATTTATATTCGAAATGCTTTGTCCAACAAGCATTACACCAATACATTTGTTTACTGACATCATTGGTACAATAACTGAACTTGTCTTAACAAGATAAGGAATATTTAAATAATTTATATTATCTTTATCAATAGTAACTTTATTATTTAAACATTGAACAATCGGATTTTTTTCATCTGATAAAAAAACTTTTGATGAATAGGTATTTCCTGTTTGACTAAAAAGTTTCAAGTTTATACATTTTGATTTTTCATGCAATAAACCAAAACCTACAAAATTCCATTTTAATTGGTTTACAAAGATATTATTCAATCTTGCAAGCAAGTCAACCATACTTTTATGAGCAGAAAAAGCATCTGAAATACTTCTCATTACATCAAAATAATTAATATTTGTATTAACTTTTTTCAAGTTAGATGCATAATTATCAGTATAAGATCTTGGCTTTGTTTTATTATTATTAAAATTATTGATAGTTTCTACAATATTTGTAAGAGAATTTTCTTCAGGAACAGAAATCGGCTTAATAAGATTATCTAATTTCTTTTTAGTCTTAACAAGTGTTTGAGTTTCCGAGGCAGGCTTATTCTTTGGAACAGAAATCATTTTCAAATCTTCTACAAGTGATTTGTTCTTCTTGATAGGATTTGAACTTAATTCCTTTTTATCCTGCTTTTTAGCTTTATTTAATTCTTTATTTTCTAAATTTTCCAACAGAATCTACCTACAATTTCCTTAATTAAGTTTCGTAATGAATATTATTTGACTAAAAAATCATAATTATTTACATTACTAAACAATTTTACCTCATACTACATTAAAATCAATCCTGCAAACAGACGGAAAAACTTCTGTTTGAAAAAATCTAAATTTTAGATTTACACTTTCTACTACAATTATAGTATAAAGTATAATTGTTCATTTTGCTAGTGCGATAAGACTGAATGTAAATATATGTTACAATTGTTATTAAAATCCTAAAGTTTTCAAAAAAGATTTCCGATATCTAATTTGTGATTAGAAAACTTTAAGGAGTGTATAAATGTTGGACAAAAAGATTATGGATGTAGAAGATTTAATGGTAGATTATGCTGAAATGACAAGCTTTGATTTCGGCTCATTATCTAACGAAGAAATGGATACATTAAATAAAATTACGCACAGCGAATATGCAAATAAACCTGTAGCGTTTAAATATGGAAATTTCAAATTGGTGGATTTTTTCCACTCATTATTGACCAATGAAGGTTAATAGCTGAAGATTTTGGAGATATGTTGTATGAATGATAAGAAATTGTTTGAATCAGGATGTTTTTCACCGGAATGGGCAACAGATATGGAACAAAGTCCTATATCAACATTCTATACACGTCAAAACAAAGACCTGCAAACACTTTTAAATGAATTAGACGAAATAAAAGACCGGATACAAGAAATTCAAGCCAAACAATGGCATCTGGCTAAACTAATTAATTTCCACGAAAATGAATTAGTCAGAGAATAACGACTACCAGACAGACACATACATAATAAAAAGCCATAAAAATATTTATGGCTCTTTTTTTGCATATTGTACAATTCGAGGTTGCTAAGCTGTCTTTAGCTTTTTATCGGGTTCTCCGATTGTTTGAAGTAATGTGTCGATTACTTTAGGCATTTGACAAATGAAAGAATAGTGTCCGTTTCTCAATGAACACTTTTTACAGTCACAATTTATGGAATAGCATTCAATAGCTTGTTCTGTCCAATTTTGTGTAATAGAATCAGACATTTCATCGTTACCGGGCATGTACATATCAACCATTTCATTTATCATACCGCCTCTTTCCAAAATTCTTAAAACCTACCCAATATGATTTTAAATGATTATAACACTATTTCAATCCTCTGTTTAATGGATTTTAATAACTGTGCAACTCACTTAACAGCTATTTCAATTTGCATAGCTCTTATTTTTAATCTAAAATGTGCGTAAATAGTTTTTTAACTTACAAAAATAAATACAAATATTCTATATAATAAAAAAATATAATAAAAGTTATCCAACCGAAAAGGGCTCACTGGAATACTCCAACCCAAATTCATTCTCGCTTAGCGATATTTGGATAACTATTATTATTATTACCGATTTATAGTACAATGTCAAGTGTAATAGGAGAATTTAATAGATATGAATGAATATACATTAACAGAGTTTTCAATATTCTATAAAAGATTAATGGTTGTTGAAAATTGCTTGAAAACTTTAATTATTACTCAATATACAACTGTTTTTGGAGATAATGCTTACAATATTTTATACAGATATTTCCATACATTAGATGTTCAACGTAAATTAAAAGAACAGATTTTTAAAAACATATATTTATCCAAAAAAGATAATAATGAAAAACTTATTATGTCAGTCAACAAAATGTATTTAGGTGAAATCCTAAATATTTTTGCAAATCCAGTATATTTAAAAAACAAAAAAGTTGCTAATATATTTTTCCCAATTCCAACAGAAACAAATAACTCTAATTTTCAACAAAAACAAAAAGCATTAAAAGATTTTAGGAATTGTATTGCTCATGGCAATGAGAAAAAATATTATTTAGAAAGAACTCGAATGATAAAAGGTTTAGTATTTTTTGAAAAAATATTACAATGTGGAACAGTTTTTACATTTGATGTATTAGATAAAATCTCAAGTTACAGAAAATTATCTGTTATTGAAATATTGGCAATAATTTATGATATTAATAAATCATATTTTAAAGATGATAAAATGTTAATAATACTTTTTGATGACATTGCATTAATAAATGGTTATATATTTAAAAGTCTACCTCAAAGATGGACAATAATAAGACGTAAATTTGAAATGGAAAAACAAATAAAAGAGAATAATATTAAAATTACGAATGTTTTAAAAGAAAATAATCAAATGCGTTTAAATTTTAATAACTATTAATGCATTTTGTCATGGATTTACTTTCGAGAATTTGTAATTATAAAAAATAAAATATAAAATTATTTTTGAAGATAAACCTTGTTCTTATGAAGAATGTGTAATTTTGTATAAACAATTATTTTTAGAAATATTAAAAGCTGATGGATTTGAAACAAAAGAAATGATTGAAAAGAACTGTTAGAGAGACGTTTCCTCCCGATTCTTTTAAGGGGATAAGTGGACTCGAAATTTATTAAATATGAGACCGCAGTGAACTGTCTTGCTCGTTTGCATTTAACAGGTCTACGGACTTTCTTTTCACAAGCTTTGCTTGCTCCAAAGAAAGCTCCTCCGCCCTCAGTTCACTCGCGTTCGAACCAAGACAAACCTCTCGGTTTGTGTGGTTCTCGTTCACTGATTTCAATGCAATATAAAAAAGAGGTTAAGGAAAACCTTACCTCTCTTTTACATGGGCCGCAGTGGACTCGAACCACCGACCTCACCCTTATCAGGGGTGCGCTCTAACCACCTGAGCTAGCAGCCCGTATTTTCAACGTGGAAATCTTACTTCCCTTTCGCATGAACAAATGTACTATAAACATTTTTTAAAATCAAGTGTTTTTATTAAATTCACTAAAAAAGACTGCCAAAATTTCTCCTGACAGTCTCTTCCTTCCTTTAAATAAGTCTTTACTAGATGTTCATATTACGTTGAAAATTCTTTCTGATTTTCTTTTTTGCATTATCTAAGTTTTTAATTTTCTTTTCTGCATATTTAATTTGTTTTTTTGCTGCTTTTCTTTCTGTTTTTACAGTGTTATAACGAGCATCAATTTCTGCATAGCTATTTTTGTAATTTAATAGTTTATTTCTAATTTCTACTTGTGCATTATCTATCTGTAAAATTGAATTTTGCATTTTAGAGCCTGCTACAACCTGACTTGCATCTAATAAATCTGTTCCTTTAGCATCAACTGATGTTGAAGTTGTACTTACTGCCGGTTTTACTGATGTGTTATCATCAAAATTCAACGGAGTAAATTTTGTTTCTGCCATAACTACAGAACCGCTTGCAATAATCAAGCCCAGTGTTAAAACTATAAGTTTAGATATTTTTTTCATTTATACACCTCCATTACCTTTGTCAATTTATAATTTTATTTTAATTTATTTTTTTAGGAAGAAAAAGAAATTTACATAATTTAATAGTCCTTTAAAGATTAGATTTTGTGCTATTATTTTTATTAAATAGGACTTGGGAAGATGAAAAAAGATTGGATTTTAGAAAGCACGGGCTCAAATGAAAAGTCGTTAATTAAAAGACTTTTAATATCACGCGGAATTAAAACAGATGAAGAAATAAAAGAATTTCTTAATCCGCTTGAAATGACAATAACATCGCCGGATGTTTTTACTGACATGCAAAAGACAATCGAGCGTCTTTCACGTGCTATTGAAAACAATGAAACCATTATCATTTATGGCGATTTTGATGCTGACGGTGTAACTTCTACTTCTGTTCTATACAAAACTTTGAAATTTTTAGGTGCAAATGTTCATTATTTTATTCCGGACAGGGAAAATGAAGGTCATGGATTTGACAAAAAAGCTTTAATTAAACTTATGACAACAGTAAAACCTAAAGTTATAATTTCTGTTGACTGCGGGATTTCAGATGTCGATGCAGTAAAATTTATAAATAGTTTTAAAATTATTGATGTAATAATCACTGACCATCACGAAGCACCGGAAATTTTACCTGATGCTTATGCGATTATTAACCCTAAATCGCCAGGAGCACTGGATGAAAACTTAACAGCAAAACAAATTGAACATCTTACATATCTTGCAGGGTGCGGTGTTGCTTTTAAAGTTGCTCAGGCTCTTTTAACAAAATACGGCAAAGTCGAATTTGTTTATGAAATTCTACCGTTTGTTGCTGTTGGAACAGTAGCTGACGTTGTGCCGCTTCTAGGTGAAAACAGATATTTTGTTACAAAAGGATTAGAACTTATCTCAAGAGGTAAACATAACGGACTTAAAAGGCTTTTAGAAAGTGCCGGATATGATATTACAAAAGGTGTTACATCCGAAAACATTGCTTTTGGAATTGCACCAAGAATCAATGCTTCCGGTCGTCTTGACACAGTTGACGCAGCTTTAAAAGTTTTGATTTCTGAAAATCCTCAAGAAGTCGAAATGGCTGTAACAACATTAAATGAATTAAATAAAGTTCGACAAACACTATGTGCAGAAGTTTTTGAACAGGCAGATAAAATGGTTCAAAAAGAAGGTAATAAAAACTCTGCAATTGTTTTATTTAGTGAAGCATGGCATATCGGAATTATAGGAATTGTAGCTTCAAAGCTTGTTGAAAAATACTACAAACCTGTATTTTTGATGTCTTATGTTAAAGAAAAAGATCAGTACAGATGTTCTGCAAGAAGTATTGAGGGTGTACCTTTATATGATGTAATTGCTGCTAATTCTGACCTTTTTGACGGTTTTGGCGGACATAAACTTGCTGCAGGATTAAGTTTTACAGGCGAAAAAACACCATTTGAAATAGTTAAAAAAGCTCTGAATGAAACTGTTAGAGAATATACTTCAACAAAAGAACTCAAACCTTTTATAAAAATTGATTTAATAGTTGACCCAAAAGATGTTACAACTGATTTGGTTGAAGAAATTTCACAGCTTGAACCGTTCGGAGCATCAAACCCTAGTCCTGTTTTTGCAATAAATAACCTAAAAGTCACACAAAAAAGACTTATGGGTTCTGATAATTCGCATTTAAGACTGAATGTAACTTCCGGTGCTGATGAATTTACGGCAATCTGGTGGAAACGGGGAGATGCTGGATTAAGTTCCGGAGATAGTCTTGATATAGCTTTTCACCCGCAAATAAATGAATTTAACGGCAACGTTTCAGTACAATTAATTATTGATGATGTACATTCTGATGCGTTAAAAGAAGAAGAAATTACACCTCAAAGTACCTATAAAATCTATGATAATCGTACAAAAACAGGGATTTTACCTAATGTAAATGATTACATCAAAAATTCAAAATTGAACATAAAAGTTTTTGCAGAAAGTAAGTATATTTTAGATACCATAAAATCTTACCCTGAAATAACCTCAAAAACCTTTACCAGACAGGATATTCCGACTTGTGATGTTGTAATGTTTTTTGATTATCCTGCTGATAAACAAACTCTTGATTTAATCTTAGACAAAGCACAACCAAAAGGGGTTCATTTTATGAACTATGAGCCGAAAATCCTTGATGAACAGGAGTTTTTGAAGATTTTTACAGGAATGTTGAAGTTTGCTGCACACAACAATAGTGGAAAAGTTGAATTGGTACGCTGTGCAAGCTTTTTAGGCAAATCTTTAAAAATATTTGAAATGCTTTTAGCGCTTTATGAAGAAGTCGGATTTATAAAAATTCTTGAGAAAAATTCTGCATTCTATCTGATAGAATTTATAGGTGTGGATGACATTTCAAAAGTTCTTCACTGTGAAAAATACTCACAAATTTTTGAACTTATAATTGAATGCGAACAATTCCAAAAAAGCCTATTGGAAGACGATTTAGCTGCAATTTTAGTTTAAACTTAAGCTCTGCCGTACATATCTTCGTAGCGAATAATATCATCTTCTGATAAAATATCACCTTTTTGTACTTCAATAATCTCAATATCTTCATCAAACGGGTTTTGAAGTGAGTGGATTGCTTTTACTGCAATATCTATGCTGTGACCTGGTGAAAGAATATGTTCTTTACCTTCCAAAACTACTTTTGCCATGCCTGATAATACAACCCAGTGTTCGCTTCTGTGATTATGAGATTGTACAGAAAGTTTTTGACCAACATTTACGTGAATTAGTTTTGTCTGGAATCCTTTACCTTCTGCTATTACGGTATAAAATCCCCACGGACGGTATACTGTTTTATGAACCATTTGTGTGCCGTCATGCTGTTCTTTTAATGTTTCATAAATCTGTTTTACTTCTTGTGTTTTGTCTTTTTTACAAGCAAGAATCGCATCTTCTGTTTCAATCACAACAGTATCTTCTAAGCCAATAGTTGCAACAAGTTTTGATGATGAATAAACAAAAGAATTTTTGGAGCCTTTATCTAATACATGACCTACAAAAACGTTATTATCAGAATCTTTTGGGCTAACTTCATAAATAGACTGCCAAGAGCCTAAATCTTTCCAATCTGATGCCAATTCAACCATTGCAATATTTTTACTTTTTTCCATCAAAGCATAATCTATTGAAATATTCGGCATTTTTTCAAATTCTGTAAAAGATATAGATTTTTCTGTACAATTTATATTTTTAATAATTGTAGAAATTTCAGGACAGTAATGTTCTAATTCTTTGATAATTGTAGAAACTTTGAACATAAAAATTCCGCTATTCCAGAAATAACCGCCATCATTTAAATATTTTTCTGCCGTTTCCAAATTTGGTTTTTCACAAAATTCTACAACATGACTATCAACAGATTTAATATAACCATAACCTGTTTCAGCATAAGACGGTTTTACACCAAAAGTAACTATTTTACCTTGTTCAACAAATTTTTCTGCTTCTTTTACGGATTGTATAAATTTTTCATTATCTTCAATCAATAAATCAGACGGAACAACTAATACTGTTTCATCATCATCACTGTTTTCAATAATATATTTTACAGATAATGCTATAGCAGGTGCTGTATTTTTTGAAACAGGTTCAGGTAAAACTATTGAATTTCCGTTAAATTTATCAAGCTGCATTTTAACATTAGCGTGATGTTTAGAGTTTGTCACACTGATAATATTTGTTGACGGTATAAATTTATTTAATCTTTCAAAAGTTGACTGCAACAAACTTTTTTCAGCATATAAATTTAAAAGCTGTTTCGGGTACAATTCTCTTGATAAAGGCCATAATCTGCTGCCTGAACCTCCTGCAAGTATAACTCCAAACATTTCCTGCTCCTTTTCTTATCCCTTAATAAGATTATACTATAAAAAGATTATTTTTGCTCTGCATTATTACGTTTAAATAACAATAACAAAGGAATCAACATAAAACACAGCAAGCCAAAGATTCTAAATGAATCCATAAATGCCCATAAACTTGATTGTTTTAATAAAGTTCCATACTGAGAATATTCAGCCATATGTTTTGCAACAGTTACATGTGTATATTGTGACAAAGCAGCTGTTGTGGATTGTACTCTTTCTACAAATACCGGGTTAAGTTCACTTAATTTTCCAACCATCATAAATTGATGCATTTGCCCGAATCTTGTAATCATTGTTGCAACAAGTGATGTTCCTATTGCACTGCCGATATTTTTCAACAGGTTTTGAAGCCCTGTAGCGTTTGTCATTTGAACATTCGACATTGTTTCCATTGAAAGGTTTATGATAGGAACAAATGATAATCCCATACCCAAGCCCATAATGAAATTAGGTATCATAATGTTAATACTTGATATTTGAAGATTTAAAAATCCTAAAACCAATCCGGCTACACCTAACAAAAACAAACCTATACCTACAAGATATCTTTTATCAACTTTGTCTGCTATAAATGCGCAAATTATAGTTGCGGTCATACATCCAACACCTCTTGGCATCATTGAAAAACCGCTTAAAAATGCAGTATATCCCATCATACTTTGTAAAAATTGCGGCAAAATAGCTAAAGATGCATATAATACAGCTTGCATAACAACTTGAATAATAGTACCAATTACAAAGTTTCTATCTTTAAACACACTTAAATCAACAAGAGTATTTTTACGAACAATTTGTGAAATAAAGAAACAAATTCCCGAAACGCAAGATACTCCAAATAACCAGCAAATCCAGGTAGCATTAAACCAGTCTGCATTATTACCTTTATCAAAAAATACTTGCAAACATAATAACCAAACTGCTAAGAAAAAGAATCCTAAACTATCAATTTTTACATTTTTTTGACGTAATGAATACGGGGGATTAAATAGAAGTTTTTGAGATAATACAGCAGCAAGACAGCCAAAAGGTACATTTATATAAAATATCCACGGCCAAGTCCAATTATCAGTAATCCATCCGCCTAATACAGGTCCAACGATTGGTGCAACAATAATTCCCATACCAAATATTGCCATTGCTGTACCACGTTTTTCTTTAGGGAAACTTTCCATCATAATAGCTTGAGAAATCGGTAAAATTCCGCCGCCGCCTGCGCCTTGTAAAACCCTGAAAATTACCATTTGTCCAAGATTTTGTGCCATACCGCAAAGCATAGAAGCAACAGTAAATATTAAAATACTTATTACATAAAAATTCTTTCTTCCAAAAAGCTTACTGAAAAAATCAACCGATGGAATAATTACACCACTGGCAATTAAGTAACTTGTCAAAATCCATATACTTTCATCACGTGTAGCAGAAAAACTACCTGCCATATGCGGCAAAGCTACGTTTGCAATCGTACCGTCAAGTACATATATAAATACGGCAAGCATTGTTGGAATAGCCGAAATCCACGGATTCTCGGGTAAATATTTACTATCATCATCTGTTTGCGAAACAGAATTATCTTTTAAAACTTCTTCTGACATTTTTCCTCTATTACGGCATCTGGTGCGCCGAAAACATTGTTTTCGGCGTTATAAACTATTATTTTACTTTAACTTTTGGAACAACTGACATTCCAGGAACAATATTGTATTTAGATGTATCAATTTCTTCCGTAAATACAATTTTAACAGGAATTCTTTGTACAATTTTTACAAATGAACCAACAGCATTTTCAGGCGGGAATAAACTAGACTTAGCACCTGATGCTCTTTGAATACTATCAATTTTACCTTTAAAAACCTTACCGGGATATGTATCAATTTTAATATCAACTGGTTGACCGGGTTTTATATTTGTTAATTGGTTTTCTTTAAAGTTTGCAACAATCCATACTTCTTCAGGAACTAAAGTAAACAAAGGTGCTCCTGCTGTAACATACATACCTTTTTCAACTCTGCGGGATGATACTGTTCCGGCTTGCGGAGCGTAAATTTTTGTATAAGATAAATCCAAAGCAGCTTTATCTTTTGAAGCTTTTGCACTTCTTAAATTTGCATCTGCAACTGTTTTTCCGTTTTTATCAGAAAATAAAGCCTGATTTGCCTGTGTTAAGCTTGCTTGAGCAGTATCATATTTTACTACTGCTGCATCATATGTTTGTTTAGATACAGCACCTTGTTCGTACAAATTTTTATATCTGTCTAAATCTTTCTTTGCTAAATCTATATTTGATTGTGCAGCGTTTAAATTTGCCTTAGCGTTAGATTGATCAAGTTTAATTTTTTCATAAGTTGATTCTGCTTGTTCTAATTTTATTTTATAGTCTGCATCATCAATAACTGCAACTAAATCGCCTTCATTAACATGCTGATTATCTGTTACATAAACTTCTTCAATTTGACCTGATACGCGTGGTGCAACATTTACTGTTGTTGTTTCAACATAAGCATCGTCTGTTGACTGATATTGCATTTCACGTATTGCATATAATGTAACCAAAGCTATTGCAACAATTGCTATTACACCTGTTATTGTTCTTTTTATACCTTTAGGTTTTTTAATTTCTTCAGCATTCTGTTGTTCTTGATTTTCCATGTTTTAACCTCTTATATTTTCATTTCTACTTCTTTTTCTAAACTTTCTCTAAATCTAATCATTAATTCTTTAAGTTTATTTTTATCTTCATCAGAAAAAATTTTTGGTAAATTACTAATATATTCCCTCAATCTTTCAGATGTTTCTTCCGTAACTTTTCTGCCTGTATCAGTAATTCTCATTCTTCTGACAAGTCTGTTATTTTTTGTATCTGCAAACCGTTCTATATATCCCTTCCCTTCCAGAGAATCCAAAATTCTGCCGGTATTTGGACGGTCTTTTAATATTAATTTTGCCAACTCCCTTTGACAAATATTATCATGCATCATTATAACATCCAAAGCATAAAACTCATCAGGTGAAATAGACATATTCAGTTTTTGAAAAACCTGCACACCTAAAAATCGGCAATACTTTGCTGTTTGCTCAAATTGATAAAATATAGAATCAGTATAGTGTTCACATTTATACATCTTTAGATTTAGAATTTTCTCTACGTTGCAAAAATTATATGTTGCATTTGCAACAATATTATGTTATCATACTGATATAGAAATTGCAAGTAAATATTTTTAGAAGGATTAAAACATTGAAAAAGACCATAATTACACTACTATTAGCAAGTTTTATATTAACAGAAATATCACCTGCGGCTTTCGCAATCAGCGGGAAAAATAGTGAACCTAAAAAAGTTTCTATATCAAAATCACATAAACAAAGAGCTAAAAGTGATGTTTTTAAATATGAATATATTAATTATAACTGGTGGAGCAATTTTAATGATGATATTTTAAACGGTTATATTGATAAAGCAATTAAAAATAATTATGACTTAAAAATGGCAACAATTGCTGTTGATGAATACTATCAGGCTGTAAAAATCCAGTTTGCAAATGAATTACCATCAGCAAATGTCGGTTTTGGTGCAGGTTATTCAAAAATGCCTTATACAACCAATTCTGACTGGGGATTTTCAACTCCTGCCTTTGCAAGTTATGAACTTGATTTATTTCTAAAAAACAGAGATAAAACAAAAGCTTCTAAAAAAGATTACGAAGCTTCATTACAAGATGAACGCGCTGCATATATATCTATTGCTTCTGCTGTTGGTACAACTTATTTAAATATTGTTAAACTTGATAAAATGATTGAACTTCAAGAAGAAATTGTTCAAGATAGAAAGTTAATTTATGATTTAATGCTTGCAAGAAATAAAGAAGGTTTAACTTCTACTGCAGATACCGTAAAAGCAAACAAATCATATATTGCAGGAAATACTGATCTTACCGAATACAAAAAACAAAGAACAAAATTATTAAATCAACTTGCTGTTTTAATCGGCGAAAATCCTAATAATTCTGATAGTTTAACCAGAACAAGTTATGATAATTTGAATTATACAGGAATAATTCCTGCTGAAATTCCATCAGAAATTATCACAACAAGACCAGATTATATTAAAGCCGAACAAATGGTTGAAAAAGCCGGAATAAACGTAAGAGTTGCTAAAAAAGAATTTTTACCGTCAATAAATCTTATGGGTCTTGCATTTTTCTTAGCAAATGATTTCGGAAGTATTTGGACAACAAAAAACGCTCTTGCTATGCTTGGTGGTGGATTAAACCTGCCGATTTTCACAGGCGGAAGAAGACGTGCTAATTTAAAACTTAAAAAAGACGAATATGAAAGAATTTTAAATAATTATTATAAAACAAATTTAACTGCTATCCAAGAAGTTAATGATGCTCTTGTTTCAATAAAACTTGACGAGCAAAAGCTTCAAGATACAAAAAAACAAGCACAACTTGAACAAGAAGATTTCGGATACAGTACAAATAAATACAATCAGGGAACTATTTCAAAACTTGATTTAGTTCAGGTAAAAGAAAATGTTTTATTCACAGACAAAATGGTTGTAAATGATAAAATTAACTGCCTTGTTAATTATATTGGATTATATAAAGCAACAGGCAGTCAATTATAAAAAGCTAATTCAAAAATCTTAATCATATTTTTACTTACTAAGACCGGTATTTTTCCCAATACCGGATTTTTTTTGGGGTAAATGTTGTTACCAAATATTTCCAAGTCATTTCAACAGCTCAGCTTCTGAGCGAATTTGCATACGGATGTTACCACTATGCTATTTCAACAATCCAGCCTTCCGGTGCTTCTATTTTGCCAGATTGGATTCCTGTTAAAGTTTCATAAAGTTTTTTAGAAATCGGTCCCATTTCATCCATACCTGACGGTAAACAAATCTCTTTACCGTGATCAACAATTTTACCGACAGGAGAAATTACAGCAGCAGTACCACAAAGTCCACATTCAGCAAAATCTGATAGTTCTGATAAATAAACTTCTCTTTCTTCTGTTTCCAAACCTAAATATTCTTTTGCTACATACATCAATGAACGTCTTGTAATAGACGGCAAAATTGTATCAGATTTTGGTGTAACAACTTTATTATCTTTAGTTACAAAGAAGAAATTAGCTCCACCTGTTTCTTCGACTTTTGTACGGGTCAAAGCATCAGGATAAAGATTTTCATCATAACCTTCTTTATGCGCTGTTACTATTGCATGCAAACTCATAGCGTAATTCAAACCTGCTTTTACATGACCTGTTCCGTTTGGTGCAGCACGGTCAAAATCACTTACTTTTAATGTAATAGGTTTTGCTCCGCCTTTAAAATATGGTCCGACAGGAGATGCAAAAATTCTAAACTGATATTCTGCAGCTGGCTTTACACCCATAACCGGAGACGAACCAAATAAAAACGGTCTTAAATACAATGATGCACCTGTTCCATATGGCGGAACATATTTTAAATTAGCTTTAACAACTTCTTTAACTGCTTCAATAAATCTTTCTTGTGGAAATGGTGTCATTTCTAATCTTTGTGCAGTTTCATACATTCTTTGAGCGTTCATATCAGGACGGAAAACTACAACTTTGCCATCAACTGTTGTATAAGCTTTCATACCTTCAAAACAAGTTTGAGCATATTGTAAAACTCCGGCACTTTCATTTAATACAATATTTTCATCCCCTGTTAAAGTACCTTCATCCCATTTTCCGTTTACGAAATTTGAAACATATCTTTTATCGGTTTTATAATATCCAAAACCTAAATTTGACCAATCTATATTGGCTTTTTCCATAGTAGCCATAAAACACTCCTTCTATAACTTAAAGCTATATATATTTTAGCATAAAAACTATTTAATATTTTTCAAAACAATATATGCTGTTTTTAGCTTTTCATAATCGTTTTAATTAAACACATCTCAATGACATTGTTGCAATATTTAATGCCTTAACTAATTTTTTTCTGACTAAACCCTATCTGATTTGAACAGGCATAATCAAACAGATAAAGTCGTCTTCACTGTTTGGTTTTAAAACAGTTGCTGATAAACTTGCATTTAATCCGATTACAACTTCATCACTTTCAATTATTCTCAATGCATCAAGAACAAATTTGTAGTTAAAAGCAATAAGTAATTCTTCAGCTGTATATTGGATATCAATTTTATCTTCTGATTTACCTGAATCCGGAGTATCTGCTGATAGTGTTAACTCATTATCTGCAAAAAGCATCTTAACAATACTTGTTTTATCGTTAACCATAACAGAAACTCTTTCAAGTGCTGCTATAAGTTGAGATACATTTACTATTGCTTGTTTTGGACTTTCTGAAGGTATAAGTTGATTATACTTAGGGAACTGACCTTCAAGAAGTCTTGAAATTGTAAGAGTTTTTTCGGTTTTTAAAACAATTGTTGATTTATCTTTGCAGATTTTTATTGTTTCATCATCAATAAATGCACCCATTTTCATGAATTCATTTAATGTACGAGATGGAATAATCAATTGAGTTTGCTCTGTTATATCAGAATTAATTTTTTCTCTTACACGAGCAAGTCTGTTACCATCAGTTGAAGCAATTTCTAAAATTCCGTTTGAAAAATCACAAACAATACCTGATAAAAGATTACTTACTTCATAGCTTGCTGCTGCAAAACCAGCTTGTCTTATAGCTTTCAAAAACGGTTTTAATTCAACATCAAAACATTTTGTTTCATCCATTTCGTAATTTGTAACTTCCGGTGGAAATTCATTTGCTGAAATACCTATAATATCGAATTTTGATTTATTGCAAGAGATATTTACATTTGTACCATTTTCTTCCATTTCAAAAGTAACTAAATCATTACCGAGTTTTGAAACGATTTCGTTTAATTTTTTAGCAGGAAGAGTAATTTTTCCCATTTCTTCAATTTGAGCATCAACAGTTGTAGTTACTGTTAAAACTAAATCTGTCGCTGTTAATCTGATTGAATTGTTTTCTAAAGTTTCAATCAAAATATTGTATAAAACAGGCTGAACTGCTTTTTGAGATGTTGCACGTTCTACAATCTTAATTCCGTTATATAAATCCTCTTTTCTGATAATAAATTTCATATCCCTGCTCCTATAAGTTATCTTTTACAATAATTATAGGATAAAGACATTAAAAAATAAATTAAAATCAATAATTATCAGAAATATTCTGTTACACAATAAACTAATAAGTTATTGTCCAGTTATTTCTTAAAATTTCAGAAATACAATAAGAGCCCATACCACTTTTACAGTCAGTTATAGATGTTTCTTTATTATATTCTTCACCGGTAGCTTCATACCAACCCATTATTTTACCTTTTTCTGATATAAAAAATTCAAATACATCTCTGCCAACTATATTTGGTTTATCTTTTCCGTTCATATCAATATAAAATCTACCAAAAGTCTTATCATCATTTGTTGTATATCCATTATCAAGTTTATAAGTTAAAACAGTTCCATTTTTTAAAACAACTGTTTTACCATCAGGTGGAAAAAGATTTGTTTCGCTCATATCTGATATTTGTTTATATTTATTTGACCAACAATCAGCTGCTGTATTACATAATTTAGCTATTTGAAAGTTTTTTTCTTGCAATAATTTTTGAGGATCTGAAAAATCTGTATCTAATAAAGATTTAGATTTTTTTATAGTTAACTGGTTACCTGCTAAAGTTTGAATAGCTGTTATTGTACTTTTTAATTGAGTAACCATTTGTTTTCTATTTAAGTTTCCCATTAATGACGGTATAGATAAAGCTGCTATCGCTCCAATTATTGTTAAAGCAATAAGCAATTCTGTTAGAGTAAAACCAATCTTTTTATTTAACATCCAAAATATCCTCTTGTTTAATTCAAACTTTATTCTTTTATTATAATATATTTTCTAATCGAATACAACTTCATTTTTTATAACAAATAAAAATTTATAAATGACATTCTTTTTTTGAATCTATATATAATAATATATATTTAAATAAATATATTAATATAATATTCTTCATGATAGTAACGTGTCAATATTTGTAGAAAACTACGAAAACAATGACTATTAGATAATTACAGGTTGTAGAAAAATTGTAGAAAAGTTTTTATAATTTTTAGATAAAATGTAGAAAACATTTATTTTATAATTATTAAACAATAAAATGTAGAAAACTTTTATTTTTCTACAATTTATAAACATAGTTTTCTACAATAATATTTATAATATAATATTTTTTGTACGTTAATTGGAGAAATATATGAAGTTGATTAAATTATGGTATAATTTGAAAGAATTTGGAAATAAAAATGCAGATATTTTGACAGTTTTCGGATTAGCAATAATATTTTATTTCGTATTTTTTCACGGAATCGGAACATATTCTTTGATGGATGTCGATGAAACAAGATATGTTGCAATGGCTCGGGATATGTTCTTATCAAAAGATTTTTTGACATTATATTTAAATGGTGAATATTTCTTTGAAAAACCACCTTTATATTTTTGGCAGGAGTGTTTGTCTTTTGCTTTATTTGGTAAAATAAATGAATTTACTGCAAGATTTCCTGTAGCACTTTTAGGTTTTTTATTTTGTTTTGTTGTATATTTTACCTGCAAAAAAAGAATAAATAGAAGATTTGGTGTATTCACATCTTTAATTCTTGCCACATCTTTAGAATTTATCATGCTTGCAAAATATGCGATATTAGATATTGTTTTAACTTTTTATATCGGACTTGCTTTAGTTTGCTATTTTCAGATTTATTTTTGCAAAGAAAATCATAAAAAATTATATTGGTGGGCATTTTATGTATTTTCCGGACTTGCTGTTATGGCAAAAGGAATACCCGGATTTATAATACCATTTGGTACGGTATTTTTTACATCAATTATGGCTAAAAAATTTAAAGAAATTTTTAAACCATTATATTTTATACCCGGTGTAATTCTATTTTTATTAATTGTTCTTCCGTGGCATATTGTAATGTTGAATAAATATAATCCTTTATTTTTTGATGAGTATATTATAAAACATCATTTACATAGATTTTTAAATACTGAAAATAATGAAATTGGCAGAAAACAACCTTTTTATTATTATCTTTCAGTTATTTTATGGGGATTTATTCCTTGGGTATTTTCAATGATAGCTGTTGCAATTGAAAAAATTAAAAATTGGGATAAACAAAAGTATGTTGAAAAAATAAGAAATTTTGATTTTGATAAACTTGATAATGTTCATAAAATGCTTGCTCTTTGTTGGGTAATGGTTGTTTTTATTGTACTGTTTTTCTCAAGTTCTTCAACAAAACTTGTAACTTATATTTTGCCTGTATATTATCCGCTAGCGATAATTATGGGGCTTGTTTGGATGGATTATGCAGATAGAAAAAAACACGAAAAGCCAATCAATATTTCAGTTAAAATTTTTGGATGGTTTGCTGTAATAGCAGGAATTGCAGCAATGTTTACTCAATTTTATCTGCCGGCTCAAATTGAAGATGATATTGCTGAAATTAAATGGTTCAGCTTAATTTGTCTTTTGGTTTTTGGTGTAGGTACTTTATTACTTGTAAAATATAAAAAATATATTGGTGTATTTGTTTTTTATGTTTTATTTATGACTGTTGTTTCAGCCTTTGCAACAGAAGAATTTTTTGAAGTTGATTACAGATTTGGTCAAAGAGATTTGGTTCAGTTTGCAAAATATGCAAAAGAAAAAGATTATGCAATTTCGGCGTTTAAGCTTAATAGAAAATATTCACTACTGTATTATAATGACGAAAAAGTAGATTTTAATGAAAATTTAGAAATTAATTTAAAAACAGTTCAAGAAGATTTAAATAAAAAAGACAATGTTGTTGTTTTGAAAAACAAAGATATGATAAAAATAAAAGATAAATTAAAATACAAAATTATCAAAACCGGGCGACGTTATACAATGATTAAAGGAATAAAATAGAAAAATAAAAAGACCGAAAGAAATTTCGGTCTTTAATTAAAGATTTGCTTTTATTATAAAAATTTATTTTACATCATCTTTAACAACAATCAAATTGTTCATAATTTTCATAGCACAAGTAGGAAGAACAACGTGTTCTAAACCATCAGCGATGCCGATAATTTTACCTGCTCCAAGAACAACTTCTTCACCTTTGTACATGAATTTGTAATCTGTTTTTCTGTCTGAACGAATAGTGATTTTTTCTGCCATAACAATTTGCCCCTTAAATACTGGTTACAGTAAGGAATTATAACTTATTTTCGAGCAAAAATCAAGTATTAAATCTAAACTTCAAGCATTTTTACGCAGCAATTTCTGTCGACAGTTATTTGATTTCCTTTTTCAAGGTTTTTAATTGATACTTGATGTTTTAGGATTTCATCTTCACCTAAAATAAATGCGTATTTAGCAACTTTTGAAGCTTTTTCAAGTTGTTTAGTGAATTTTTTGTTAGTTAAATCAAGTTCAACATTCAATCCCTGACTTCTTAATTCTTCGGCTAAAACAAAAGCATCGACAGGGAAGTTTGAAACAACATAACCATCAAGTTTTTTAGATTCTTTTTCAGGGAGTAGTGAAATCAATCTTTCCATTCCCATTGCAAAACCTACAGCAGGTGTTGGTTCTCCGCCAAGCTGACCAACTAAGCTATCATATCTTCCGCCGCCGCAGACAGCGTTTTGTGAACCTAGATTGTTTGATTTAATTTCAAAAACTGTTCTGTTGTAATAGTCTAAACCTCTTACAAGAAGTTTATTTTCACTGTATTTTACACCCATTTTATCAAGATATAATTTTAATTCGGTATAATGTTCCGCGCATTCATCGCAAATAAAATCAGAATTAATAACTTCTTGAATTTCAGGTTTTTCAAATATTTTTTTGCAAGATTCAACTTTGCAATCTAAAAGTCTTAACGGATTTTTTTCGTATCTGTTCTGACAATCTTCGCAAAGCTCGTTAAAATAAGGTTTTAAAACTTCTTTTAACTTGTTTTTAAATTCTTCACGGCATTTTGGACAACCAAGCGAATTTATTTCGACATCCAAGTCATTCAAACCGATTGATTTTAAATAGTTAACTGCCATTAAAATAACTTCAGCATCAGCAGTCGGTTGTTTTATACCAAACATTTCAACTCCAACTTGGTGGAATTGTCTTTGACGTCCGGCTTGCGGTCTTTCATAACGGAACATTGGACCTTTATACCATAATTTAACAGGTGCTGAAAGTCTTGACATACCGTTTTCGATATAAGAACGAACTACACCGGCTGTGTTTTCCGGTCGAAGAGTAATTGATCTGTCACTTTTTTCAAAAGTGTACATTTCTTTGTTTACGATATCAGTTGTATCACCAACACCGCGTGAAAAAAGTTCTGTAACTTCAATTATTGGTGTTCTGATTTCTTTGAAACCGTATTTAGAAAAAACTTCATCAGCTTTTTGTTCTATGAAATGCCACATATCAATATTTTGTGGCAAAATGTCTTTTGTTCCTTTTAAAACTTTTAAAATATTAGCCATAATTGAATTATATAATTTAAAGGCTCAAAGTCAAACATATTGACAAAAAGAAAAAAATAATAAATAATATAATTGTAGGGCGAAGCTCCTAAGAACTAAGCTAACCTTAGAAGCTCCTCAACACCCTATAAAACTAGAAGTAAAATTTGTAAAATCGCTATCATTGCCGTGATGGCGATTTTTACAATTAATCTAAGTTTCATAGATTCACCTCCTTTCTGACCAATTTCCTCAAAAAATTGTGTGTGTCAGTGGAAGCATGTATTCGCCCTATAGATAAATATTATCATGATTCGGTATTCTTGTCTATAAACTTAATAATATGTCAGATATTGATATCTTGACAAAACTAATGAAATAATAAATAATATAATTGTAGGGCGAGAGCCTTTAAGTTTTAGTCGGATTAAAGACTCTACTACGCACCCTACGGTTTAAATAATTTTAATGCTACTAAGAGTAAGTCGAATGCTATTAGTAGCATTATTATTTTATCAACCATAGTTTAAGCCCTCCTTTCGTCCAATTTCTACGTAAATTGTGTGTGACGAAATGGCAGTGTGCCAACCCTACGAACCAATTTTACAATAATATGTTATATTTGTCTATAAACTTAATAATAAGTCTGTATTTTTGCATTTTATTTCGTGATATAATCACTCAGAAAGGAGAGAATTTATGAAATTATTACATACAATGATAAGGGTCAAAAATGCTGATGAGAGTGTAAAATTTTACACTGAACTTTTGAATATGAAACTTGATAAAAAGAAAAGATTAGATGATTGCTGGTTATATTTTTTGACAGATGAAGACGGTACAACACAGCTTGAACTTACAGCAAATGATGAAACACCTGAGAATGGTTATAATTTGGGTTCAGGATTCGGACATTTGGCATTTTCTGTGGAATCTTTGGATGAATTTACTGAAAAACTACACTCGCTTGGATATGAGTATCTTTATGAACCTTTTGATTTAAACGGAAAAGGTACAAAGATTGCTTTTGTTACAGATCCTGACGGTTATGAAATAGAGCTTATAGAAAAAGTTGTTTGGTAGTGCTTTGTAAGGGGTCAACTCTTGACAAAAGATGTAAAATCGTAAATAATAAAATAACAGGGTGGTACCTTGAGAAAGTGCCGGAAACCTTGAGAAGACTATACGGTTCTTATCTGTTTAGATGAGAGCCGTTTTTTAATATGTACAAAATCAAAAAGATTAAAAATAAAGTCAGATTGAAATTATCCATATCAGCCCCCTTTCTAGCCGGGAACCAACCCGAAGACTATACAATAATTGTCGGCTGGTTTCTTTAAGAAAAGGTCTCTTTTACCCTGTTAAATATTATTATAATTTATTCATCAATTAATGTAAAATTTTTACCGAGTTTATTTTCTAATTCTTTCATAAATTCTGAGGGTGTAATATCAAGAGCTTGTAATATTTTTAATAATGTAACAAATTTTATTTCTCCCAATCCTCGTTCAATTCTGCTTAAATTACTGTCATTTAAATCATATTCATCTGCGAATTTTTTACGGGAAATATATCCTTTTTTAATTCTAAGTTCTTTAATGTAAGAACCTAAAACAACCGCTAAATGTAAAGTTTTTTCAGAAATCTCTTGCATTATCTTTTATTATTTATTTAGTACAAAATCCGCAAATAATTTGAGAATATTTAAAATTAATTTTAAATATTTGCTTTCAAATTTATTTAACTCTTTTTCTATTGATTTAATTAATTGTTCATCAGTTTTGTTTTGTTCAAAATCAAATAATTCATAATAACTAACATCAAGTTTTGACGCAATCCGTTCTAATGTTTTAAAAGAGATTGTTCGTTTACCTGTTTCAATCAATCCAATAGTGGTTGGTTCAAGCCCAACAACCTCAGCAAACTGCTGTTGAGTCTGTTTTCTGCTTTCTCTTATTTCTTTTAATTTTTTTCCAAACAAAGTACTTAATGACATATATTCATACTAATCGGTTATAAGTTTAGTTACTACTACCAATTAAGATATAAAATTTAACTAATTTTGTTAAGTTTTATGAATTAAATTATTACGATTCTTCATTTACTTCGATTAAAATATCATTTATTTTACAATTAAAGAATTTTGCTATAGTTTCTAATGTCTTTAATTCATAATTATAGTATTTTCCGCTAAATAATTGACTTACAGTATTTTTACTTAAGCCAGTTTTATCAGCAATTTCTTCTTGTGTATATTTCTTTTTCCAACGAATATTATACAAATTAACAATATACATATATTTAAATATATAATTTGATTGTGTTTATTGAACAATATCCAAATATAAAGTATAATTAATCCTATATAGTAGGAAATTTGAAATATTTTTTAATATTATTGAGGAATAATGAAACTAGTCACACTGAATAAAGACCAGATAGATAAATTACTTGAATACAAACGATTGAATATCGATTATAAAAAATCAATATCGCTCGATATATACGATAATCAACTTACACTAAATAACAATGGGATTATCTTTACACTACAAAGTGCCAATTTTGAATTTGAAAACTATGAAAAAATACATTATTGGGTTGCAGATGAACTTAAAAATATGGTTTGCGAATATTTTAATTTAAATTCCAATGAAGTAATTCTTCGCTCTTTTTCTCCGGAAGAAACTATTTTTGGTGTTCGACTGGTTCCGCAAAAAGAGTTACTTTTGCTAGTTTGCACGAGAAAAATAGCAATGACAAATACTTCTGAATTGTTTGAAATAAATGATCCTGAAAGACATGAACAAATTGGACTTTATAGACAGCTTGGTAATTCTTATTATTACTTCAAGTGGATTGATGAAGAATAATTATATTTAATAATCAGCATGCCAGTATATACAATCTTTACATATTTTAATTTATTTACAACAAAATTTCCTCATTGTATTATGATATAAGTAAGTTATGATAAAGATTTCTTTCGGAGGCTAAATTGGTAGAAAGATTTTATATAAAAGGCGGAACCCCGTTAAAAGGTGAAGTTTCTATAGGCGGTGCTAAAAATTCGGTTTTAAAACTTATGGCAGCAGCTATTCTTGCCAAAGGTGAATCCAAAATTTATAATGTACCGGATTTAACAGATGTTGAAATTATGCTTAGCGTAATTGCACAGCTTGGATGTAAAACAAGTTATAACAGAGAAGAAAAATCTCTTACAATTGATGCGACTGATATTACTAACGTAACTGCAAGTTATGAATTGGTTAGTAAAATGAGAGCATCTTTTATCGTTTTAGGAGCATTGGTTTCCCGCTGCAAAGAAGCTCGTGTAGCGTTACCGGGCGGATGCGCTATCGGTGAAAGACGTGTTGATTTCCATATTCGAGGACTTGAAGCATTAGGTGCTAAAATTAAAATCGAAAACGGTTACGTACACGCTAAAACTAACAAACTTGTTGGTTCTGATGTATATCTTGATATTCCGTCAGTTGGTGCTACAGAAAATATTATGTTAGCATCAGTCTTAGCTGAAGGATCTACAAAGATTCAAAACGCGGCTCAAGAACCGGAAATTGTTGATTTAGCAAATTTCTTAAATACAATGGGTGCTGATATTGTCGGTGCAGGTACTTCTGAAATTATTATCAATGGTGTAAAACAAACAGATTTACATCCAATTGAATATACAACAATTCCTGACAGAATCGAAGCCGGAACTTATATGACAGCAATTATTGCAACTAAAGGTAAGGGTATTATCAAAAATATTTATCCGGCACATTTGACATTTTTCACTGATAAATTGTTAAAAATGGGCGCTAATATTAAGCTTTTAGACCCGACATCTATGGAAGTAAGCTGTAAAAACCGATTGAATTCTATAAACTTTGTAACTCAGCCGTATCCGGGATTTCCTACCGATTTGCAATCAATGGCAATGACTCTTTTGACAACAGCAAACGGTGTTGGAATTATTACAGAAAGTTTATACGAAAACAGATTTATGCAAGTGCCTGATTTAAACAGAATGGGCGCTGATATTCATCAGGATAGAAACCACGCTATTATAAAAGGTGTTAAAAAGCTTTCAGGAGCAACATTGACAGCAAGTGACTTAAGAGCCGGTGCATCTTTAGTTGTTGCGGCTTTGATGGCTGATGGTAACTCTATTGTCGAAAAACTACATCATATAGATAGAGGATACGAAAATTTTGAAAATAAGATAAGATTGTTAGGAGGGAAAATTGAACGTAGAAACGAAGATTCCCAAATTAACCTAACGGAGGGTACACATAATGAGTCCTACTTATAAACGTTGGTATGATCATGACCCGTTATTATTAGAAGTTATTGAGCTTTTAAGAAATTATCAAACAGAATTAAGAGCTCAAGCAGAAATTTTCCTGCAAAAAATTGAAGAAAAGGTTTCAAAAGAAACAATTGATAAATTCTATGCAATGGTAAAACCGGTTAATGCAAATAACCGTTGGTACGACAAAGACCCTGTTATTTCAAGAACAGTTGAAATTTTGAGAATTGTACCGCCGGAAGCTCAAAGAATTTGTGCTCAAAATTTTATTAAAACTCTAAGAGAAATGGGTATTGAATACGAAAGCCAAAACGTACAGATTTAATTAAAAAGTATTGTAAAAGGTTAGTTTAGTAGTAAAAAAAAGAACTCCGAATTTTCGGAGTTCTTTCATTATTGTTCAAGTTTTATTTTTTGTTATTTTTAGTTGCTTCTTTAACTTTACTTGCTTGACCGCCTGTAGCATCATCAACTTGTTTTGATAATTTCTTTTGAATAACTTCAGGATTGTATCTTTCGTCCATAAATTCAATTTTAGCTTTTTTCTTAGCTGCAGCTGTCAAATCATCAAGAGCTTTAACTTGTTTTTGGGTTCTTAAGTAATCTTCAATACCGGCTTTAGCTTTTTCAAAAGGAGTTACTCCTGCAGCGTGTCTGTCTTGAACATAGATAATATGATAACCGAATTGAGATTTAACTACATTTGAAACAGTGTCAGGTTTTGCGCTGAATGCTGTTTGAGCAAATTCAGGTACCATTTGGTCTTTGGCAAAGAAGCCTAAATCTCCGCCTTGTTTTGCAGAACCAGGATCTTCAGAGTATTTTTTAGCAAGTTGAGCAAATTTTGTTTTATCAGCTTGAGCTTCTTTAGCTACTTTTTCAGCTTTAGCTAATTTTTCAGCCATAACAGCATCAACTTTTGCTTTTAATTCATCTTCAGAAATTTCTTTTTTAGATTTTGATTTAATATCTTCACCGATTTCGTAAGGGTTTGCGGCAATTAAAATGTGAGATGCTCTGACTTTTTCAGGGTTTTTGAATTTGTCAGGATTTTTCTTATAAAAATCAGAAATTTCTTTTTCTGTAACTTTGCTGTCACCTGCGGCATCAGCAAGTTTACGCATTTTTACCTGAGTTCTTAAATCATTTTTAAAATCATTTACATTGATTCCGTTAGCTTTTAGAGCTTCCATAAGTTGATCTCTACCGCCCATTTGGTCCATAGTTTCTTTTAAAGCTTCATCTACATCTTTATTTTCAACTTTAATACCACGAGCATCAGCTTCTTGATCTAATAATTCCTGAATAATTAATTGATTTACGATTCTTTGTTCCATCATTAGATATAAAAAGCCGTCTTTATTACCTTTTAAATCACCTAATTTGCCAAACGGTGATTGAGAAATACTTTGATCAATAAGTTTATCATATTGAGCTTGTGTAATGGCTTTGTCATTAATTTTAATAATAGCGTTTTGATTTTTAACACCGCAGCCTGTAGTTAAAACTGCCGCCAATGCTAAAGTTGTCAATAACTTAGATACTTTCATAAACTCTCTCTTTCTTTTAGTATTCGTGACTAACTTTGTATATATAATAGAACAAATCAGTTAAAATGTTAAATACTTCATTAAAATTTACATACGAAGTATCTAAAATCAATATTGATGAACCTTCTGTACAAGTTTTTGGAGCAAGTGTAAATTTAATTTTTTTAGCAATATTATGCGGTAAAGTTTTTTGAATAATATTCCACTCCGGTTTTGAGTATGGTGTGTAAATGCGAATGCAATCTTGAACTTCGCGAATGGCAGAAATTTTTACCTCTGTAGCTGATAATCTTAATCTTATCAATTTTATTAAATTTTCAACGCTTTCAGGCGGCTTAGCAAACCTGTCTACCCATTCTTCAACAATATAATCCAGTTCAACAGAATTTTTTACATCCGCTAAACGTTTATATTCAATCATTTTTTGTTCGGTTGAACCTACCCATTCATCGGGAATATATGCTGTAATGTTAATATCAACAATGGTTGGGGTTGATTTATTAACTTTATCTCCTTGAAGTTCCTGAACGGTTTCTTCTAAAAGTTCACAGTATGTATCAAACCCTACATTTATCATATGACCGTGCTGTTTTGTTCCTAAAATATTGCCGACACCGCGGATTTCAACATCTCGTAAGGCTATTTGATATCCGCTGCCAAGTGTTGTAAATTCTTTTATTGCTTTAAGCCGATTAGTTGCATCCTCTTTGAGTTCTTTTGATTTTTTGTATAAACAATAACAATAAGCCTGTCGCTGTGAACGTCCGACACGTCCGCGCAGCTGATAAAGCTGAGCTAGTCCGAACCTATCGGCATCATGTATTATCATTGTGTTTGCGTTTGGAATATCAATACCGTTTTCGATAATTGTTGTTGCAAGCAGAATGTCATATTCACGGTTTGCAAAATCTATAATAACCTGTTCAAGTTCTTTTTCATCCATTTGCCCGTGACCGATTGCAATTCTTGCATTTGGAATGATTCTTTGCAATTGGGCTTTAAATTCCTGTATAGTTTCAATGCGGTTGTAAAGATAGAAAACCTGACCTTCTCTGTCAAGTTCGTGTATTATGGCATTTTTCACCATATTTTCATTCCATTCACCGACAAATGTTTTTATCGGAAGTCTGTTTTTAGGTGGGGTATTAATTACTGACATATCTTTTATTCCGGATAAAGACATATACAATGTTCGCGGAATAGGTGTTGCTGACATTGAAAGAATATCAATATTTTCACGAAGTTGTTTTAATTTTTCCTTATGACGAACTCCGAATCTGTGTTCTTCATCAATTACAAGTAAGCCTAAATCCTTAAATACAATACCTTCTTGTAAAAGTCTGTGAGTTCCGACAACAACGTCACATTTTCCTGTTGCAAGATTTTTTACTGTTTCGGTTTGTTCTTTCCTTGTTCTAAATCTTGAAAGAAGTTCAACGTTGACTCCGAAAGGTTTAAATCTTTCTGCAATTGTTTGATAATGCTGTAGTGCCAAAATAGTTGTTGGAACAACTACAGCAGCTTGTTTTCCTGAAGTTATTGCTTTAAATATTGCACGCATTGCAACTTCTGTTTTCCCAAAACCTACATCACCGCATATAAGTCTATCCATAGGTTGTTCGGATTCCATATCGTATTTAACCTGCGCGATTGCTTTAAGTTGGTCAGGAGTTTCCACAAATTCAAAAGCTTCTTCCATTTCAACCTGCCATGTTGTATCAGGTAAAAATTGAATTCCCTGCTGCATTTTTCTTCTTGCATAAAGTCTTAAAAGATCATAAGCGATAACTTCGACTTCTTTTTTTACTTTGGCTTTGGTATTTTCCCAATCTCTGCCGCCCATTTTGGAAAGCTTTGGTTTAATTGTTCCCGAACCTCTGTAACGGCATAAAAGGTTAATTTGTTCTGCCGGAATATGAAGTCTGTCTTTATTTGCGTATTCAATTGTTAAATAATCTTTTAACTGCCCGTCAATTTCCTGTTTTGAAAGTCCTTTATAAATCCCTAACCCGTGAATTGTATGAACTACAAATTCACCGGGTTTGATATCGTTAATGTTTTCAATAAATTCAGGTTTTTCTTTAAAATAAGATTTTTTAGACGATGTAATTTCTTTTGAACGTTTGTTAAACAGCTCTCTGTCTGTCATAACAATTGTTTTAAAGTCTTCTAATATACATCCGCCAAGAACAATACTTTCAGTAAAATTTACTGCAAAAATCTCTTTTTCTTTTAGGATTTCTTTTACGCGTTCCGGGTAATCTGTTGCAATTATGATTTTATAATCTTTGTGTTCAAGTATATAATCAGTGATTAAATCTAAGTCAGCTTCAAAGTTTCGCAAAGGCTGAGAGTTAAATTCTATCAAATCACCCATTCCGCTGTCTATAAAATTATTAAATCCGACTTTGGTAAAATAAGATGTTTTTCTCAAAAATTCTTCGTATGTAAAATGATTTTTACCCTCAATCGGTTTGATAAGGTTTAATTTTAGATTTTCTTCAAGTTGTTTATTAAAGTTATCATCTAAAAACTCAAATTTTGAGTAAATTTCTGTTGTTTCATCAAAAACTAAAATATAATCTTCAAAATAATCTAAAATACTAACAAGATTTTTATTAAAATAGTTCTGATAAACTTCAATACCGTCAAAATAGGATTCATCAGGAATTTCATCTTCTCCTGTTTGAAGTTCTTTTAAAATATTTTCTTTACCGTCAAGAATAAATTTATAAACCGGTAAAATATTTACTTCTTTTATTTTTTCAATAGATTTTTGGGTTTCGTTATTAAAGTATCTAATATCAACAACCTCGTCTCCCCACAGTTCAATTCTTACGGGGTGAATGTCAGATGAAAAAATATCTGCAATATCTCCGCGTATACTGAATTCAGAAACATCATTAACCATTGTGGATTTTTTATAACCAAGTGCCACAAGTTTTTGAGCAAGTTGTTTTAAATCTATACTATCGCCAACTTTGATTTTAAAACTATTTTTTTTGAAAAATTCTTTATCCGGAAATTTTTCTAGAAGTGATTTTACAGGACAGATTACGATATCGGGTTTAGATTGAAGAATTTTTATTTGCTGTGCGTAATCATATAAATTAGTTGAAACTGTGTCATACATTGATATATTTTGAAACGGCATAACATCAGTTTGAATATTAAACCCGCTTGATAAATCACTTTGATATTTTAGTGCATTTTGCTCGGTTGAAGTTATAAATAAAACTTTTTTCTTTGAATATGCTTTTATTTTAGATAATAAAAACAAACGAAGAACAGATGTAAGACCTGTAACTGCAAAAGTTTTGCCGCTTTTTACATTCTGTCTGAATTCTTCATAATTTCTTGAAATATCATCAACATTTATCTCTAGCATATTTACTATTATATAATATTTTTGAAGATTTTTAATTCATTTACATTATGTTACATGCAGGCAATTATTTTTATCTGTTTGTTTTTACTTTAATAAGTGTAGTGTGGAATTTTTTAAAGGAAGGTAATATGATTAATTCAGTAAATCCGTTAATGGGTGTTCAAAATGTTCAAGCGGGTCAATATCAAATGCAGCAACCTGCAGCTCAACCCATAAACCAACAGGTACAAAACCCAAATTTAAACGGAGTTAATGCCCTAGCATCATATAACCAACCGGCTAAAACCGCGCCAAAAACAATTACTCCGGCATTACCGACAGTGTTGCAGCCGGAAGCTATAAGAGTTATTGAAGGTGAAAGGGTTACAGCACCAAATGGTACTCTTGATTCTATTATCAAACGCAATGATAAAACAACAACGATTTATAAAATGGATGTTCTTGCACCAAACGATGCAATCCGAAAAATCGAAGTTTATGACAATACTACAGGTAAATTGATTAGTGAACAGGAAAATTTCAACGATATCAAACCAGGTAAAATGCCGTCATCATTTTTAACAGAAATCAATGAAAGAAATTCTGAAGGAAAAATTACAAAAACTACTGTTTATTCCCACGGAAAATTAGATAATGTTGCTGAAATTGAATATGGTCCAAACGGTTATGAAAAAGCAACTATTATTTATGCTGACGGAACATTTGCTATTGAAGAAAGTACCGAAACTACAATACAAGGTAATACAATGAGTAGTATTACTTCAAAAAGAACGCAATTTGATGCAAAAGGACAAATTGTATCTGTTGAAACAATAGACAGAGAAAATCGTAAATCAGAAAAAGTTACATATAAAAACGGAATTCCTTCAAGTATTAAACATTCTTCAGAAGAACCGATTGCAAATAATACAGGTATAAATCCGTTTGCGGATAAGGATTTAGTTCCTGCTCAGCCTTATATTTTAGGATATGATCCTAAATCTGTAGAAGGTGAAAAGAAATACTTCTCAAACGGTGTTTTACATTCAATTGTAACAAATACCGGCAATGGAGATGTAATCCATATGTTTGATGTTACAGGAAGACTAACCGGTATTGAAGATGCGAAAGATAAAAACAATGTAAAATCAATCATCTTTAACAACAATCCGGATGTTAAATATCAAGGCTATTCTATTGTTGAACAATTAGGTGAAAAAGTTACCAAAACAACAATGTATAACAATGACGGAGAAAAAGAAGTTTATATAAATAACCTTGCAAATAACACTTCTAAAACTGCTGTTTATAAAGATGATAAATTAGTTTTCTACACAGAAAGCAACTCTGACGATGATAGAATTGCAATGAGTTTTGACAAACAAGGAAACTTGGTTAAAGTTCTATAATATCATACAAATGCTTTATTATATTTTAATTTAACTTTGGTATAATAATCATATGTTTGATATATCATCACCAACAGTATTAATTCCTGTTATATTTTTAACTATAGTTGCGGTTTTTGTGTCTATACTTTATAAAGACGCGAAAAAAAATACCCATGAACATACAAAAGACTTACCGTATTTCCAGGAAATTTCTGTTTCTATGGGATATATCGGCAGAAATATCTTAGAAAACGGCAGATTTCAGTATCGCAAAAATATAGATTCTGAGATAACTTATGAAAATAATACGTACAATTCACTTCGTCATGCCGGTGTTTTGTACTCTATGTATATGTATGAAAAATACGGTTTAGTAAGTAAATATAAAGAAGAGAGAATTAAATCATCAAAATATTTTGTTGACAGATATATCAAAAGTATTGGGGATGGAAAAAACGTAGTAATATCAATTCCGGAAGAAGAAGGGATTAAGTTTCCTATTGCAAAATCAGGTGCAGCCGGTGTAGCTTTGTGTGCTTTAGCAAATTTGTATTCAGAAAATGCTATTGAGTTAGAGGTTTTGCAAGGACTGGGTGAATTTTTATTGTCTATGCAAAGTGAAGACGGTAATATTTACGCATATTACGATATGACAACAGGAATTATCAATAAGCAAGCTGAAGCTATTTATTATCCTGCTGAAGCTGCAGCAGGGCTTTTGTATTTGTACGAAGTTGATCCTCAAGAAAAATGGCTTGCTGCAGTTAAAAAAATTATGGATTATCTTGTAAAAACAAGAAAATCTTTAGAACTTGATATTCCATTTGACCATTGGTCAGTACTTGTTGTAGAAAAATTATTTAAAGCCAATCTTGTTACACCGGAAGAAAAAAATACATACAGAATGTATGCGGAACAAATGGCTATACCAACCTTAAGCGATCAAATTACAAATCAAAATAACAGCTATTTTGGAGCATTCAAAAATAATATTATGCCTTGCAGTTTGGGTACAATTATGGAAGGCTTGGCATCAATTTATTTTTGTACTGATAGCGAAAATCTCAAAAAAGTTATTTTTAAATCATTATCAATCGGCTGTATGTTTTTAAGCAAAGTACAGGTTAAAACAGGTGAACAGGCGGGTGGTCTGCCAAACTCCGCTAACTGGGTTAAACCGGGAGTTACGCCAAACGCCAGTGTTATAAGAATTGATAACGTACAGCATGTTGTAACAGGTTGGTTAAAGTTCCAAAATATTTTAAAAATTACCGATAATTACTAAGAACGGTTTTGTTTCTGCCGGAATTTTTAGCTTCGTAAAGCGCGTTATCTGTTTGATGAAGAAATTCTTCTGATGTATGAATTTCAGGTGTAAGCTGGCATGCTCCGATGCTTACTGTGATATTTAGTTTTTGGTTCAGATAATTTAAATCAAGAGTTTCAACAGTTTTTCTAAATCTTTCAAGCGGTATAATTGATTGTTCAATGTCGGTTTCTGTAAGGATTACGACAAATTCTTCTCCGCCAAAACGAAATACGGTATCTGTTTTTCTAAATGTTTGAAGTGCAGCATTTGAAACCTGTTTCAAAATATAATCTCCGCACTGGTGACCGTATGTGTCATTAACTTTTTTGAAAAAATCAATATCAAACATTACAAGAGTAAGCTTATTGTTGTATCTTTGTGCTCTTAAAAATTCTTTTTCAAAAGTATTGTCAAAACATCTTCTGTTAGAAAGTCCGGTTAATTCATCGGTAATTGATAAATATTTAGTTCTTGTATAAATGTAATTAATTTGTTTTATAACTTCATTTTTATTTTCTTCCGGCACATCAAAATCACGGATAATGTTTTCAATATTCTGTTGAATTTCGTCTAAAAGTCCGTCAGGGATTGCAAATTCCATATCTTCTAAATTCTCAACCATAAAGCTCCTCTTTGATTATTTTAACACAAAGAATTTTCACAAAATAATAATCGACAAATTTTTGGAAAACTTTAACAATTTATTAATTTGTTTACAAATAAAATTTGTTAATAATTTGCAATAATAAATAGGATATTTTATATTAAACAAAAAGGAGGAAAATATATGAAACATGCTCAAAAACTGGAAAATCGGGGGGGGGTAACTTTTTAAGAAAATTCAGTTGTGCAAATAGAGGATATACTTTAACAGAAGTTTTATTGGCTGTTGCCATTGTCGGAATCATTTCCGCTTTAATATTACCTGCAGCCATAAGCAAATTTAATCAAAAAATATTAGATTTGAGTTTTGAAAAAGAAATCAAGTCCTTTTCCGCTGCTGTCAATAATCTTGCAGTAAGTGAGAATAAATTGAACTTTTATTCAACAATGATGTATTCAGATTCACAACCTGAAAATTATACAGATACATCAGGCGAATTTATCAAAAAATATTTAAAAGTTAGTAAATATTGCGGAGACAATAATGGTGATTGCTTTGCGAATAAATATTACGAATACAAAAATTACATGAAAACAGAGTATAAACCTTCATATAAAGGGGCTTGTGCTCATTTAAAAAACGGAACAAGTTTATGTTTAACACCACAAGTTGGTGCATCATCTATATCAGGTATAATTGACATAAATGGTCCAAAAGGACCGAATGTATTAAATAGGGACTTACGATTTTTTATTATAAATGTAAATGCAGAAAGAACAGCTTTAAATAGAGATACATCCGAAGTGTTTTCTACTCAAGACCCGAATATAAACATAGACATAAACATATCCGATCCTTGTAAAGAAAGTTCAATCAGCAAAGAATGCTGTGATTCACGTTCAGTTCAGAAAGGAGATCCTTGCTGTATACATTACGTAAATCAAGAAAATCATGTCTGTTATGAAAAACCTGAACCTCCAAAAACTGCCTGTGAAATTGATCCAAATAGTTTAGATTGTTGCAAAACCAAATCTATTGCAAACCCGAGTGATGCTTGTTGTACTTATCCGGAAATTAAAAATTCTAATTCAAAATGTTCTAGAGGAACAGTGTATGTATATTGCAAAGATGACGGACCGGAAAAAGGTGCACCTGTTGTGTACTGTGCAAGTACACAAATTTCATCGGTATATATTGATATTCGTGGTGGTAATTTATCAGGTACTTTTGTTTTACCGTCAGCCTATAATAGTTATTATAAAGATCAATGGCGTGTAACTGTTAAAAATGGTATTTTACAAACAGTAAATGGGGCTGAAAGTTACCAAACAGTAATGGGAAGACCTATATATTCATGGACATATTGTAATTCAAAAGGAACAGGCTGTGTGGGCAGGTATGGATATCCTGCTGCACAAGTTGTTGGATTAAAATTTTATAATCAATATTATGATATATCAAATCTTGGTTTAAATTTTCCTTTTTCTTGTCAATTCCTGGTAGGTGACGGGTACTATGAACTTTTAAAATGTGAATAATTTCAAAGAAAAACAGCCGTGTAAAGCGGCTTTTTTTCGGTAAAAGGTTTTGTGTAGGAGAAAATAAAGAAAAAGAAAATGGTCTGTGTACATGTTATATTCCCGATATTTTCAGAAAAGTAACATATAACTCTACTTATTTTTACAATTCTTAATGTTTTTATAAAAATAAAACATTTAAATTTTTTACTGAATGTTTGCATTTCGGTTATTTTTTCAGTAAAATTATATGTAAATAAAGGGGATAAAATGAGAATTGAGGCGAAGAATTTAATAAAGATTTACGGTGACAGAAGCGTTGTTAATGATGTTTCTTTCAGTATTAATAAAGGTGAAGTTGTTTGTCTTTTAGGACCGAACGGTGCAGGTAAAACTACAACATTTTATATGGTTGTGGGACTTGTAAAGCCTAATAAAGGAAGTATTACACTTGACGGTCAGGAGATTTCATCATGGCCTATGCATATTAGAGCAAGAGCCGGAATTGGATATCTTCCTCAGGAAGCATCAAGTTTTAGAAGTTTGTCTGTTGAAGATAATATCAAACTTGTTCTTGAAATGAATGATAAATTGACTGAATGTGAAAAGAAAGCAAAGTTAGAAGAATTACTTGCAGAATTTGGTGTAGCAAGACTCCGTAAAGCTTCTGCTATTTCATTATCAGGTGGTGAAAGACGTCGTGTAGAACTTGCGAGAGCGTTGGCTGCAAGTCCTGATTTTATTTTACTTGATGAACCGTTTACCGGTATTGACCCGATTGCAATCGGTGAAATTAAAGACAATATCAGAAAACTTTCTGAAGATAAAGGTTTGGGTGTATTAATTACAGACCACAATCCGAAAGCAACATTATCAATTACAGATAGAGCATATGTTATTTTTGATGGTAAAATTAAAATTCAAGGTAGAAGCGAAGAAGTTGCTGTTAACCCTGTTGCTAAAGAGTTTTACTTAGGAAAGGATTTCTCATTATAATGAATTTTAAGTTTCCGAAAATAACTATTTATGACAGATATATGTTTAAACAGGTAAGTTTAGCATCTTTAGTTGCTATTCTGTTGTTTACAATTGTCTGGATTGCACCGGAAATCCTTTTAAATACAATTAAAGGAGCATTAGCAGGTGAATATGGGCTAAAAACAGCTATACTTTTATTGTTTTATGAACTGCCGAAGATTTTGGATAAAGCTTTTCCTGTAGGACTGCTTTTGGGAACTTTATTTACATTTGATAAAATGAGTAAGGATTCTGAAATTACAATTTTCAGAGCTGTCGGAATGTCTTTTCCTCGAATTATTGCACCTGTTGTTGTTCTAAGTGTGATTTTTACATTCCTATGCTTTTTGACAGGCGATAAAGGAACTCCGACTGCTGCTGCTAAAATTATGGCAATTAAAGGTAATATCCGTTCTACTCAATATATTTATACGCAAAAAGATGAAACAGGTCACCCGCTTGCTGCTGTTGTTGTTTCAAAATCTTATGACAGAGAATTGAATAACGTTATAGTGCTTGATTTTGACAGTCATGTTTATCAGGATGTTCACCAGCTTACAAATATTTATTCTGCTAAACGCGGTTACGCATATGATGATAGGTGGGAGCTCGAAGATGTTTCAAACTACAAGATTTCACCTGACGGAATTTATATTGATATTCAACATATTGATAAGTTAAAAGTTTTGGAAGGACAATCTGCAAAAGATGCCTTTACACTGATGACATATTCAACAATGAAAGAACGTGAAATCAATAATAAAGACTTGAAAAACTATGTGAAACTTCTAAAAAGAGAAGGTTTATCGGAAGAATATCACGGAACTTTGAACAAATATCTCCAAAGATTTTTCCATCCGTTAATCTGTATTTTGCTTGCAATATTGGGATGTTTGTTAGGATTTAGTAAACCTCGTGAACAAAGACTTATCGGGTTTACTATTGCAATCGGATTTATATTTGTTTATTATATTACTCTGCCGTTTTTTGACTTGCTGGCAGAAAAAGAAATTTTATCACCGTTTATTACATCAACGCTTCCAACTATAGCATTTACAGTTGCTATTTGCGGATTCTACAAGTCTAAGGATTTATAATATGAAATTAATGAAACTATTTTTGACTTTAGTTATAACTTTTTCAGCTGTATTGACACCTGTTTTTGCAGCAGGCGAAATGTCAATTGATAAAGATAACGGGATTTATCATATTATTTTGAAGGGTGAAAAAATTAAAAAGAAAATCAAATTTGTAACATCTGAGGATTTGATTACAAACAGAGAAGCTCACCAAAAAGCGAAAGCAACGCTTACTGTAAATGCAGGGTTCTTTGATCCGAAAAACGGTAAAACAATATCTTATGTTGTTACAGACAGAATCACGTCAGCTGATCCGATGTTTAACAATTCGCTTCTTTTGAATCCGTTTTTCAGAAAAAATATGAATAAAATCCTAAACCGCAGTGAATTTAGAGTAATGCAATGTGGAAATAAGTTTGAATATTCAATAGTTTCTCATAAATCAGAGGTTCCGTTTGGCTGTGCACTTGTAACATCAGCTCAAGGCGGACCGCTTATTCTGCCTGAATTAAAAATGGAAGAAGAAGGTTTTATAGTAAAAAATGAAGCCGGTGAAGTTATCAGGGAATCAGCTTCTGTTTTACATAAAACATCAAGAACAATTATTGGTTTAAAAGGAACAGATGAATGTCATATTTTGATTATCACAGATGAAAATCCGATGGATTTATATGATGTTCAAAAGCTTTGCAATGAGTTAAAACTAGATAGAGCAATGGCATTTGACGGCGGAAGCTCAACTTCTATGAATTACAAAGACAAAATTGAAGTTGTTTCAAAAGGTGATGGCGGCGGAAGAATGCTTAAATCATTTATGGTTGTATATTAAATACCTCTGAGACAAAAAGAAAGTCTCATCAAATGATAAGACTTATAAATATACATTTACCCCACACACATGTTAACATGCAAAAATGTCTTTGTCAAGTCGTATAGTTTTTTTACAAAAATCGTTGATGAAATTAAAAAAATGATGTAAAATAATTATATGAAGAAGGTTAGCTTACTGTTAATATCTTTCATGTTGACATTATTACCCTCTATGGCGAAAACGACTGTCCCTGAAAAAGTAAATGAAGATGCGCCAAAGGTGTTTATCTATCATATTCCGGACGATGTTGTCAAAGGGGGAATTGGTGTGCCTTCTTCTGATAAAAAAGATGAAAAAGCATCTGATGATATTGTATCAGATGATATTACAGCAGATACTTCCGGTGTTGTTGAGCAGGAAGAAGAATACAATCCTGTTGACGAAGTTTATAAAATAGACGATATGTATTCTGATGTTTTGCAAGGGTATGCTGTTTATGATGAGGAAGAGGATGCAATTTCGTTAGAAGATGAGCTGGATGAATTTCAGATGGTTAAAATCAAAAAGCCTGTAAAAGTTAAAGGCGGCAAGTATTCTGTTAATAAATCAACCGCATTGCCAACTAATCTTTACTCAAAACTCAACAATATGGAATATACTATTGAACAAAAATCATATGATACAGAACAAACGTTTGGGAAGTTTTCGGCAGGTACACAGTATAAGCAAAAAATTGATTATGCGGAATTCAGGCAGTCTACAGTGCTGTATTCACGATATGACACAAAATATATGGCTTTTAACACAGAATTTTCTAAAACCGTAAACTCTACAAACGGTGATTTTAATGATTATTTTTCATTCGCTCCGGAATTGAAACTTGGTCAATACCTTTCATTAAAAGAAACTGTTTCAGCTAATTTTGCAAAAAATATTAAAATCGCAGAGTTTGTCCTGTCTATAAATCCGTTTGGGAAAAAAGATATAGATAGATTCAACATAGAGCTTGGTACAAGTTCAATTTTTGATGAAAACAATTCACTTGTAAAAAATAGGTTTAAAGTTACAACTAATTTTAAATTGTAAATTTATACATACAATTTGTTTGATGAAAAAATTCTGATATAATTGATGTGAGGGGGATTTAATATTGCCGGACGAAAATTTCGAACAACAAAATAATCCAAATAAATCTGAAAAAAAGAAAAACCGCAGACATAGTCGTAAAACCGGTTTTTACTATTCTTTTTTTACTATTGTTTTGATTTTTTGTTTGATTCAAATAGGTTACGGTGCAATATTGAATGTTGGTAAAATCATTTCTTATCAAGGAAAAATGGTTACTCTTGAAAATCTTTTGAAAAAAGCAAAAATGCGTAATGAAGATTTAAAATCAGAAAAAAAAGTTGTAACATCAGACAACAGCCTTGAAGGAATAGCAAGAAATAACCTTAAAATGGCTGGGGAAGATGAAGTTTTGATTATTATAAATCAAAAAGTTGAAGAACCTAAAAAAAAGAAAAATAAATGGAAATTTAAAGGCTTCAATTTCAAGAAAAAAGAAAAACCGGTTGAACCGGCAGGTGAAATTTATATCCCGCAAGAAGTGGTTGAAGAATAGAAACGGATAGGATTATGGAAGATACTCAAACTATTGATTATATTAAACAAGCATTTGAATTAAAAGAAACACAAAACTTCAAACCGGCAATTGAAATGCTTTATAAAGCACTTGAATTGGAAAATGATAATGTAGAAATCCTTTATCAGATTGCAGAGTTGTATTTTCTATTGAATAATTATTCAAGAGCTTCTCATTATCTGGAAAAAATCTTCCAATTAAATCCGAATCATATTAGCGCTTTAAAACTTACCAGAACAATAAAAGAGCGTCAGGGAGATTCTGACAGTGTTTTGGAAATTTCAACAAAACTTTTCGAAATAAATCCTTGTAATGATAGTTTGAAAGATTTAATGAAAATTCTTGTGAAACTAAAATTATTTTGCGAGATAGATAAATATAAAGAATCTGAATTTTTTAATTCAGATGTAAAAATTGAATGCGCATCGGCATTTTATTCAAACGGCGAAAAAGAAAAGGCTAAAGAACTTCTCTCATCATGCGATTTTGATGATGAAAGAGTTTTACTGCTTGATGGCAGAATAAAATTTGACGAAAATAATTTTGAACAGGCAAAAGAAATTTTCTCAAAAATCGGCAAAACCTCTCAAAATCCTGAAATTTTGAATTATTTAGGACTATTTGATTTAGAAAATATGAATTTTGTAGAAGCAATAAAAAGTTTTTCAAAAGCTGCAAATCTTGATAAATCCAATTCAAAATATTATTACAATCTTGGAAACGCTTATTTTTACAACGGCTGGATAGAAGAAGCTCAAAAAGCATACCAAAAAGCTTTGTATATCAATCCTGATAATGTGGATTACAGATATTCTCTTGCATATTTATTTTATGATATGAAAGATTTTGTAAAAACCAAAAAAGAAATAGATGCGATTTTGGATATTTGTCCTGAACATTCCGGAGCGCGTGTATTAAGAGCAATGCTTTTAGCTAAAAATAATGATTTTATCGGTGCGCAAAAAATATTGGAAGAAAATATTAAAAAAGGTTTTGATGATGATTTCACCAAAAGTGCTCTGAGTAAAATTTATACGGAATTGAATATTTTTTCTAAAGCAGAAGAAATTGTTAATGAAATGATTGCGAAAAATCCTGAAAATCTTAACTATTTAAGTGATTTAATTGAAATTTATATTAAAGAAAAAAATTACGATAAAGCAATTGAATTATCTGATAAAATTCTTGAAATTAATCCAAATTACATATTAGGAAATATTTTAGGCGCAAAAAGTGCATTTTTAAAAGAAGATTACGAGCTAGCAAAAGGTTATGCTCAAGAAGCTATATCACTTGATATCAATTGTTCGGAAGGATATTATTACCTTGCTCTTGTCCGGGAAAAATCAGATGATTTAGAAGAAGCAATCGAATGTATGAAACGTGCAATTTTATATGATTTGAATAATCCGAAATATTATACAGAAATGAGCAAGTTTTATAAATCAAAACAGGATTACAAAACAGCTTTAGAATATATGTCAGAAGCTGTAAGTATTGAAGATTCAATTGAATACAAGGTTATGTATTCAGAACTTGTAAAATTAAACAGAAAAAAGTAAACAATTAATAAGTTAAGTCTAAAATCTTTTGCCTTTGTAAAAAAGATAAATATAATACGATTATATGAAGGATTTAACGGGAGACAGAAAGATGGAAGTTAAAAGATTTATACAAAAGCTGTTAGTATTATCAACTATGTTACTGGTTGGGACAGGAAGTGTGTCAGCAGCAAAAATGCCGGAAACAACAGTACCGCACCAGTACCCTGCAAAATATACCCCTGAGTATATAAAACAAATTACTCCAAGCTATAAAGATGTTGGAAAAGATGAAGTTTTTTATGTCGCGCTTGATATGTTAAAAGATACCGAAGGAATGTTTTCCAGAAACGCGATTTTAGGAAACAATCTTTCTCAAAAACCTGTAAAAATTGAATTTAGAGATCTTGGTCAAATTAATCAGGAATATGCGACATTTGATGCTTTAGGTTGGAAAAAAGGTAAAAATTTATATATTTATATAAGCAACCGTCACAAAAGTGCACCTGCAGGCGCGCTTGCGGCATTACTTGCACATGAAGCGCTTCATCAAGATGAATTTAACTCACTTGCTGAAGAAACTTATGCCTGGACAATGGAAGCCTTTGTATGGGATGATATTTTAAAAACATACCCGGAGAGTAATCAAGAAGCTCATGCGCTTGTGAAACGCGAGAATACTTTGAAAAAACTTTTAGAAAAAGGAAATTATACAAACAAATATATTAAAAAAGCAGTTTTACAAAATGCGGGATATAAAAACCTACCATCATATTCTCCGGGGTTTGACAAGCTGTAGTGTAAAATTTATAAAGATTTTTGAATAATTACCTGTGTTAGAGAAAAAGTATATTGATTCTAAAAAATCCTTGATGTTAAATAGGACTATGAGAAGAAGGATAAAAGCAGTTATATTTTTTGTAGCAGCAGCAATTACACTATTTGCCGTTAATGCTTTTTTCCTCAATAATCACAACCCTATGCTTAATGTTGAAGAACAGAAGGTAAATACTTCACAGCTTTCTCCGCAGAAACTTTTTGAACATACCTGGCAGGTTGTGAAAAATGAATACTATGATCCGAATTTTAACAGGCAATACTGGATTCGCTGGAAAAATCATTACCGCGGCAAGATTAAAACTGCTGATGATGCCAAAATCGCTATAGAAACTATGCTTGCAAGTCTTGATGACCCTTATTCAAGGTTTCTGACTAAAGAAGAATTTGCAGAACAAAATATTTCTATCGCATCAAAAATTTCAGGTATCGGAGTTAATATAATTAACGATTCCGGAAAAATAAAAATTATTAGTGTAATCGAAAACACACCTGCACAATTTGCGGATTTGAAAGTTAACGATACAATTTTATCAATTGATGGTAAAAAAGTTAGCGGTTTATCTCTGGCTGAAGTTTCTAACCTTGTTAAAGGACCTGTAAATACCTTCGTTAATATTGATGTTTTGCGAAATCAGGAACTTATTAAGAAAAAAATTATAAGAAAAGAAATCGCAATAAAAACCGTTAAAAGTTCTGTTGATAAAAATATCGGATATATTCAGATTTTAAGCTTTATCAGTAACTCTACACCTAATGAGTTTCTAGAAGCTCTGGAAAATACTGACAGTACTAAGGGTTTGATTATTGATATACGCGGAAATACCGGCGGATTATTACCAAATGCGGTCTTTGTGACAAATTTATTTATTCCAAAAGGTAAAATTGTAAGTATTGTAGGCAGAAATAATTATCATTACGATATTATGGCACAGGATAACAATGTAAATATCGAAAAGCCTGTTATAATCCTTGTTGACGGGGCAAGTGCCAGTGCAAGTGAAATATTTTCGGGTGCAATGAAGGATTACCACAGAGCAAAACTTCTTGGAACAAAAACCTACGGCAAAGGTATGGTGCAAAAAATTATATCTATGCCGAATGAAACAGGAATAAATCTTACTATCGCAAAATATCTTACTCCTAAAGGTAAAGATATTAATAAACAAGGAATAAATCCGGATGTGATTTTACCGCTAAAACGTGAAGATATAATTGAACGCAAAGATACCCAGCTTGAAACTGCAAAAAACATGATGGAACAAATGATTAGCTCACGCTAGTTTATAAAAGTCTGAAATGAACAGGAATAAAGGTTATCAATAACAAAATTAAAGGTAAAAGATTTAGGTATATTCCGCTTAAAAAAAGTATTGAGTATATCTTTTCTCTTTCCGGAAATAAAATCAATCCAGGTTCATTGTTTTCTAAGTATTTTTTCTTTTCATAAACTGACCCTATAATCAGCAAAATCACTACCACAATTTGAAATTTGTAAACCTCGAAGTATGGTGTAATAACATGTTTTTCTAAATAATCATAAAAATATTCATTTGAATCTGCTTGTATGTTTATTCCTGATGCACCAAGAGTATATATAATTAAAAATACCGCACTCATTAGTATGCTTAGGTAACCGATAGCAGATATTATATTCCAACTTATTAAATTTTTGAATTTGTTTATTTTCATATTATATTCTATTCTATAATTTTGTTTTGCTTGAAAGATTTAAGACTTCAATAAATGATAACACAGATGCAAACTCATCAAATAAGTGATAATATTGTTTTATATCATCAATTTTACCTAACAGATGGTTCATTTCAAATAAGTCTTTGTTTGTTGAAAGCATTACAAGCATTTCATTACCAAAAATCGAACAATCCATTTTGCTTACTTTAAAACTTGTCTGAATTTGCATTAATCTATCCATAAATGCTGTATTTAAAAGATATCTTGCTTCAATTTGTCCACTTCCGTCGGCAATATTTTTTTCAACAAAAACATTATATTTTTTTGCAAAATCGCAGGATTCAAGTTCTACTTTTTCAAAGTCTTGCGGTGTAAAGTTTAAAAGAGTTTTTGACCTGATAAGAACACGTGATTTAATTTGTTTATTCATTAGAAAAAGCATTGCTGCACCTTTAAACATACTGTGATAATGTTTTCGTCCTTTGGAATCCCTTGTTTCATAACCAAAATCCGTTTCATTAATGGTGAAATCTACATCTTTATAGTTTCCGTAGAATACATCATCATCAGTTCTTATTTCAATTGTGTGGTTATATAATTTGCAGTTTTCAAAATATGAAGATGGGATTTTTTGATTTCTTGCGTATTTTATATTTTTATCAAAAACGTGTAATAATTCGCTGAAAAATGTTCTTTTTACTCGTGTTTGATAAGTTTTATTAGTTGTTTGAATATTTATAATAACAGCAACAATAAAACAAATTACAGCTATAATAAAGTGTAAGTTTAAATCATAATTAGTTTCATTTTTACCTGGTATAAAACCTAATAGGGAAACAAGTATATAACCAGCGATAGATACTAAACTATATAAACTGCTTCTTTCTTCTTTTTGTGTTTGTTTCCAAATAGGAAGACGTTCTTGCATTAATTGCGCGAATCTTATTGCAAAATCATTTCTATATTTGTTCATTGAAGATGACATTTTATTCTCTTTTTCCTGTTATTCTTTCTGAAAAACTTTCTCTGTACAAATTCGGTTTGGTGAGAGCCCTTCTTGGATTATCGGCGAGTCGACCGGCTGAATGCAGTTCTCCTCTGGACGAGTTTCGCTTTGCTTTACTCTTGCCGAAATCCGCTGCGGAGCTCAAATTATTGTTATGATTTGGACATAATGTGTATTATATTGCCCCGTCCGGCCGAGGACCTATTTACCGATTTCTAAAGCTCTTTGTGCCATTGATTTTGAAATATTTACCAACGCAAGGTTAGCTTCATATGCTCTTTGAGCTACAAGCGCGTCTGCAATATCTACCATTGCATTTACGTTTGATGCTCTTATGTAACCGTTTTCATCCGCATCGGGATGACCGGGTTTGTAGATTTTGTGACCGAGTGTCGGGTCTTCTACTACACCTGAAAAATTTACACCGCCTTGAAGGTACGGTAAAGTTCCTACGCCGAAAACATCTTCTTTCATATTGTTCATAAGTCCGTGAAAAGAAACATCATCAACAGCTGTTAATACAGGAATTTTTCTCACGTAATTTGGAGTATCAAGGTTTGCGATATTTTTTGCGTGGATATCAATACGCTTTCCGTGAACTTGAAGCGCTTTTGCACCGATATCTATTGAATCCATTATACCCATTTTATCACCTTACCTTACTTATTATTTACCGACATTTATCACGGTTTTCATTTCTGTAACTATGTTTGACATTCTTCTTGTTGCCATTGAATACAGGATTGAGTTTTCCTGAATTTTCAAAAGCTCGTTTGCCGCATTAACCGGTTCTTCTGATCTGTCTGTTGCAATAGCAGAAGGTCCGAGTTTTTCTGATAATCTTGTTTCCAGAGGGCTGTTCATAGTGCTTAAATATTGACCGAATTCTATATCCTGTCTGATATAACCCGGTGTATGCACGTTAGCAATATTTGAACCCAGAGCACGTTGTCTTTGAGAAATCAAATCCATCATTAATGATACTTTGCCCATACTATCAAGTGATGTATACATAATTAACCTCTATCCTAAGCCTCTCTTATATTAATTGCTTTATTGTACATTGAATCTGCAAGTTTCATCATCTGCATACTTGCAAGCATTGAAGCATTTAGTCTTAATAAATCTGTTGCTGAACGATAAATGCTGACGTTTGATGCTTCAAGATTATTTTGTTTAATACAGTCATGATTTTTAACCAATCTTGCTTCACCTGCATCATCAGTCGGTTTAAGTCTATTCATATCGGTTGATTCCATGCCCGCAGGATTATCAAACCTTACAAGCGGAATTGTTCCGACTTTTTTAGCTTTAGCTCCTCTTGAATCGTATGCTAAAACATCTCCGTTTTGTTTTATTTCAAATTTAAAACAATTTGAAGGAATTTGAATACCTTCACCTACAATCCAACCGTCACGGGTTGTAAGATAACCATCTTTTCCCTGGCGGAAAGCCCCATCACGTGTATATTGGATTTCACCTTGAGGAGATACCACAGGAATATATCCTGCTCCATCAATTGCTACATCATAAGGATTGCTTGTAATTCTTATTGAACCTTGTGTATAATTTGTTCTGACAGCACCGGTTAAGTATCCGTCCTCTCTTAAAATCTGTTCAAAAGACACATCTTTGTAACCTGTAGTTTGGAAATTAGACAGGTTATTTGCAATTTGACCGAATTTGTCAAATTGAATAAGTGCGTTATTTGTACCTTTTGAAATTATTGCTTGTAAATTATACATCTATCAAACCTCTTTATTGACTTAATTGTGAAATAGTCTTGCCTAAAACGGAATTTTGAAGCATAAATAATTGTCTGTTAGCATCAAAATTTTTAATAACCGGCATCAGGGATAAAAATTCCTGCTGTAATGCAACGTTAGAATATTCGTTATATCCTTGTTTAACATTAGGTTCTATAACTGCGATTCCGCTGCTGTCGACGACTCCGATTTGACCGATTAAGGTTAATTTATGTGTGTCAGGGTTAAACATAGTAATTTTACCTGTTTTGTCGATTTTTATTTGTTTTAAATCCTGCGGAATAAACGGAAATTTAATCGGAACACCGGCATTTGATAAAACTTCGGCGTTTTCTAAAGTTAAAAGAGTTCCGTCTTTACCTATCTGGAAACGTCCGTCACGGGTAAGTTTTACACCATATTCATTTTTAGTTTGAAAATAACCTTTATTTGCAATTGCAATATCAAGCGGTTTATCTGAAACTGCAATACGGCCGACTTTATCATCTCTTGTGGTAGATAGGGCGTGAACCCCGAGATATTCTGCAAATGAAGATACAACAGCTTCTTTTCTCTGATAACCGACTTTATCAAAACCGCTAATGTTTTCGTTGCTTATACCAATTATTTCACTATCCAGATGCATGGCACGAATTGATGCTGTCAATCCGCTGTCATTAAACTGAATACCGCTGTTTAATCTCATAGTTCTACCTCTACATGTTATATTATTAATATTGTCGAATATTTAAAGAAATTCCTCAACGTTTTTGGCAAAAATCCTCCAAATATATGACATCTTGCATGGTTATAAGGATAAATGAATAAAAGTCAACGGCAATAAAAAAACCGACCTTATTGGTCGGTTTATATGAATTAAAAAAGGCGACACCCAGATTCGAACTGGGGGATAAAAGCTTTGCAGGCTTCTGCCTTACCACTTGGCCATGTCGCCACCTTTGTATATATAATATACGCAAGACAAACTGTATTGTCAAGATTGTACAATTTTATATTTTAAGGATAAAATAATATTATGGATTTTGAAATAAGACAAATGCATATAAATGATAAAAAAGAAATCATTGCAATGATGAAAACATTTTATTCATCAGATGCAGTGTTTACAAATGGTTCTGAAGAAATTTTTGAAAATGATTTTTTAAATTGTATAAATAACAGTCCATACTTAGAAGGTTATGTGTTCTGTTCGGGTGTAAACATTTTAGGCTACTCAATGATTGCGAAAAGTTTTTCAACTGAATTTGGAAAACCTTGCCTTTGGTTTGAAGATTTATATGTAAAACCTGAATATCGAGGAAACGGAATTATTCCTGAATTTGTTGAATATATTAAACAAAAATATCCTGATAATATATATAGATTAGAAGTTGAAAAAGAAAATACCCACGCTGTTCACGTTTATAAGAAAAGTGGATTTGAAGAGCTTCCATATGTTGAAATGAAAATGTAATAGACGAATAATACGATATTTTAAACAATATTTTACATGAATTTTTTATAACAAGAAAAATTCATGTGAGAGCACCCTGATACAAAAAAGAAAATTTGGACTTTTTGTCCTAAATTTTTTTATGGTGTCGTTAAGCTCCCGACTCTGGAACTTTTTGGCAAGAAAATTATAGCAGAGTTGGGCGATAAATGCAATGTTTATCACAAGATTGTGTTGGTCATGAAATATTCAACACAGGTTTATTACAATATTAGAATGGTTTTAGGATTAGAAATCAGTTTTAAATGACACCTATAACAATTAAATAACCAATTAGAAACAATAACATAAACAAAAGAATGACAGTAATTATCAAAACTGGTATTGCCCAAACGGTACATCCAAATGACCGTAATGTATGTCTATAATTATTTGCTATATATGACTCAATCGCTTTTCCTAGTGTTTTTTTTAATTCTGTTTCATGTTCTCGATTACATTTGTAAGAAAAATTATAAATATACTGAGAAAAATGAACAATTTCAAAGATTTTATCCATCGTAGTAAAGCAGGAAGGATGTTTTACTGTAATAGATTTTGAACCTTTATTGTCATTATATTTTATCTTTAAGTCAAACCCTGCTACACCAATATATCTATAACCCGCTGGTATAATAAAACTTGTACTCCTATAAGAACACGTCGTCTCAGTTTTAAGTTTGAGGTCTAAACTATCAATGTTTTCATAAAGAATGTTAGACCTCTCTTTATCAGAATAACCGACGGTAATGCCTTCTTTGCAGAATTCAACATATCTTATGGCTTTGTATTGACAGTTATATAACTCATCATTTCTTCTTTTTATTCTGGTAATAGTTAATACTAGAAATAGTATCAGAGTTATAAACAATGACGCCAAAATAAGTATCAAACTTATTTGCGACTCACTATCAGAAGCCATTCTGTAAGTTACAAAAATATATGTAAAAAATATGCATAGGAATAATAATGCAATGCAGGCAATCGAAAATGTGACAATTGTCGATTTAGAATCTGTTGATATTTCATTATTTATTCGTGTCTTTTTCATACTTCTTAAAAATGGTGTCGTGAAACTCCAACCTTTGGAACTTTTCGACAAGAATAACTTAACACAGAATAACACTGTAAGCAACATCTATCAGAGAATTGTGTTAGTGATGAAAGAGTCAACACAGGAATACTACAATATGAGAATGGCTTTAGGGTTGAAAGTATCATGATAGGACTTATCCCTTAATATCTATTGTAATAACTAATTGTTTTACAATACTTAAATAAATAACCTTGTGTCCTTTGTCCTGTCTGTGCTTACCCCTCTTTACCTAATCCTTTGATGTAAAATATTACCCCTTTTAAGACCTTAAAATTTTGTTACATAACTCTTAGTGTATCTCAAACAATTAAAATGTCTTAATGAGCCTCTGAGTGGGCTCTCGTTGAATGTTTCAACTTATCCTTTTAGTATATCCTTTTTGAGCCTGTTTGAGTTGTCCGTAGTAGTATTCAAGTTCTTGTTCTGTTGTTGCAGAATTAAGTATCTGTAATGCCTTTATGTAATAAGGACTATCCTTTGAGGTTACATGTTCAAGATTGAGTCCTACATCTTCTATGCTGAGGTCAAGTGCTTGTAATATCTTTGTTAATGTTGTGTATGTAGGGAAGTAAACACCTGTCTCAATTTTAGAGATGTGCTTTTCATTAGCACCTGCAAGCTCTGCAAGTTGAGCCTGTGTAAGGTTTTTAGCTTTTCTTATCTGTTTAAGTTTTTGTCCAAAACTATTTTTGCTTGTAGTCATGACCAGTTCCTCCTCTTAATTCTATTGAATTTCTAGAGGTTATTAAACAGTGATACAGGATATAGATTTATAAAATAATCGTAGACAATAGGATACTTTTCGTATTTTTGTGTTACTATTGTTCTAAAGGTGGGAATGTATCCTACGAAATCATGGAGAATAAGAATATGGCTGATGAAACAAAAGAATGCCCTTACTGTGGGGAAGAAATTAACATAAATGCTATTAAGTGCAAACATTGCGGAGAGATGTTAATTGAACAGAAGAACACACAAGACTCAGCCTTAAAAGCAAAAGAGATTGTTCAATTATTACCTAAGATAAAGGGCTTGTATTCTAAGATTACCCATATAATTAAACCTGTATGGATTAAAGTGAATTTGATTTTTGCAAGACTTCTTGCTGTCTTAATGATAGGTGGGCTTATATGGGGGTGGGATTATATAAATAGCTTGAACACTGAGTGGTTTGGCTATCCTACATTATGTGGAATTTTTTGTATATGTATATGTTTAACAGCAGTTGTAATTGTACTCAATGTTATAACAACGATTGTTGCATATCAATATACTGATAATAAGGCTACAAGCACTAATGAACCTAATCAGGAGAAGCAAATATGAATGAAGATGAAAAAGTATGTCCATACTGTGGTGGAGTTATTAAAAAGGTTGCAATTAAGTGTAAGCATTGTAAGGCACTTTTGAATAAGGAACAGTCAAATAATACGAATACAAACAAGAAAAAGACTGCAATAGTAATCAGTATAATACTTATCTGTATAGGTATTGGTGTAGTTGGATGTAAAGCATATATGGACTATATAAGCGACCCTACATATAAAACTATAGTAAAGCACGAGGATATAGACTACTGGAAATGTTCTGATACATCAATCAATATTGCAAATAAAGTAATTGAGCAAACCAATGAAATGATTGAGCTAATGCAAAGCAGAATACCACAAGCCAAGAAGGAAAATGTATTTAACGTTTACCTTGATAACATTGAATATTATGAATTAAGTTTATCGAACAAAATTACAGTAAATGGAGACTTTAAAGGGCTTGAGTTTGGCAAGAATATGGAAATTAAAAAGCCAAAGCTTCCAATGTATGCTAGCAATTATTATTTCGAATCTTACGATGGAGAAGAAAATTGGGGATTTAGCCTGTCAATAAATTATAAATACCTTAATGAAACTTTTGGTAATTACTTAAATAAAGACTGGCAAGAATATTTGAACATAAAGCAGAGCCATTATGAAGAATGGAAAGCCATAAATCAAAACTATAATAAATATAATCATGAACAAGGGCTTAAAAAGGACTTTGATAATGTTATATTAACAGAGGCTTTTCATAAAAAATATCCTAAATTTGAACGAATAAATGATATTGACCCTCTTGAATATACAAAGAGTGTAATTATGACATGCTTTAGGGGGAAAGTCTCTAAAAACATTATTATAGAAACCTTTGAGGATTACTTCAAAAGGGCTGATATAGACACTGCTTCATATAAATACTTGCAGGAAGCTTATAATATCATGAAAAATAATGATTTTGAGCCTTATGATTATAGCTTATTTGATATAAGTATAATGGAAGGAATGCAAGATACTGTAGATTAAATCATTATTAACAAGTAAAGACCTAAGCAGATATGAGCTTAGGTCTTTTTACAAACGAAAGGAATTTAAGGTTATGCAGACTCTTTAAGTTGATTTAAGAAGTTGTATAAATTACCTGTAGTTGTGTTGTATTGCTTTGCTATTAAGGTCTTTGGAACACCTAAGCTAATCAATTTCATGATGTCGTCTGTGTGTTCATCTAACTTTGATTTACCCTTGCCCTGTGGTCGTCCTAGCTTTACCCCTTGTGCTTTTCTTGCTTGTAATGCTTCACGAGTTCTAAGGCTTATGAGTTCTCTCTCAATCTGTGCAACAAGAGCAAATATTGTACTTGTTACGGTTGATGTGATTGAGTTGTCTGTATTATCAAAGTTCTCTTTGATTGAGTATAGTATTATTCCTTTGTCTTTTGTAATCTTAATTACTTCTAGTATTTGTGTTATTGACCTTGCAATCCTTGACAGTTCAGGCACTATTAGTACATCACCTTTGCCCATAGTGTCTAACAATGCACCTAGTTTCCTTTTCTTGTAATCCTTACAGCCCGAGCAGTGTTCTTCAATAAAATCAACTTGTCCTAATTGCATACGATTAGCAAACTGTAATATATCTAGTTTGTTCTTCTCTGTGTCTTGTAAAACTGTTGATACTCTAATAAATGCTTTTGTCGTCATGTTTCATGTCCTTTGGTAGTGTCAAT